>Ga0153934_1000002_pt1 | contig 60424 bp, 93 predicted proteins | sample TSNJ018MetaG_FD_104708 | JGI IMG/M metagenome (GOLD analysis project Ga0153934, IMG submission 104708) | Attine ant fungus gardens microbial communities from New Jersey, USA - TSNJ018 MetaG | ecosystem: Host-associated > Fungi > Mycelium > Unclassified | place: USA: New Jersey, Wharton State...
AACGTACCGTTTCAGGAGTGAAGAAATACCCGACAACCAGTGTAAGGAAAGACAAAATCAACATAAGCCAGAAATTGAAGTGCCATCCGAGTCGGGAATTTTCTGCTACGAAGCCGCCCACAATGGGTCCAATGACTGATGGGTGTAGTGTTGGATACAGGACCAAAATAGTCCAGACTGTACGCACCTGGACCCAGAAATGGGACGGTTGCATAAATGGCAGAAGCTAAACCTCTTTCACGGTAATCCCAAATGTCTGAGACTGCACCGCCGGAATTAGTTAGAGCTATGAACAAGATTGAAACCAGGTAAGCGAGGAGACAGTGGGAGGGAAGCGTACGAGAAGCGCCGGCAATGCCCGTGATGAGACGGCAAGAAAGCAGAGTGGCCAAGTTCTTGCTAAGTGCACCTTGTACTTGGAACAAAGTATACAGTGAAAGTGTCACGATGAAAATGATGCGCTATGCAACCAATTGATATTTTGTTGATCAATGCCGATAGATGACTCACGCGGCCGAACATCTGAGTTTAGCCGAAATTATCACACTGTCGGCAGGTTTGAAGAAAGTAAGTACCTCGCCAAGGGGTGCAAATAATAGGGGGCTGGAATGAATTGAGTGCGTGGCTTCAAGATTGTGTAGGAGAATGAAAGCACCCTAAAGCGAAACCGAGGACGTAAAGAGAAATGCCGAGGATAGCGACATCACTGGAAACGTTCAAATCGTGTTGTATGCCTTGCAGACCTCCTGTGTAGGCAGAGCTGCTAAATGAAACGGTAAACGTGGACATTGCGAGCTGCGAGGGAGGGTAATTATTTTGCTATTGAACGAGGGCGAAGGAGAGAATGCACCGTACTTGGGCAGTTATAAAACATCGTCTAGTTCTTGACCAGTTGAAAGGGTTTTCAGGATCACCGAGGGCCCAGTCGACGACAAACGGGTCTTTGGGTGTTCCGCTCCCTGGATATGGTTTGTCGTCAGTGGATGCACGGCGATATCGGGTGTTGGTGAGCGGGAGGGATTGAGAGTGGGAAGAAGTACTGGTGGGTGGTGTACTGTCTGTGCTCCGTGCAGTGGTGGTTGTTGAGCCGGAAGCCCAGCTTTGAGGAAGGCTGGACATGATGGATAGAGAGAAGACCGAGGACAGACGGAAAGAGATTTATAGCATATGGAGGGAGATATAAATAATACAGGTTGCAGAGATTTTATGCCTACAAATTTACGGGATCTACTGGTATCTTCTTGTCGAGATTCTCGAGGATCTGGAGAGATCTGTGACATGGCCTGGGACATGACATGACAGGCGACAGGAGGAGATCCGCAGCGAGCTAGATCTAGTATTTGTGCGTATGTGTCGGTCACCTGATCGGATAGTAATCCCCCGTGCACCCAACACGCCCCCCGTGCACTGCGCGGACCCGTGCATGGATCCCAGATTGTAACTACAACCATCCACAGTCATGGCGACGCATGGACCCATCAACGGTGTCAAGATATCTTGTGTGTTTTGTTCTCTTGTTTCTGCTCCATACTTACCCTACGCTCTTCTAGACCTCGACGATCCCCATAAGGTCGTCAAGGTCATCGCCTCCGATGGCAAGGATGGAGAGACCAAGGAGATTTCCTACAACAGTTGTAAGGTCGTCGGCAATGGCTCCTTTGGTGTCGTTTTCCAGGCAAAGCTTCTTCCTTCAGAACAGGATATTGCTATCAAGAAGGTACTCCAGGACAAGCGATTCAAGGTGTGTCCCGGATCAATGGCTGATCCCCTCTCTCTCGAGCAGCTGATCTTTTATTCTTGTTCCACAGAATCGCGAGCTCCAGATCATGAGACTAGTCTCTCACCCGAATGTCGTCGACCTCAAAGCTTTTTTCTACTCAAATGGCGACAAGGTCCGTTAGCCAAGCGCCCTACAGCGATCTGACTGATGTATCGAGGTAGAAAGACGAAGTTTATCTTAATCTTGTTCTTGAATATGTTCCAGAAACCGTTTACCGTGCCAGTCGCCATTATGCGAAACTTAAACAGCCCATGCCCATGCTCCAGATCAAATTGTACATGTACCAGCTCCTTCGTTCTCTTGCCTATATCCACTGTGTTGGCATATGCCATCGCGATATCAAACCCCAAAATCTTCTTCTTAACCCAGCGACTGGTGTCCTTAAGCTTTGTGATTTTGGTTCGGCCAAAATTCTAGTTGCAGGCGAGCCAAACGTCAGCTACATTTGCTCAAGATATTATCGGGCGCCCGAACTGATTTTCGGTGCAACTAATTACACCACCAATATTGGTAAGTATTCTATGAATGACAATAATTCAAGTGGACTGACTTGTCTCCTTTCTCCCAGACATCTGGTCAACAGGATGTGTGATGGCAGAGCTCATGCTCGGACAACCACTGTTCCCTGGCGAAAGCGGAATTGACCAGCTGGTAGAGATTATCAAGGTGCTGGGTACCCCATCACGAGAGCAGATTAAAACCATGAATCCGAACTATATGGAGCACAAATTTCCACAAATCAAGCCACATCCATTCTCAAAAGTGCGCTTCATGTGACTATTCTGTCGCGAGTAACATGACAGATTTGTTTTTCTTTCAGGTCTTTCGGCCCCGCACGGCACCTGAGGCCATTGACTTGGTATCGAAGCTGCTGGAGTACACACCTGGAGCACGGTCGAGTGCGATTGAGGCGCTTGCTCACCCATTCTTTGACGAGCTGCGTGTTGAAGGTGCAAGGATGCCGAATGGACGAGATTTTCCACCTCTGTTCAACTTTACACGGGAGGGTAAGTGCTGTTTTTTTCGCAGGATAAATGCTCGATTTGACGCTGGTGCAGAGCTCTCTGTGCGACCAGACCTCCTACGCCAGCTTGTTCCGCCGCACTGTGAACCGGAGCTGGCCTCGCGGTCTATTTCGCTGGACAACTTTGTACCGGTGCCTGTTGAACAAATGAGGCTGACACTGGATTGAGGCTGGATTCGTTTTGATATATTTTGAATTGAATGACGCGGCATGTAGGCTGAATGAATAAAAAGTGCTATGATAAGTGGCAAAAGGATGACCTGCGATGGCGACATCGCGGACAAATAATATATATATATACACATATGACAGTTATAGTAAACCAATCCTCCTACGTTTGTGATACTCTCCTCGCTCTCGGCCCCGGCGACGCCATGCACGTCCAACATGTTTCCAGCAGCTCGGAGCCTTGTGCTCGCCCGCCTCAGCAGCCCCCAAGGAAGCTGTGTGTGCGCCATCAGCGCATGGCAGACGAGGGTACCAATCTCAAGCTTCAGCAGGTCTGTGGTCTACCCGACATGACTCTGTTACTGACCCGTGCCAACAGTCGCTGGATGTCCTGCCGCTCGAGGAGCGAGAGCAGGTCAACGCCATCTGGCAGGCATTCTCCTCGTCGTCCCATCCCCGGCGCGCTTTGATTCTACAGGGCCTCCTTACAATGTGTTGCTTTTCCCAGCTTTCGCTCCTCACAGAACTCCTTGCTCATCTCATCCGTATCGACCCCTTTGCTGTCCTTCCTCGTGAAGTTTCTCTCAAAATCCTGACCTACCTCGATGCCACTTCCCTCTGTCGAGCAGCCCAGGTGTCTCGCCGCTGGCGGTCACTCGCAGACGACGATATCCTCTGGCGAGGCATTTGTGAACAACACATCGGCCAGAAGTGCACAAAGTGTGGCTGGGGTCTACCCATCCTCGAGAAGAAACGCGTCGTCCGACTTCCATCTCCTACGCCCATGCCCTGTTCACCCACCGCTCCCTCACTCGTACGATTACCTTTACCTTCGATCGCAGAGTCCACGTCCACCATTATATCCCTTACAACCTCTTCTTTGCTCAAACGACCTCTCGCCAGTGATTGCTTGACCGATCCCTCAACCCCACCTCTCAAACGTCAGAGATCTGAAGATGCTGTCTCGGGCAATGATAATGCCTGTTCTTTGATTGCACCAGGCTCCTTGCTTCTTCCAACCTCAGACACCCCATCGGGTTCGATACCACGATCTGTCACACGCCCTTGGAAGGACGTGTACAGCGAACGATTGTCGATTGAAAGGAATTGGAGACGAGGGCGGTGCACGGTTAAAACACTCAAGGGTCATACCGATGGTGTAATGTGTTTGCAGTTCTCAGAAACGCTACAACATCCAGCTTTCCCGGTCCTCATTACTGGCTCATATGACCGCACAGTCAGAGTATGGAATATGGAAACGGGGGTGGAGCTGCATTGCCTAAAGGGTCATACGAGAGCTGTCAAAGCATTGCAGTTTGATGAGGTCAAACTTATCACAGGAAGCATGGATAGCACACTCAAGGTGTGGGATTGGAGGGGGGGAAAGTGCATTCGGACATTGTCAGGGCACTCCGATGGTGTAGTGTGTTTGAACTACGATTCAAATGTACTGGCATCTGGGAGTGTGGATGCGACAATCAAAGTGTGGAATCTAAGAAACGGAGGAGCGTTTACGTTGCGAGGACACTCGGATTGGGTCAATTCAGTACAGTTATGGGATTCGACTGCGACGAATGGAGATTCCCCGTCCTTGGGCCAATCGCTTTTGGACACACCCTCCATGACATCGTCACCATCGACGTGCCCACTCCAGATCGATCCCGGGAAGATGTTGTTCTCCGCTTCTGATGACGGCACAATACGGCTATGGGATTTAACGCAGCGGACGTGTGTCAGGCAGTTAACTGGACATGTTGGACAAGTGCAGAGTTTGCAGTTGCTAGTTGATGAGGACTGCGAAGGACAGACAGATTCTCCATCGGCTACTGCACCCCAAGAAATGGCGGCCGCGGTGCAGTCAAGCCCTAGTGCATCTAACGATTCTATTCCGCTTGATCCTTCTTCTTCTACCATCTCCCCCTATCCTACCACGGACTCGGAAGTGAAAGTAGTTGAAAAACGCAAAAAACCGATGTTGGTATCAGGAAGCTTAGACAATACGATCAAACTGTGGGATATAGAGACTGGGAAGACCACCCGTACGTTTTTTGGACATATTGAAGGTGTGTGGTGCGTTGCAAGTGACAAATTGAGGTTGGTTAGTGGGAGTCATGATCGTACTATAAAAGTGTGTGACGATTCCATCTCTATGCTCGACAAATTGAACTTTGAATTATAGGTATGGTCAAGAGAGGGAAAATGCACGGCGACGCTCGTGGGTCATGAGGCTGCCGTGAGTTGTCTTGCACTTGGGGAGGATAAGATTGTTTCTGGGAGCGATGATCACGATATCAAGATATGGTGCTTTAGTGGCTAATCGGCGTGAACTGTTATATCCTCCCTGCTGTTATGCCTGCCATCGCGGATCATTTGTCTCCTTATCCTCCGTGGTATTGTCTTTTGTACTAATCGTTACGTTCTCATTAATTTGTCTACCTTATCAGCTTTTATTTGCGTACTCGTCGGTGCTTGTTAGGTGATCTCTTTGTGTTATTAGATTTACCCCCTTCTTGGGTGGAATACCAGATTTCTTGAGTAAATATAATTATTGGTTCAGTGTATTGAGCACATGCTTAAGATCTACCAGGATGATGAGAGGCCCCTGGACGATTTCAATTTTGGTTTGATTGGAAAAAAATCCACAGTTTGAGAAGAAAGGAATGCAGAGTTACCGGGGATCTCCATCAGGATCCGGGTACTTAACGTATATTTTTATCTTGCAATGCGGACCTCGGTACAAATGCCGATCATGTTGATCGAGCTCGCTCTTTTTCCGCTAGGCTGAAATACAGATCTCCTGCAGTAATTTTAAACGAGGCTTTGATTGTTCTGATGCTTCGTTGGAAATTTTTGGAAATTTAGGGGGGACGAGCTGGTTCTCTCAGTATAATGAACATTCCCCTAGGACCAGGTTCTGAATTCTTGGGTTCTTGAGGGTATGAATTTGATAGGAATGGGAGACGGCAAGTTGTCAAAGTTTGTCGTAAATTTGGATGGAAGAAGGTAGTAGGATTAGGCAAATGAAAAATCCAGCCTATGTTGTATGTTGAATTGTTTTTTCTGTTTGGAAATCTGGGGTTTTTTTTGGCTTTTTGTGTGATTGATCCGATGAACAGGCGAAGTAAACTTCTTTTTGAAATCACAATCACTTTCTTTATTCCATTTGTGGAACATTATTGATGAATGACCCCAATTAGGTTAAGAGCTGAGTCCGAGTTCGCAACCGAGTTCGCAACCGACCCCTGAGGAAATTGAGTTTATGCCTCGAGGAGCAACGCAAAGAATCAAGCGAAGCGAGAGAATGACAATATGGTATCTCCCACTCTAGAGTCTCTCGGAAAATCCCATTTGGTTGAGGATTGCAATAGAGAGAAAAGCTGCCAGATAGATCTTGAATTCAACTCCACGTCACAGTCGATATCTGTCGTTTTCACTCTCAAATCCTGTGAAGGCTAGGAGGTTGAAGATCAGATAAAGTGGGGTGAGATCTTGACCCCGTTAGCATTTTTTTCCGGATGCCATTGATGCTGTTAAGTAAAGCATTGGTGTAATTAGTAATGTGATTCTTCTTCAACAGCTTAGAGCACTAGACTCCAAAGCATTTATTAATGAGTTTTCTTATGAGGGTGTCTATGTCCAAAAAAGTCGAAGACTGGGTAGGTTTTGAAGTGAACATGGAAAGGTCATGGTGTCTTCCAGCGTAAACCAGATTTTTCAATTTATTACGAGCCGACGATCGGGGGAGCTTATACCAATGATGGTGGTTTGTATTCATCATTGTCAGAGGTATGAGATTGTACATCGAACCGAACGTAAGCTGTATCTCAGGCATTGTTATTTCCATGTACAATATCACCAAGTCTACTTTCACCATAACTACCAATGTCAATAAACAGTCCAGTCAATTATGATTGAGTGCATGCTAAGACTCACTTGTGAAATGCTATCTTTGCCACCTGGAGGTTCTCTGACCCTGTGAAAGATGGTTCGAGAATTGGTGATAGTGGCAAAACGGAAGACACAAACCTTCGCGAAGGTCTATATTCTTCCCGTCCTTCGGGTTCTTCGGAATCGAAGATACTCTTGATCGAGTCCTTGCCACCGGGGGCGTCGCGAACGCGCCTGTTGTGAAGTTTAGGGTGTGAACCATCACTGCGAAGTAGCAGGTCACGCACCTAGAGGGCTTGTATACAGATTCTTGTGTTTCCGCAGCCGCACTGTCTTGAGGCTGATTTTTGGATCGAGACTGTTAAAGGAAGGGACAGATAGCCCGGATAGACTTACCCCGATGGATTTATTTCCTGAGGTCGGCAGTAGGGTTAATCAAATAAATGGCCATGACTACGCAAATATAAGATATCAACCTTCAACGACTGCGCTCTTATCAGCTACTTGTGGCGCAGCGGCACCGGAGGCAGCAGCGAACTTTCCGAATTCTGCGTAACCTGAGAAGTCCAAATTAAAAGTGTGTCAGTAATTGTGTCAAACTGTGCTTACGTGGGAGCTTGGCGATAGCTGCGAAATTGGTATCGACAGTTACATCCGTGTACCTATGGCTGGTGCTCAATATCATGATTTTTATCTGTGATCAAAAAAGACGTTCTTGAGGAACTCGATCAGGCTACGTTTGGTAAATACGATCTTGGTAGTATCCCAATCGAGAAGGCCTAAGATACGATAAGCTGATGTTGAAAGGTAAATGAAGCTGAATGTACATGCCGAGACTGGAAGGCCATGTTTTCTCGTCTAACATATCAATTACATCTGAGGGAGTAAACCTTGTGGAAGGTCAGAAGATGCGTACAATTTACGAGAATCCTCACGTTGAAGACATATTGGGGTGAAGTTGGAGATAGATTTTCCACGTGATTGCACATCTCTATGCTATCCCACAATGTATACAAGGCTGTTCGCCGGGCTACAATTCGGAGCCTTACCACATCTACAAAGACTTTGGCATCTTCTAGATATACAGACCCACAGAAAACTAAGGATCCAGCTGTATTGGCCACCCCGAGAAACCTGACGGGGGAACAGTGTGCCACATTGGAGGCTGTGATCAGGGTGGACCAAGCTGGCGAGGTAGCCGCAAACTGGATATATATGGGCCAACATGCTGTTCTTGGCCGAGAGCCCAAGACAGGTGCGCTATTGCAGGCAAGTGATAATGTTGCTTGTGCTGGCTGGTGTACTCATTGGAGGACAGGAAATGTGGGACCAGGAGAAGAAGCATTTGTATGTGATGAACAAATTACAGGTGCAGCACCGGGCACGGCCAACGCTGCTCATTAATGTAGTCCAGGTAGCTGGCTTTGGTTTAGGTGCCATCACGGCACTCATGGGCCCAGAGGCTGCGATGGCTTGCACAGAGGCTGTTGAGTCTGTGATAGGCGAGCACTACAACGAGTAAGCCTCCAACCAGCTCTATCTCATGACTCATACGTATATCATCATCAGCCAACTCAGGGAGATGGAGTCGTTTCCAGGTGACCATCCGAGCATACCGTTACTTCAAGAGGTGATCAAGGAATTTCGGGATGATGAACTTGAACATCTGGACATTGCAGTTGAGAATTTTTCGCAGAGAGCCCCTGCCCATGCTCTTCTCAGCAGTTGCATTGGTGCAGTTTGTACGGCTGGAATAGAAATCTGTAAAAGAATTTGAAGAAACTGTATGGTAATAGACCAAAGGGTAATATTATATTCCGAATGGTTAGGACATATCACGCAGTCTGCAGCGTTGTAGAGTCTAGCGGCTGACCTCGACGTTTTCCTACCCAGTCCCAGCGAACCTGTGCGACTAGATGAGTGACATAGATTCATACTCAAGCAGGTCACAAACCTGATACTTGTCCGCGACGTAATAGATTGCGAGTGGTACCCCAATGAAGCCGAGAAATGCTGTACGCACTGTGGGTGAGCTCCATCTGAATCTCATGTAGGCGGTTTCGCGCTAGCAGGGCATTGGTGAGGAGCCCAGATGGGATAACCAGAAACTCACAAATGTATTGAACCGCTCGATGGCAGGATCTTCCTACACAAACAGATAAACTCTGTTCTATAGGGTAATATGAAATAAAAGTACCTTGACAGGTCCTGCAAGCTGCGCAGTGAGCAGAATAATTGAGAAAATGAGGATGTGTACTTGCCGTGTCCCATGGTGATCAAGGATGAAGGTGATGTTTGTTTGTTTCATGTTTACAATCACTCTTTCTACCTGACCTCCACCATCCTTTCTAGCAAAAAATGGCCTACAACCGCGAGTGGGACAAAGGGAAAGATAACTGGAATGATACATGGGCTGTAGAAACACGGGGGGGCCCTCGTGGACGAGACGACGAATATCAGGGGGAAGGAAAGAAGCGAAAATTCAATGCTGGGGTAAGTACTATTGTGTGTCCTTTTCAGACGTTTCAATGCGGCTCCAGGGATTTGATCCTTCTTATGGACACGATGATACCTCCAATAATGCCGGGTACCATCACAAAAACGATTATCAAGATTCCGCCCAAGACGACCGCCATCGAGGTGGTGGTTTCAACAAGAAACGCCTCATACCCTCTGAACCAAGCCCACATGTCATCTTCCTTGGATTAGATCCAGATTTCACAGAAGCGGATGTTTGTTTTCCTTCGCAGACTCTTTACTCTATTGCTCACAATTTTTCAGCTACAAGCATACCTCACATCACAATCATGTAGCATCGAAACCGTCACAATCATTCGAGACAGAACATCAGGCACTTGCACATTACCCTTTCTTTATGCGCTCTAATTGACGTCTCTTCGTCGTGGATTTTTCAAAGGTTCATCCAAGGGTTTCGGCTTCGCGCAGTTCACCAGTGTGGACCACGCCCGTGCCTTCGTTGATCCCCTTTTCCCATTCATCCAAGTTCCTCCGCCTGCTTCTCACGGTGCTTCAGCAACCACTACTTTCTACAAGGCTCTTGAAACAGGACTCCCACACAATGGCCGCCGAGTCAAGATTGATTACTCCCAGAGTGCCTCCCATGGCGACCGGCGCTTCAACCGTGCTAACGCGAATGATGGCACGCGAGATATTGGAAATACTCAGAGCCCTGTACTTCTGTTCCGTGGCCTAGATCCTCTATCTGGGCCCCAGGCAATCTATCAGGCCATGCTCTCCTCGTCGGGTGTGCACAATCAGGGCGCAAAAGGAATGAAACGAATCATTTTGATCAAAGATAAAGTCACAATGGCGAGTTTTGGCTTCGCCTTTGTAGAATTTGTCGATGTCCAGGTATTGGTCAAATTTTGGTTTCTTCTATGGCATTGACTTGGTTTAGTCCGCTTCAGTAGTCCTTGCTGCAACAATGTCGCCACAAATACATCCAAATGGATTTAGGATATCGGACCGCCCCGTCGCCGCTTCATTTGCTCATCCCTATTCTTTTCAACCTGTCACCGATTTCTTGTCTCGAGATGATGCGTGTCTCCCCTCGTCTATGAGTCTAGGTGGTGCTGAAGGCACGTGGGTTCGATACTGGGACGAAAGCTCTACAGCAGCTGTACTTGAATTCGAAGTGGATGAAGTAGCCCAGCCTGCCACTTCCTCTGCTAAAGACAAGGACCAGGATAAAGACAAGGAGAAAAAGAAGAAGGCTAAAGGTAACAAGCCGTTGCACTTCGTTGCATCTTCTTTTACACTAATCTTCGATGAGGTTCGGTCAAGGATGGGCCAATTGCTCCGTCAACACTCCCCGTTTCTGACAAACCGGTGACTCTCAACTTTAACAAAGGCCCAGCCAAGTTGAATTTCGGTACTTGTGCATTTCTATATGCAATCCAAATATATATTGAACTGTCTGCTTGCTTAGGTCCAGTTAAACCTGCTTTGTTGTCTATGGATGATGGCTCCAACAATGAACTGCCAGATGACACGCAAGCCACTAGTGATCCCAGCAAAGGTGACTAGGCGTTTCATACCTTTCATAATCCTAACATTGGCTCTAGCCCACCAAGTCAAAAAAGTGGCACCATTGATTGCCAGTAGAAAGGCAAAATCTCTGATAATCTCCCATGTTATTTCTAGCCTTACTCTGATTTTTATAGACTGCCACCAATATTAACAAGTGGAATCAAGTCCAAGAAGAATTATCCCATAACAGGGATCATTCAAGTGCAACCACTCTGGTGACCTTTTTTGGACTCCTTAGACCACGATGGAACTTGGTTCTTATTGGTCTTCTCATGCATGCAGGCCACCTCTGTCTCAACGAATGTCGTGACAACCAAAGCGGAGCCCGCCCCATCTACCCAGTCCACTCCTCCAGAAACCGAGTCCGAATTTGCCGATATCAGCGCCCTGATGTGCTTGCTGTGCGCTCGGCAATTCAAATCTCTGGATCAGCTCAAACGACATAACAGGGAATCTGATCTGCATAAGGCTCGCAGTCTTAGTGTTGTTTCATATCAAAGCAAGCTGACGTCTCCTTTTGTTCTGTCTTTCCCCCGTTGTGCGGGAAATCGAATAACGCCCTGAAATTACAGAGAAATTATAAAGATGCCAACTTACGAGAGGTGGCCCGTCAAAAAGCCCATGCTAGAAAGACCACCGAACAACCCAAGTACCGTGACAGGGCGTTGGAACGGCGTACTCTCTTCAACCAACCGGATGCACCGATCCCTGAAGGAGGCCCCAACAAACTTCAGAAGAAACGACAATCGGACGGACCTCCACCTCGCCCTACAACACCCCCACCAGCCCCGACAGTAAACCCTGGCGAGGACTCTAACAACATGGGCAACAAATTGCTCAAGATGATGGGATGGAAAGAGGGCTTTGGGTTAGGGACGGAAGAAGATGGTCGGACAGAACCCATGTAAGTCAATCCCAGTCTTTCTGTACGCTCTTCCAAATGTTTTTGTAGCCCAACGGCGATATATGCGCAAGGTGTGGGCCTTGGAGCGGCCAAGGCCAGGGAAATAGGCAAATTTGCCGAAGGGTACTCTGGATATGTGCAACAAGCCCAGGAAGCGGTAAGTAGCAGCCGAAAATCCAGAGACATGCTTTCGACTTTGCCGATTCAAAATTTTATTCTAAACCATGCTGTTCATATCAGGCTCGCGAACGCTATGGAGATTGAAGCATTAAAATCTATAGTGTGTTATTTATTTCTTGGTTCAGGATTTGGTCGTGCAGTTTGGATTATTGTTTCCATTATAATGAATTTTTTGATTGCGTTTGTCATGAGCATGAGCATGAGAAACATTGCTCGAGTTTTGTTCGCCTGTCCGTTTGCTATATGAGGATGAGTGAGATCTTGCATGATATCTTTTGTGGAATAGGTTTATATCCAGTGGTTCGACACCCCAGAGATCTGTATTTCAACTTTCAGATTGATGTGAAGTTTTCTTGAAGTGGACTTGCATGTTAATTTGCCTCTCAAGAGACTTCAATTTCCAGTCAGGCTGGCCTTTGCTGTGACCATCATCATATTCTAGACACAGTGAAAGCCTTGTATGTTAATGAAGTGAAGATGTTGACCCATGGTGAAATTCATGATAGGAATGAAGACAGAAAAATGAAGAACATGAAAAAATTTGCTCTGAAGAATAAAGGTAAGAAAAAATTCATGGGTTAGACTCAAGTTGTAACAAGTGTTCTGGAACTTTTTAGGAGTTCATGCTGGGCATTTCACAACTGTTCATCATTCCCCACTCTCAAGATAAGGAGGGGAAAAATATGTATCATGATTACTAGGACCAAAAATAAGAGTCTGGTCCTAGGAGTAGTACCCGTGTGGATATAGTAGACCAGATGTAAAGTAACAGATAAAAATGAAACAAGAATGGTGATGCTAGAATGATGAAGTGAACATATTTCAACAAACCCATCACTTGATGTGATCCTTTGTAGATAATTGTACTGTGAGTGACTGAGACTGCTATTTTTTGCACTGTTCCCATTGTATGATGATGTCTATATATATCACGAATCTATAGTGCCACTTCGACAGTCTACCAGAAACAATGAGTTTCAAGGTACTTCAGGTCTTGTTTACTGATGCTCTGAGATATAAGTTTAGTTTCAGGATTCACCTATCAAGGTAGACGACTGATTTATTACCTATAAGAGTCTACATTGCAGTGATCAGCACGGACTCTAAGCTAGTTGAGAAGTTGATGGTCTTACCTCAGGAGTCACCTATCAAGGTAGACAACTGAGAAAGGTGAAAACAACTATGAATTTTTATATCTGTCTAGGGTCTCGTAGATGAAGGGAAATATAAAGGAATAAATTATTAGCGCCATGTTGGAGTGAAATGGAGCATGTCGTGTCATAACATGTTGTGTTGGAGTGATAGTTCGGGTGCGGCAGTTCATTTCAACAAGAGAGAATAGAAAACGAGATCTCACTTAGATAAACCCTTAGAATAGTGGACAACCCTCCTGCCATACTACCAGTGGAGTGTTCTTTATCTGGATATTATGTTATATGTTATACTAATGCCAGTCGGCGGGGACAATGCACAATCCGTTGATGTTTTCATTATGACTTTTGTGTAAAGTGATTGAATCCACAAGACCCCAGTGTTCATCATGGAGCTAGAAGCATAGGACGGTCTACGACAACAGTTGTCTATTTCCAGGGATGAATGTAATTATAAGCTCAGCATTCCTTCATACCAATCAAAAAATCACAACAGTAGCTAAGGAGGTTAGGCTCAAAATAATGGGGAAGCTCAGACTCAAAGCACTGGCTCCATTGTTCACATTAGTGCTGGAAGATTGGTTGGAGGAACTTAAAGAAGTAGAAGCTGAAGCTTGGGAAGAAGCGACTTGTAGCGTGGAGGTAATAACCGCCGTAGTAGAAAAGATCGATGTACTGGCAGTTCCCTCTTCAACTTGGAAATAGTTAGCCTAGTTATGATTAGCTCTTTAGTCGGGCACTACCAATGGCATCACTTACAGCAAGGAGGTCGCTAAGATGAGAATCCTAAACACAATGATAGTCCGTAAGCAGCATGAGAAAAATAAATTGACTGCATACCGTGACGTATGCGTTCCAATTCATGGGTCCGACAGGCATATCATTTCCCGCGAGCTCGCTAGGAGGAGCAAAGTCATCAGGTTGAGGGTAAAGCATGATGACGTAGCTATCCGTAATATGAGCGGAAGCTGAGAGTTCAAGGGGACGGTCTAGACTTACCGATGAGGCCCAGAGCCAGCAGCGGGCCAAGGACCCCAGTAACGTGTGGTCACCGTACCGGTTGCATTGCTGACTGTGGAGTCTGGAAGAAGTCGACTGAGCGGATAGATATGCGGTCTGAAGTCAATCATACTCACTCTGGTCGATGGTTACCCCGCGGACTAGCCAATGACGATTGTTACCCTGAGGCAGCTTTGAATTAGGGACGTCTGCATCGAGCATGGCCAATAGATAACTGCCACTCAGAGGGCTGTTACTTTGGATTGTCAAAGTGGGTGCAGATCCGACCTCTGGGGTCAAGCATTTATTTGCTAAGCAGTCAGACTGAAGGCGGGGATTTGAAACGTACGCTCTTTCGTGAACAATTGGCCAGGTTGTATATTCCCTTGTCCTGCCACGCAATGAGAACTGTCGCTGTTGCATCACTGTAATTTGGGTCATCACTTACCAAAGTTGACATCAAGCAAGGCTTTGGGTTGGAAGTTTGCCAGGAAGTCAGGAACAATGCGTGACTGGTTGAAATGTGCCTCAATAGCTTTAATGTCGAGGTCGAGACTGCTGTTGGATTGTGCTAAAACGCAAGATAGAACAAGAGAAGCGAAGATTGCCCAAGGACGCATGTTAAAGAGAGTGAGGAGGCTGTCAGGCAGTTTAATTTGGGATTTAGAATGAAGGTAGAGATGAAAATATCGTTGAAAATATCGAAGATCAGCCCGTGACGTTAGACGGCATCAACAAAGTATCAACAAAGTTCGATCAACAAAGTTTGATTAGATCTCAGGTTTGTTTTACCATTTTCTTGGTGTTGTGTGATCGAGATAGTCTGTGTTGTGAAAATGCAAAGTAGTCAATGATGAATACATGCGTAGATAGTGAGGAAAGCAGATGGAATACAGATGAAATAATATTAAATCACAAAACGACCCTGACCCTGCCTAACTTTCGGGGACTTGGTCATCTGAAGCCTGAGCTTCCGAAGTAGAATCTTCGTTTGTATCCAATATCTCTACGGATAAAGGCGAAGGAGGTATCTCCCTCTCAGGGTGTAAAGAGGGCCGTTCCCTTCTTCGTCTTTCTCGCCGCTGGGATGGCGTCGAGGGCGGTAGGGGAGAAGGTGGTATTACGAATCCATGCGACTGGAGGTTGATAAGCATGTCACGCGCGATATCTCCAGTATCTCCTGTCTGATCTCCACCCTCTGTGTTAATAATGACTGGCATAGACGGACGTGGTTTGCCTTGGCGATTTTGCTTTTTGCCTTTGCGGATTGGCTCGCCATTCTTGAGCATTTGCAGTATGTTATCCAGTACAGCATTAGATTCCTCGTCAGTTGTAGAATTTTCTTGGGCTTTCAAGCGTTGCACTCTGTTCTCTTCCATCGCTTGCTTGCGTTTCTCAGTTGCCAGTTTCTCTTCGAGGGCAGCTTGATTATCCGATTTACATTTCTGGCGAAGACAGTTAATAAAGTCATAAGTTGAATGAAAATGGCTCTTGCCCTGTAGGATGTGACAAAAATCTTGAAAATACCATAAAACTCGGAAGTTGACATATTCTTGTCTTCTTCTCCGTAGTAACCAATCGCTTCAGCAAAGGTAGCCTCGGCACTACGGACATCATCCACAAGGTCTTCCAGCTGCTCCTTGGCCTTTCCAATGAAAGCCCACATCTGAGTTGCAAACTGGTCATCTGCATTCAAATCCGAAAAATGAAGGTCAAGTTCTCGGCGGATATGACCCAGGCCCTCCTGTAATTCAGATAGACCCTTGCGGACATCCTGTAAGTTGACTGAGAGCATGTTCAGCCATAGTGCGATATTTTTCTGGGTATACTCACCCCGGTAGGCTTCGGCAGGCCGTTCCAGTTCATCCAAGAATTCCTCTATATCGGAAAAATGATTCGAAACTGTCTTTTCTAGGAAATGTAGCAAGGTTGTATTGTTGACGGACTTAGTGTCTACGAGCTGATAACAGAGTTTCAGACTGGCGATGAAGAATGTCATCACAATATGTATATGAACCAACCTTGTTGATACTGCTCACACGAAAGCCGAACGCACCACCTTTGATGCCTGAGCCGTTCATATAATTGCCAATAAGAAGGATGAGCTAAGGAAAAGTCAACGCATGAACGGCACATCCAGATCCAACGCTTACACTCAGAAGCTCTTTGAATTGCTTGGCATCTAGGAGAGCCTTTCCAGCCTCAAACAACTTTTTGGCAGACTAGCAACATACCTATTAGATTAAGTCACGTAATCATATCGTCGAGAAACCTTACATCATTCAACAATGACCAGGTCTCAGCGAATGCTACTTTATACAGCATACCCTCTATTCGCTGCTTAAGTCGGTCGATTTGAATAAGCCTCACCATCAACCGGTCGGAGGGATGTAATTCGACGAGTTCCTCTGAAGGCACGTTTCGGTAAATGCTGAGCTTACCAATTTGATCTGCCGTAGGAAGGATAGACTTCAACTCGCTCAGAAATACAGGTGTGCAAATCTCCTGATCGAACTGCTGTATGCGACGAGCAATCTCCTCCGGTTCAACCTTCCGGACGCGTTGGATAAGAATCTCTGGAGGCAAAATTTGGTCTTTCCTCGGGGAAGTGGATGATAATACTTACCAACACGCTTACGAGTCTGTGGATCCAACACACTCTTTAACTCTGCCCGTTTCTGTCTAGCCATCAAATTAATCACCAGCTGCTTCGCCTTGAAGTCTTCTTCCATCTCGTTCCATACACCATCTGTTTTCAGTTTCTCCAGCATGAGTCTCTCCTTCTGGGGTTCATCATCCTTCCAAAGGGTTCTCGAGACTTGTTGATGAGGAAGTTTGTCCCACTGCAGCTGTTTCATCTTAGTGTTTGGAGTCAAAGGCATTTCTTTACGCATCATTCCGGTGTTAGAACTCAAGAACGGTGCACGAGCCGAGTTCGATGCCATGCTGTGATTTGAATCGATCGAGGAAGAAGGAGGAGGGGCTGGGGCAGACGGGGCAGCAAAAGTGGGCAAAAGAGCTTTCCCAGAACCTGGAAGGGGTGGTGGAGGCGGAGGCAGCGGAGCACCACCAGTTGAGGGTGGAAGTGGTGGCGGCGGAGGTGGTGGTGGTGGTGGTGGAGGAGGAGGCGGAGGAGGAGGCGGAGGTGGCGGAGAAGAAGTTGGAGATCTGGTTGAACCCTCGGGATCTGAGTCTTCGGGTAGACATTTGGGCGTCTCAGGAGCTGGAGTGTCATTGATAGCAGGTACTGGTTTGCCTCTGGCACGCAGATGTTGCTGTAATTGTTCTGCAAATGAACCTGGGGGTGCGGCCAACTCAACGTCCGAAGCAATAGAAGTTGGCTGAGTGTCATCTGTGTCAGTCACGAGACTACTCTTATTGGATAGAGGAACGTCGCTATCATCATCATGGAGACCAGGAGATGACGAGCGATCCGTGCTGCGAAGGCTGGCGTTATCAAATTTAGAGAGCATAAGATTTGGAGCTTTAGAAGGAGTTTCGAGGAGAACAGGTTTGTCGGTACGACGAGGCGAACCTCTAATACTCCGCATGCTATTCAGTGAACCAAGCTGAGGTGAATACTGACTTGACAATCAATACTAGGAATAATGATCTGTTGAGGCCACAAACCATTTTAGCGCCTTCTGCCATTTGTTGTTGAATCTGCTCTTGGGCATCCTCTTCCTCAGCATCCATGAACTGTGAAACCCGTCCAGTCTCGTCAACTATCTGAGTCAACGGTTTTCTTGATGACTTCCTCTTGCCTGTACTACCTGGTGGTCGAGAACGTCGTAGGCTTGCAGATTTACCAGGCGTCGAGTCCGGGTCTTCCTCTTCTTCCTCTTCTTCGTCCACTGTCCCGTTCGCTCCACTTTTCTTTTTCTTTGAGCGTCCCTCAAGAATGTTGATGGTTCGTCGTCTTTGAAAAGTTTTCTCTAAATCTTGAATAAATGCCTTCTGATCAGTCGAGCCGTTTTCCACCAAAGCTTCGACCCCAATCTCCTTGAGCATCCTGAAAAGCTCCATGATCTGCATTTCTAGCTGTGCAATTCGTTCTTCATACTCAAGTTTCTGCGCTGCCAATTGCCCTTGGAGCCGTGAAGCAGTCTCACGAGAGTTTTTAAGCTTTTCCTCCTGCTGGGTCAATTGGATCTTCAAATTGCCTATGAGACCCTCCTCTCCGAGAGAAATTTGGTGTTCTAATGTTTCCTTCTCTACCTTCAGGTGCATAGCTAGGGTCTTAGCCTCATCAGCATCGGTTCGCAAGCGATCCACCTCATTGGACTGTGCGATGATCCTTTCCACAGAATGGCCAAACCTATGCTCTGCACTCCCTAGCTTCTTGTCCATCACCACATCGGTCACAAGTGAATCGAGAAACTGGTAGTAATGTACCATTAATTGACCCTCTTCTCGAATAAGGAGCATATGTTGCATTATCGACAAGAGGTAATCCTCTGCCTTAGTATCTTTGATCCTGGCAAGGACAGCGTTATAAATATCCTGCAGATTTGTGAAGCTTCCGAGAATCTGTTGATCGAGACGCTCCTGGAGTTTTTGCTCGTCTTCTGCCAACATCTGCTGCAGGATCTCAAGTTGTTTAGTGATATCGGAAACACCAAAGGACTCGCAAGCAGCCAAAATGTCCCTTAGACCCGCCATCTCCATCTGAGCTCGATGATGCACTCGTAGGTCTACGTCGTCTAAGAAGCGGAGAATGCAAGAGATGATGTAAAAATTGGCAAGCTACAACTCCTGTTAAGCATGACTTTGGGAGGATCAACCCAAACTCACAGTATACTCATTTAAAGAACTTTCAGCCCCTGCCCGCTTCACATCTTCACTGGCGCCAACAAGACTACCCATCTTGCCTCTGCCGGACAAGGATGCTGATAGTGATTTGAACCAGTAATCATAGCACCCTGTGCCTTCATTGTTCGCCTGACTAAGAGCTTCAAGGGCAGAGATGACAGGGTGTAATCCATCACTATATATGAACCCAACGAGGATCTCAAGAATATTCTTTCGAGTGGGTATATAGGGCGTGTTGAGAGATGAGGCAATCTGGGCGACTACTTGGGAATGCGATAATGCTTCGTCTGCGGCAAACTGACTCAAAGCGTTAGGCAGACCAGACTACTTGAGGACCAGACGCACTGCGTTATTAAAAAGGTTCCGCAGAACTTTGACAATTTCGTATTCCAAAGTTATATCAGCCTCACGCCTAGATGAACCTTTCCTGCTGATCTGCGACAATGCATTTGCGAGAACTGAAGTGCCTTGAAGCTCTACGAACGCTTTAACCCAGCTTAAAAGAATCAGGGATATTCGCAAGCCTTTGGAACAGCAGAAAATACCTCATTTCATTGCTCCGCAATGAGACTCCAAGGCTCTGTACCTGCTTTGCCGTAATTGTTTTGTCTACGAACTTCTTCAGATACCACTCTGGCGAGTCCGGCATAACATTAGTTGATTGTCCTGAGTCTTTGTGCCTTCTCGATTGTTGTTCCTTCTGCTTTTCTTTACCCCAGCGGATATGCTCGTCATTGTAGACCAAGTGCCATTTCTGGTCGACGGTCAAATCGCGGGGGAGGTCTGGGAAGTCCCTCGTACGTTTGACAATCTCGAATAGAGCTTCAATTTCTGCATCTGTTTCTGGACGGGGGAAGCTGAAAGTATCGCCGGATAAAGGAAATCGGTGGTACAGCTGGGAGATAGAATGATGATGGTGGTGTGTTGACCCCCCCTCAGAAGAAACGGAAGCAGCATAACGAGAGCTGCGATTATGGTCGGATTTGGTGGTCATCGCGGATGACGGTCTTGAAGGCGTGGTTGACTGGTCGCCGGGTGAAAGTTGTCCCAAGTCTGCATTGCTGGAGACTCGGCCGGCAAAAGACAATTCACTCCTGTGTGCTTGCGCCTTGACATAGCGAGGAGATGGAGTAGGAGTATTGAAATCATCATGAAGAGTGGAGGAATTCGAAAAGCCAGTAGATGGTACAGAAATTGTGGATGACTCCGGTCGCTTATGAGGAACATCGTTGAGTCGTCTGTGCTGTTGCATGGTATAATTGTTCATGCCAGTTCCCGAGTCTGTAAGTGATGGATTTGTATTTGGTGCCGAAATCCCTCTGATTCCCTGATTAATAGTTGCGACGGGTATAGGAGAACGAAGGGCTGCGGGTAGTTGGTCATATGGGATAGATCGTTCACCAAGATCTTGCTGAGAAAGAGAGGACTGTCGTTGTCGAGATTTTTTACGCCCAAAAATTGTGTCCATGGAGGAAAAGAAAGGAAAATGGAGAAAGCTAATGTACAGGACAGAGTAAGTAAGTATTCCTTGACTGTCCAAACACGCTACATCATTCTACTTCATTCTCACGGCTTATTATAAACGTCCTGGAATATCGACGCACATTTCAACTCCATTTCCATCTCGACTACCCATTTGTTCTTTGATACAACGCAAATGAGAGATTTACAGCTGAGGCAGAAGATAAGCATCTATAAAAAACTGCGGCATTGTTCTGATGCGAGTACATCTCACCATCACTTATGGGCTTAATCTTTGTGATAACTATGTAAATCTACATGCAGCGAAGGCTGTACATGCCAAGCGATCACACAGTAAGAAAATATCCTCGACACAGGCAACTGAATCGTATCTTTATCGGAATGAGAATTATTTTCTTTCGGTCACCCGCTTGATCATACTGCAACGCCTATGTTCGTCTCCATGATCCACACATAGAAAATTACACCACTCGGAATACTTCTGTGAAAGCTATTGAGACACTACATTGAATTACTTGATTGACTCCCAACGAAAGTATGATAGAGGAACGGCATCACCAGACTCCCGAGTTCTAAATAACCAAGGGATTCAGGTTGCTTCAGGTCAACTGGTCGATATCAAAGCTGAAACAATTTTGGGTTGTTTTGACCGTCATTTGATCGTTACTCAACACACATCAACACCTGCTCCTGCTCACCATCCTCGCTCGCTACGGTTTCCTTCCGCCCCAAGCCACTCCATCATGGCGGAGAACATATTCAGCAAGGGCACGCGGGTCTGGTTTGAGGATAAGGATCAGGCCTGGATATCTGCCGAGGTCGTCTCAGTGACCAAAGCTGCTGACGATAACATTAAGCTTGGTTTCCTGGATGAACGCGGCAAGGTACATTAAATCCATCGAAGATCACTCCTAATTATTCACCCTTAATTATCAGGAAATTACAATTAATACAACAGGGAAGGAAATCAAGGACGGGAAAGGGGGGCTTCCGCCCCTTCGTAATCCCCCTCTTCTAGAAACGGCAGACGACTTGGCCACCTTATCCCATCTTAACGAACCATCTGGTGTGTAAACCCCTTGCATCATTAGCCTTGCTCCCTCACTGTCATCAGTATTACACACTATCCGCAATCGTTATGCCCAGCATAGTATCTACACATACAGTGGAATTGTCCTAATAGCCGTCAATCCATTCCAGCGTGTCACTCTTTACGGTCCTGAGATAATACAAGCATACAGCGGTCGAAAAAGAGGGGAGCTGGAACCACATCTTTTCGCCATTGCAGAAGATGCCTATACTGCGATGCGCAAGGAGGGAATGGGACAGACGATCATCGTATCTGGAGAGAGGTAGGCAGCCAAATTCTTCTCAATAATGTCCTTTTCTCATTTCACTTTATTTAAGTGGTGCTGGAAAAACAGAATCGGTCGGACTTTTTCCTGAAGGCAATAAACAAGAAAGATTGATGTTCTTTTATAGGCCAAGTTCATCATGCGTTACCTCGCTTCCGTCAATCCTCCCAGTCCTAATTCAAAATCCAAGTCAAAATTTTCCTTGGACGACTCAAGTGAGATTGAGAAGCAAATACTAGCAACCAATCCCATCCTCGAGGCTTTTGGTAACGCGAAGACCACCCGAAATGATAACTCCTCCCGTTTTGGCAAGTACATTCAGGTTTGATTCTCGTCTTCGTCCATTATGCGTCGTCTAAGCCATAACATTAGATTCTGTTTGATGGGAAGCAGGAGATTGTTGGCGCTCGGATCCGAACCTATCTCCTTGAGCGCTCCCGAGTGGTATTTCAGCCCTTGACAGAACGGAATTACCACATTTTCTACCAGCTATGTGCCGGTGCACCGTCAAAGGAGCGCAAGGACCTTGGATTGGATATGGATGTTACAAAATTCCATTACCTTAAGCAAGGTGGACCTTTGTCAACGCTCATCACTGGGGTTGACGACGCGGAGGAATTTAGAGCAACACAACAGGCACTGTCGACTGTCGGTATATCAGTGGAGAAACAATGGGCTGTTTTTCGTCTTTTAGCCGCTTTGCTTCACCTCGGCAATATCAAGGTTACATCCATGCGGAATGAGAGTAATATCGACGACAATGACCTTGCGTTACAATATTCTACGCGCTTTCTTGGTGTTAACCTTGCAGAATTCAAGAAGTGGACGGTCAAAAAACAGTTAATTACACGGTCTGAGAAAATTGTGACTGCGTTGAGTGCGGCTCAGGCAATCGTTGTTCGCGATTCTGTCGCGAAATTTATCTATGCGTGCATGTTTGAGTGGCTTGTGGCAATCGTGAACGAGAGTCTGGCGGGAGAGAATGGTGATGCTGCAGAACGGGCCGAGATGTTCATCGGGGTTCTGGACATCTATGGCTTTGAGCATTTTCAGAAGGTATGTATGTATCCACAGTCTAGATTTTTTGTACTGACTTGTTTTTTAGAACTCTTTTGAGCAGTTTAGCATCAATTATGCAAATGAAAAGCTGCAGCAAGAGGTATCTTGATCCGAGGATTATGATAGTAGTGATCCACTCATTATCTCCTAGTTCAACTCACATGTCTTCAAGTTGGAGCAAGAAGAGTATGTCAAGGAAGAAATTAATTGGACGTTCATCGACTTCTTCGATAATCAGCCCTGCATTGACGTTATTGAAAGCAAACTTGGCGTTCTTTCGCTATTGGACGAAGAGTCTCGCCTTCCCGCTGGGACTGACGCGTCTTTCCTGCAGAAATTGAATGCCCAAATCCTTCCAAAAAATGAGTTCAGAAATGTCTACAAGAAACCACGGTTTGGCAATACGTCTTTCACCATCTCTCACTACGCATTGGATGTGACATACGAGGTTGAAGGCTTCTTGGAAAAGAATCGCGACACCGTTCCAGATGAACACATGGCCCTTCTCACCGCTACGAGGAACTCATTCTTGAAAGAAGTCCTCGATGCCGCTCTCAACTCTGTCAAGGCCACAGAGGGTGGAAATACTCCGACTGGTCCTGGCTCAGATACTGGTAGCGGTGGCTCGCGTCGCTCGTCTGTTATCCCCGATCCTGGTCGCCAATCATGGGTAGCATCAAATGCCTCTCCTGGAGCTTCGACCCCTTCAGGAAGTGCCAAGCGCGGTTTGCTCGCTTCCAGGAAACCTACACAGGGCTCAATCTTCAAGTCCTCTTTGATCGCACTCATGGAGACTCTCAAAGTGACCAATGTTCACTATATCCGGTGCATCAAGCCCAACGAGGCTAAGCGTCCTTGGGAGTTTCAACCTCAACAAGTCCTTGGACAACTACGTGCTTGTGGTGTTCTAGAGACCATTCGGATTAGTTGTGCTGGATATCCTACGCGGTGGACGTACGAAGAATTTGCAGAACGGTGAGTAATCAAGAGATTGATGGTATAAAATTCATCTTTAACTCGGGAGTAGGTATTACATGCTCGTACCATCTTCAGATTGGCAACCAATGATCCAGTCTATGGATCTTTGTAGACTTTGTGCTATCATCCTCGAAAAGACCATCGCGGATACGGACATGTATCAGAATGGTTTAACCAAAATTTTCTTCAGAGCTGGCATGCTGGCAGGTTTGGAGTCGCTTCGATCAGATAGGCTCAACGCGATGATTACAGTGGTGCAAAAGAACATGCGTCGTCGCATGGCAATGAAAAAGTATCGGACGTTACGCCAGGCGACAATTAAAATTCAAACTTGGTGGCGTGGCATCCTTGCCAGGAAACTTGTGGAGAGTATTCGGCGTGAAGTTGCAGCCAGGAGACTGCAAAGCGCGATTCGTGCTTTCACACAAAGGAAATATTTCCTTGATGTCCGACGCAGTACCATTCTTCTTCAGAGTAGTACGTGACTTATAGGTAATCATACATCAGACTCACTTTTCTCAGGAATCCGTGGTATGCAAACCCGTCGACGATTTGTCCACGAAAGGACGTATCAAGCAGCCAGCCTGTTACAGAGCCTGTTACGGGGAGTGTAAGGATTCAAAAATTATACTTTCGAAATTCTTTTACTCATTCCGGACGTCAGTGCGTCTCGTCGTGTGTTCAGGTCTGACGTTCGTCATGTCATCTACCTGCAATCGTGTATTCGCCGTCGATATGCCCGTCGTGAGCTCAAGGCCCTCAAGGAAGAAGCTCGCTCGCTTTCTAAGTACCAGGAAATATCCTATCAGCTAGAGAATAAGGTTGTTCAACTCACACAATTATTACAACAACGGTCAGAGGAGAAGAAGAAGATTGAGGTACAGCTTGTGGAACTCCAGCAACAGCTACAGCAGTGGATGAACCGACATGAAGAAACTGATGCCCGGTTGAAGCAAACCATCACTAACCTACATACGACAGAAGCGGAGTTGGTGCGCAAGGAGGAAATATTCCAGGCCAAGCTTGAAAGTGAGAAAAAGCTAGAAGAAGTCACGACACGACTGGGGGAGAAGGAGGAAATAATTTTGAAGTTGACCGACGAGATCTCGCGGCAGGCAACCCAAATTGAGGCTCAGCAGAAGGCTTTGGAGGCTACGCCTGTCCGTACTCAGGAAGATACCTCTGTCATTGCAACGCTCAAGAACGAGGTTAGCGGTCTCAGGGAACAGCTGAATCGTGCATATGCACTCAATACGCTGACCAAGGGTCCAAGAGGCGATCAACCCCCACCGCTTTCGCCGACATTTGCTACGAACTTGCGTACTTTGGAACCCAATGGCACCACTGTCAATGGCAATTTGAACAATCGGCACCAGCGTAGACATAGCTCTGCTGGAGTCTTGAATTTGGTGCCTCCAGAGAGTCGTACCTCAGCTGACGAGCTCATGTTTGACGTCAAGAAGTCGCAAACGGCAAACCCACGCGCTGTCTCCGTGGCATTTAATGGCGAAGACAACTTTATGCGCTACCGCAATATCAATGGACTTCCTGGAATCCGTGATTATGAAGATCCTGCAGAAGAAAAGATCCGGCTAATGATGGATGCCAAGAGGTTGGATGAGGATGTGCTGGATGGTCTGATCCGTGGAATGAAGATTCCTGTCCCAAGCCTGACTAATCCTTCGGCTGTGAAGGAGATCTTATTCCCAGCCAACCTTATCAGCTTGGTGACAAACGAGATGTGGAAATATGGTTTAATTGCAGAAAGCGAACGATTCCTTGCGAACGTGATGCAAACAATTCAAGCCCATGTTATGGTATGTTTCTTTCAAATATCACTGAATGAGTCACTGATGGAGGTACAGTCTTTCCAAGGAGAGGAGGCAATTGTTCCTGGTATTTTCTGGCTGTCCAATGTCCATGAGATGCTCTCTTTCATATGTGTTGCTGAAAGCGACATGTTGCAAGGCATCGGACCTGGTGAGGAAAATGCTGTTCGGCCCTTTGACTGGGCTGATTACGAGCGTCTTGTATCTGTTGTCAAGCATGATCTTGACAGCTTGGAGTATAACATCTATCACACTTGGATGTTGGGGGCAAAGAAGAAACTTTCAAAGATGGTCATTCCTGCCCTGATTGAAAGTCAGTCACTACCAGGGTTCACAACTAGTGACGGTGGTGGCCGATTATTCAATCGACTTCTGAATTCAAATACTCAGCCAGCGTTCAGCATGGACGAAATCCTCAGTCTCCTCAACAGGGTCTGGAAGAGTCTGAAGAGCTATTACATGGAGGAATCTGTTGTGCAACAGGTTATCACGGAGCTACTCAAGTTGATTGGTGTAACGAGTTTTAACGACCTTCTCATGCGACGAAATTTTTCATCTTGGAAACGAGGTTCGTGGGTCTGAGAAGACACCTTTTTTTGACGTTACTGAAAGCGCCATGCCTTAGCTATGCAAATTCAGTATAATATAACCCGTATAGAAGAATGGTGCAAGTCACACGATATGCCCGAAGGGACACTACAACTGGAGCACTTGATGCAGGCCACCAAGCTCCTTCAGCTGAAAAAGGTATCATTGCCAGTGATTTTATCTTTGAACACATGCTAACGTGATGCCATACCAGGCTACGGCTGCTGATATTGAAATTATCTACGATGTCTGTTGGATGCTCAGTCCTATGCAGATCCAGAGGATGTGCACCAACTATTATGTCGCTGATTATGAGGTAAGATCTCTGTCATCAAACCTAGGGCAAAAACTTTAATTGGAGTCACAGAATCCGATTTCGCCAGAGATCCTTCGAGTGGTAGCCTCTCGAGTCCAAGCTAACGATCGCAATGACCATCTTCTGCTGTCGCCAGAGCCAGAAGAAGTAGGACCTTATGAATTACCGCTACCTCGGGAGGTATCAGGACTGGAGACATATGTCCCTGCATATCTTAATGTTTCGCATCTCAGGCGCCTGGCTGCGCTCGTTTCGTGATTGGTGCATCTTGGTCGTCAGATTTCTCATTGGGTAATTTTTTCCACTCATCCATTGAATGGGGTTGGACTTTTTGTTGTCTCTCTTGCTGATAGGATTAGTATACCATGCATTGCTAGATTGTATAGCCTTATTTGCGATGCTCTGTATTGAAAGATTAAGAAAAAGAATTACTTCATCCTTGGTTGTACAGGTATATCCAAGTGCTGAGCTGCATTCAGGAACTTTGACTGATGATGAGAACTGATCCGTCGTCTACTTGGTCCAGAAGGGTCGCATTATTCCGTAATTGTGTCTCGGGCTTTCCCTTTGAGAGTCTGATGGGCTATCGTTATCAAGCCAATGTTAGCAACATCACCATCCCTACGAATTCGCAAAACATACAGATTTGCCGTCCTTAATGTTAAACTGAACACACAAAAAGTCCAGGGCCTTGCCCGCGATGAGCGTCTACAGTACCCCTACCTGAGGCTGGATGGATCAAACGCGATGCTACACGAACCTTTCGCACCCAGAAAAATTTTTCCTGTTCACGATATTTGAATTTGATATGTAGCCGCTCATCCAAAGGAGGAGAGGCCAACTTGTCCTTTGGATCGAGAGGTACAGCTTTATGCTGCATCTTAATCACCTCGACTCGGTGATAAGCGGCAAGTTTCATTGGATCTGTAGGTAGCCTGGTGGTTTTCTTAATTGGATTCCTAGCTCTAGAACCTGAGGAAACTTTTGTAAGTAGTTCGCGAGCCTTTTCATTCGTCTGTAATTTGGCATCGACGACCGGAGTACATTTGTGGGACACTGGATGGCGATGCCTGGAAAATAACGAATCAAAATAGGGAAAGTGCGACCCATTGAACTCTGACTCTGCGCAGAAAGATCTATTGCAGTTTGTGCAGGTAACGGCAACGGCAGAGTTGTATGCGTCAAGGCTGAGGCTATTGCAGTTGTTGAAAACGCATCGCCGTAGCTTTTCATACTGAACATCTGAATTCTGAGGCAATGATAGACAGGAGTGAAGATCAGAACGAATGTGGTGTCTGCAGAAATACTTTGAACAGTCTGGACAAAGGATGGGTAGAAAGTCATAAGTAGAGCAGGAGTCCAGGGAACATCGGGTACCAATGTCAAGAAGAGCCATGACTGTGACATCACAACCTCACAACCCCTTTCATCATGAACATCATCGCAAGTCCTTATATCCTTGCCCCCAATACCACAGTGTTCACAGTAACCGCAGGAGACCCTTTTTGGCCGTACAGTAACTCCAGCGGAGAGACTGCGTCAACATCAGCGCGCACTTGCCAAGGCCGAGCGTGAGCTTGATCGCGAACGCACCAAACTCGAGGCGAGCGAGAAAAAACTCGTCGCAGATATCAAGAAAAGTGCAAAATCTGGACAGTTGGTTTGTCCGTCTCAAGCTATCGGGATATGCCCTGTCTCATTCCTAGATCCTTCAACCAACCGGATTTAAAACACAAGAATGCGTGCAAGATCATGGCAAAGGACCTTGTACGGACACGCCGATATGTCCAGCGGTTCTATCAGATGCGTACTCAGTTGCAGGCTGTTGGCCTTCGGATACAGACACTGCGAAGTAACCAACAAATGGCCGACGCTATGCGGGGTGCTACCCGTGTAGGCAGCCTCTGTCTTTCCAGTTCCTTGTAACTCACTTTGCAGCCACTCAGGCAATGGCCTCGATGAATCGTGGTCTCAACCTTCCTCAGATCCAACGCATAGTGACCGAATTTGAAAAGGAAAGCTCAATGATGGACATGAAAGAGGAAATGATGTCCGATGCTGTCGACGATGTCATGGACGAAGAGGAAGACGAAGAAGAAGAGGGAGATAAGATCCTCAAACAGGTTCTAGACGAGATTGGCGTTGATCTCTCTCAACAAGTGTGTTTCTTCCGTTTTTTGCCCATGTTTCTCAGTGAATGTTCAACAAATTCCAGCTCACCGATGCACCTACCGGCATTGCAACAATGTCCAGAATTCCTGCAGATCGACAACCCGTGGCCCTCGGTGGTCATGGCGGATCTTCTGCTGGTGGAGCAGGGAAAGCAGAGGATGATAGTGTCGGTAATGATGGCGGTGCAGCTCTTACAGATGAAGACGCACTACAAGCTCGGCTAGATGCCTTGCGGAGAGGGTGAAACTACTTTGAATGAATTTTTTATGTGTTTTGCATTACGATTACATTATACCTAGATTTTGAGACTGGCGATTGTTCTTGCTTCTTGGGCAGTTAACTTCCACGTGATACCGGAACTGTTGTAGAACTCTTCAACGTCTTCCTCCTATGTCAAGTGAGTAGGATCAAGCAGAACGAGGATCGTACTCACAGAATCCAGGTTGAGGATCGTCGAAAATTGCTGCAATCGCACGAACTTTTCTCTAACGTCTCCAAACAACGTCTGAGAGCTGAGGTATGCAGTGATCGCACGTAGGTCTCTGTCAAATCGGATTGCACCCAGCTAGCCCAGATAAATACCATCAAGCAAACGCTTCTAGCCGACTACATACCTCTGTATACTTGAAGTTGAGCATATACTTTTCCCAGGGACGAAGGAGGGCGTCGAGAGCAAGGCCAAAGAACGATCGGTAGTTGTTGTCGGTAAACGTTTCCTTGTATCCATCGACTAGTCCTTCCCATGTCTTCACAAATCGTTTCCGTACGATATCTTGATATTCTGTTACTGAATAGCTTTCTTCGTCCAACTGGTATGACACGTTGTTATAGATATCTGGTATGAAATTTCGCAATCTGGGACGCAGTAATTGGTTGAACTGTTGTTCGATCCCAGCCTAGGTATTGTAAGGAGATTGTCCTCATGTAACAATAAATAAAACAATACCCACCCGTAAAGTAGACTTCAACTTGCTCTCTATCGACTGGAAACCTATGATATGAGACTTCACCATTTTTTCCTCCGCGTTTGTAAAGTTTTGAGATATGATTGTCCCCTCTGCAAGATCACGGGTGAGTCGTTCTAGATGAGATGCTGAGATATCTAAGTCGTTTAATAGAATCTGTTCCCTGGTAAGATTGTAGCCACAAGGCAGCCCCAGACTACGTACAGTGAATGACATCCTGTTCTCTCTTTCAATCTTGTCCGCTCGCGCATTCGATCCAGGAGTATTTTGATTACGATAAACATCGTCCAGTTTTTTCTTTATTATCCCGATGTAGTCTTTATCAACAACCTCTCGTAATTGTTCAAGTGTCTGCCCCACGACAAGAACGGAACCAGTTGATATCATCCGTGAAATGACTGACTTGAGAATATAAAAAACATCATCCGGAGTTGTAGTAATCACTGGTATCTGGGAGACGTCCGGACTCGACATTCGATTAGCCTGAAAACTTGAGCAAGGAAAACCATGGACATCCCTGAAGTCACCAACCTTGTCAACGATCGTACGTATATACCAGATTTCAAAAGGTATGAAGTATATGAAGGTGATTTCGTTGAAAAGCTTTTGAGACTCAGTTGCTTCCAGATCTAACGGAGGCCCAGACGACCCATCCGTTGAAAGCTTCAGTGGGGAACTCTCGAAATTTTCATCTTCTACCGAAGATTCCTTCGATGACGGTTAGTAATCTATACAATGTGAGACAGACAGCATAATCACACTCGATGAATCAAGCAAGAATCTTTTAAACATGCTCCATCTCCCAAGCATCCCAGCTATCTCTGACAAGACTTTATCAATCTCTCGTGGGTCCACCACGGCTTCCTCAGAAGGTTGCTGGCGACGACCGTTTGAGGTAAACATAGGTATTGGAGGGTTGTTGCAAATGTCGGTTAGCTATAAGAACCAAACTTAATATCAATACCTAACTTCTTATATTGTGAGTTTACATGCCTTACGCTTTATTGACCTCTCCTCCTCCCAACCCTCAAGTAGGCTCTTTGTCACTCGATCACATTCTCCCAGTAATTGCCCAATCACGCTCTTCATCCTCCCTGAACCATAATATTTCTCTACAACAGGTTGATGCTGATCCACAATCATTGCAATGCTTTCGTATAGGGATGTCAAGGAACTGATGTAATAGAGCGAAGAGGAGGCTTTGAATTACCCAATTTAAGATCGCTTTGAATGAATATATTGATATACGCACTTTTCGCTGTAGTAGGTGCTTTCATTCGGACTAAATCAATCACAAATCCAGCATACGCTTGCAAGCCTTCGTCCTCCCATCCAATAGCAGGAAATAGCTTGAAAAATCTACTTGTAGTAGTTGAATCCCTCGCACGAGAAGCCTCATCGAACTTCTTGCGGAAGATAGAGAGTAGAGTTTCTCGTGCTTCTCGGAGCTGCTCTGAAGGCGGCAAGTGGTTTTCTGCGGTAGGCTATTGAATTAAGTACAGACAAAAAAGAGGATTGAGTTGCATACGACTGTCTGTCCGGCGAATGGACCTGAAATGATATCCAGGGGTAGAGTCATTGCTTTCGAACAATTTAGTGTGGCTGCTTCCCAGTCTTGGCTTTCTATGGAGGCATGGAGGGCAGATAGAGAGGACTGGTGCAGAATCAAAAGCTGCGGAAGCAGAAGGCTGCAAGAAATACCTTGAGTTCTATCACTTGACTAACACGATCTCCCGCCTCTTTCACCCTGCTCATCTCTTCGTCTAAAGAGCGAACCTTGCTCCCTATCCGATCTGCTGTAGTGGCCGTTCGCAAGACCTTCTCTGAAAACATTTGTGCTTCAACCTGCAGTCCATCTAGCTCTGGAGCTAGTGACGTCAGACGTGTTAGAGACGCGAGTATAGGCTCGCGGGCATCGAGAAGGTCGGTGAGTGCATTGGATACCTCAGCTTCCTCCGATTGTAAAACAGAGAGACATGAGATAATGTCGGAGAGTGTAGTGAGAGTCCTAGGATCACGTCTGGCAGAACTATCTCCCAGAGTTTGCTCCTCGGTCTCTTTGTTGGCCATTGCACATTGGACACAAAAATACTGATCAAGAGAAAATAGACCAATATGTAACTATTTATTTTCATGATAAATATAAATTCTTGTATTATTGAAAAGTTGGTATCATGCAAGTTTACAGAGCCTGGTGACAATGCTTCAGCCTCATCATGTTTGAAAGTTATGATGCCTTCTGAGTGTCACCTACCTTGCATCAAATTAAATGCACCATCAAGTCGAAGACATTATAATCGGCGGCTTCTAGATTCCTGCACAATCTGCATAATAGGATAGCAATTCTAATCGAGCCAGTCGAGGCGACGATCGTATTAATCCTTGCTCTCATCAAACCCTGACGGTAGGAGTTAATCTAATATTCTTTGCCTTTAAATCATCATGAGCTTCCTCTCCAACTGTGAGAATGTTGCCTGACAGACCGCTATTGATGAACAGGTGTGCCATGACGAAAGAATGAAGTTGACCGGAGGATGCCGATTTTACGAATGTGGTAGGTTGAAACTCATGACGAAATTCCCGGTGTATCACTTGATTACTTGGTTCCGGCCTTCCTTTCCCTGACTCCAAGTTTACAAGCCTTAACAGATTATCTACGCTACTCCAAACAGCAGATTCAGCCCAAACTTGTTATTCATTCTGATGTCAAGTCGTCTTGTCACACAGGCACGCTCTGTCAGTGTTATGACTATGTAGTATGGGAGCTTTGAAGTTGCACTTTGACACAACAATTCTTGAGAGGCGAACTAGAAGAGGAGCAGGAACGATGATCTGGATGCGATCTGTGGTTGTCCTCCTTGAGGTTGGAGTGGACGTAACCGAATCATCATGGAGTGTGACACAGTAGATGTACTAGGACTGGTAGGGTACCCTAGCGGTAGCATAATCACTCGTTTCAGTCTTATTGTCCGGGTACTCATTTTGAACCACATATATAATATGTTAATATGCATGATGTCTGGCTCCCTCAGTCGTTCATTTATGACGCCTGAGTCCATCTTCTACTATCACTTCTACTATCATCGGCACGGTAACTTCATACGCACTGTCCATTTTAAGTTACTTCGAGTGCCATCACTGACTATTTTTTCTCCTGGATACAGCAAGGGTCGGCAGATATTTCTCAGTCAAGCAAATCCAGAGTCAGAATCAAAAGAGGCAAGGCCGTGTCATATTTTACACGCAGCCATTACAATCCATTCCAATAGAAGGTATCCTTGATTTCTACAGATCCATCGAGCGGTAATAAATCACAGTTGAATCCAGCATGAATTCCATAGAGCCCCGCCTTTACTTTCCAAGCATTTTTGGACTCATCCCAAAACGAGAAAGAGTATTTATCAAGTGTTATCTCGAGTCCCTCGGCAGATCCTGGGATAACGTTTCGTGCTCTCTGGAACCCACGCAACTGTTTAAAAGGCGTAGTAAGTCCCACATCGGGGTGTGACACATAGACCTGTAACACTTCTGAACCTGCGACATCTCCCTCGTTTTTGGCCAAGGCGGATACAATGACCTTGGAAGTGGAAGAAAAATTGGTGGGTGCAGATATTTTGAAATCTGAAAAAGAAAATCTTGTATAAGAGAGGCCATGCCTAAAAGCTCTCGATTGTCAGCGTGCACAAGGGTAATGAGGCGTTACTGACCCAAAAGGGAATAGGGGTCTAATGTCTCTAGCCTGATAGTGTTTGTAGCCCACAAAGAGATCTTCACGATAACTAAATCCCGACAGTAAGTAACTCGTTGACGAGAAGTGGGATGTCACAGACTGAATCTTTCCATTTTCGCACTTGTCGTTGAGATACGAGGGTACATCTTGAATACGGACCGGTAATGTTAGAGGCAGGCGACCGCTTGGATTCACTCTTCCAAATAGCAAGTCTGCAAGAGCATTTCCCACTTCATTTCCAGAATACCAGGCTTGGATAATCCCTGCGACAGCGTTCACCCAAGGCATTGATACAGCAGAACCCTTGAATTATAGATGACGAGGGAATGAATTCAAGAATCAAGGGGAAATTCCGAGCTCTTACAGCTTGAATTACCACAATGGTATTCGGATTAGCAGCTGCAATACGTGCAATTGTCTGATTCTGAAGACCGGGCATTTCCAACGTGGGTCTATCAAATCCTTCACTTTCCCATTCCGGGGTAAGGCCGCCTATGAAAATGACAGCATCCGATTCTGCTGCGAGGGTCACTGCCTCTTGTATGGCCGTTGAGCTGTCAATCTTCTCACATCCACCAAGCCGCTGAGATGGGTTTAAAATTGTTATGCATGGAAAGAATTTCATAACCTACCACACCACGCATGAGTGCTGGCTGAGAGATTCGACCTTCTCCATGTTCATCGTTGTCAGATGCTACAGTGTTGGTGTATTCAACCAAAATATCGGCCGATTCCCCCGCTCTGAAATCTAGAACAGCCTTTTCTTCAATAGTTCCTTGACTTTGGAGGGTCAGATGGTAATTTTATCTGGGAATTCAGCGACAAACCCGTAGAAGAAGTCCCCAGGCGTTTGTTTTGTCCAATTATCTATGGTGAGCTTATCGTCGACCCATAACTTGGCCCTCCCTGGAAATTTCCGATTTCAGCTGTGGGTGTGTCTTGTCATCGAACAAAGGGGCAAACCTGCAACAGTCAAGCCAAGTTCATATACAGCAGATTTATCGAATGTCAATTTTCCTGTGAGTCTCATCGTCCATTCGGGTCCAAGGCCAGAGGGCAAAAAGTCATTCAATTTGATCCTCGTATCGCGAAGGGTAAAGGTGGCAACAGGATCCATCGGATTTCCGTCTTGATCGCTAGTATAGAATGTACACAACCACCCAGGTTCACCACTTGGAGTAGTGAGGTTGTTCTCAAGTGTTGGGAGATACTTGTGTGCTGTGAAGCATATACATGAACTCATGTAGCTGAAATTCTCGTGGCTGTCTCACCATAGCAACCCAATAGATAGGTGAACTCAATCCCAGCAGAATCCGCAGTCATACCCTCCCAGGGAGATACAACGTAACTTGGCTTGAGGGCAGCAGAACCGCCACCTGATATAACTCGTTCCTTGACATTAGGACCGATGACCGCAACTCGCTTCACTTTGGCCGAGGATAGAGGCAGAACATTGTTGTTATTTTTTAATAAAACCATTCCTTCTGCGGCTAGCCGACGACAAAAGGCACGAGATTCTGAAGAGTCTCGGCTTCGCTCGACACCATCTCCAAAGACGACTTCAGGATTACGTCTTGCTTGTTGCTGAATGAACGTCAAGAGATTCGCGATGCGTTCATCTAAGGTACTAGGTAGCAGTTTCTGTGTGGAGAGGCTTTGCAAGACAAGCAGTGGCTGTCGCCAACGAGGTGGGCCAGGCATCTCGAGGTCCAGTCCAGCATTGAGGGGCTGATCTACCGCATACGTACCATACCTATGAGGTGATTAGTATTCCGCTCTCTGTTCGCACCGCAAGACTCACCAATCACTTATGACTATCCCTTTAAAACCCCACTCCTTCCGCAGAATTTCCTGGAGAAGCTGAGGGTTTTCGGAACAGTGGACACCTTTGATGCGGCCGTATCTATCAAATGTCAGCGTCTAACCAATACTTGATACAGGACATGTCCTCGCACGACGTCATGAATGCCCAAGGCTGGGCATCCCTTTGAGCGAGCATGAATCTGACTGTCTTGTTATTTTAAATCAACGTATAGGTCATGTCAAATGATTTACGGATAGAGATATATTTCTCGGAGGGCTCTATCTGACATGACGGACTCAGCAGCGAGACGCTCGTGTTCTTGATCATTGCCAACAAAATGCTTGATCACTATACAATGTTCAGCTATCCAAGTGCTATCTCGGAAATCTGATGATGTACCTGCGGACACACCCTTGGATTGTAACCCATTCACATAAGCAGCGGCCATGACACCTAGGGGCATGCCTCAGATACGACGGCATTTCATAACCAGGGAATTTGATACCGGAAAGATGAGGATCTTCAGAGAAAGATTCAAAAGCTCGGCCGCCAAGAGGATTTCTCTGAATGTTACAGGTGGGTGCCAGTAGGAGGACCGATGATTTGATTTTGGCTTCTTCAGCTAAGAATTCTCCCGCTTTATTTATCAGCTCTGCATCGAAGGTAGATGCGAGGGAAGTTGAGCACTGTAATCTCTCAGACATTGGGAGCTTACAAGGAAGTGAATCTAACTTACGGGAAGGCATTGGGTGGGAGTTGAGACGAAGTGAGATGATCCTCGAACACCCTGAGACAACGACGATCAAAGGGACGACTACAGTAACACGTTTAACGTACATTTGGCCCATCACTCATACGAATAGATGGGATGTTCAACCTCGGAATAGGAGTGGTATTCCACCAGTTGGGAGCACTAAGGAGTGAAATCTTTTCTTCGACCTTCAGTTGTTCGACGAGGTCGGGAATTGATGCATCCAAGAACTTCTGCCCAGACATGTTTTGCCAGTGAAGGAAAGAAGATTCGAGCTAAGATGACCTTCTGCATAAGTCCTTTATGAGTGCGGATAAACATCGGGGAAAGGACAAGTAAAACCGGTTTCATGTGAACGATTGACCATGCGAGAAAGAAGTCAGAAGGCAACATACAGGACCACACCACACTGATAACTGTACTTCATGGACTCTCGAGTGCCTCCACACATCATTAAATTGCATCTAAACCAAAATCTAACCCAAACAGTCCTTACCCATCGACACAGCCACCACACTTGGCTCTTTTTGGTTTTGCAAAGGCTCCATGGCTTCTTCTGAAATCTCCACTCTCACAACCAACCTCACACGACCAAAGACGTCTGCAACCCTTACCGTACGGGTTATCAAGTCTTTTGAGTACCGAACAGAGAAAAGCCTAGTGCTCCACAACATCAACCTCGAAACAACAACTGTTGGCCAGCTAAAGGAAATTGCTCGTCAAGGTACAAAACTTGCAACACACTTAGAAGGACGTAAACTCGAACACCATTCTTTCTCTGTTCAGCTGTACAATCTCAGCCAGGCTGGAAATCGTATCGAAACGTATCTTTCGGTTCGTCCTGTCTCATTCCTAGATCTCATTCATCTGACCATCTTACAGACACATTAAAATTTTATACAAAAGCCCATGGCACTAAGGTATGTCACTGACAGATATCCAACGATTGGAGCCTTAATGATTTCGATGACAGACTTCAAATCTAATTATCAATCTTGATCATGATGATTGGATATTAGATGATGACAATCGTACACTCGTCGAATTGGGGTTCGGTACGTAACTCCTTGCCTATATAACAAATTTTATTCATTTTACCGAAGAGAATGAAACTGAGACCAGTTTTTTCAACCGCCAACTCTATGAGCAGTTCAAATTAAATCCTCAGGTGAGTTGCATCACTTCTAGTCCATGAATCTACTTTATGTATCCAATCTGGTGTATTGCAGACTACTTGGGATTGAAAAAACATGTAGGTATTAAGGGATGCGTATCAAGTAAATGGCAATGTATCTACTATGCAGACGGACAAGCAGAATGATACAGATATATCCTGAATGAAGGGACGATCACTGGTTCGCGCACTGCACTCGGGGCTCACCCTCATCTTCATCCATTGGATCATCTCCAGCTGCCGCCTGTGCAGATTTGAAGCCACTCTTCGATCTTGTATCCGCGTCGTCCAGGGTGACCTCTTCAAGCGAAATTTCTTTGCCGTAATTCTCCACTGGTGTTCGAGGTGGCAAGGCCCGCTCAAGTAGGGGCACTGAAGCAGCATCGACAGTTTCCGGCAACTTGACATTGACTTTAACATAAAGATCTCCAGCATCGTGGTGCCGCTGTGAAGGCATACCCTGACCATGGATGACCTTGATATCACCTAAAACCCTCATAAGTCTTCAGATAGGCACACATTGGAATTAAGCATACCGTGCTTTGTGATATCTCCAGGATGTACCTGGACGACTAAGGCTCTATCGTCAAGATGTCTGATGGCAAATTGACCTCCAGCAAGTACAGTCAAAAGATCAATCTCAACCTCAGCAATAAGATCATTCTCTTGTCGGCGGAATCGGTCATGAGGCTTTTCTTCAACGACAATGACAACATCTCCAGGATCAGCTCCAGGTGATTGGTCGGACTCGCCACGAAAAACGACTGTTTGTCCACCTCTCATACCCTTATCGATGTGAACCTCCAGCATCTTTTTGTCAGGAACGACTTTCTTGCCCTTGCAGGCGCTGCAGCGATCTCTGGCATTGATGTACTCGCCAGTGCCAGAACAGTCATCACAAGCAGTCTGAATTTGCTGAATCATCGGGCCCATTTGCCGCATAATGACCTTGATACCACGACCGTTGCAACCGGGACAACTGCGGACGGCGCCATCCTTACCACCCTTTCCCTTACATTTTGAGCATAGGATATTACGTGTCAGTGCAAGCTTTGTGGTCTTGCCCTTGTATAATTCCTCGAGGGTAACGTTCACACGATGGACAAGGTCTTTAGTTTTACGGGGTCCCTGCGGGCGCCCCCCGCCCCCACCAAAGAAGCCACCGGCACCACCGAAGAGTTGACTAAAGAGATCCTAGAATAGACTCATTGACTGTCTGTTTTTATTGATGAATGTTTGAACATACCTGAGGATCCATGCCACCCATGCCACCAGACTCTGAAAGACCAGCCTCCCCCCGGGAATCATAAATGGAACGCTTCTGAGGGTCAGATAGAACTTCATAGCTGTAAAAGGAAAAAAATGATAGGTCTGAGTGTTACGGGAAAAATTTTCTGACTTACGCATGCGACACCTCCTTGAACAATTCTGGATCTCCACCCTTATCAGGATGCAGCTTAAGTGCTCTGGAAACATGCTAGATCAGAGGTAGTCCTCAACGGAGTGTAAGGGGACCGTACTTTTTGCGATAGGCCTTCTTCAATTCGGCCTCGGAGCAATCTGGGGAGGTATCCAACAGATCATAATATTTTCTGTCAAATAGGTAAGAAGGAGCAAGGCTGAAGTTGAAATGGACATGTACGTTTCTTTTACCATGGCAGAGAACCAAACGAGAGAGAAGAGAAATGGAAGGTTGTGAAGTGCACCGGCGCTGCCCGTTTTGGCGCCATTCGATCATTCTACAACCTTCTACACTCCCATCCAAATAAGGTAATACTAATTCTCATCGACTCCCCAGCCCATAGGATTTGATCTTGCACTCGACGGTTACATTGACGAATCGATAGTCTGAATGAGATCGACTACCCTCATTAGGTTGTCTCTTATGTCTTTCTTTCTTGGCCTTGAGTTTTCAGTGGCACGCTGATGTTTCGAACAAAAGATTTCTTATAGCTCATTGAGATAAACGAAGCATACCAAATCAGGCCAGGTCAAGTATCAACTGACCAGTGTGCGTTCGTGGTGTCATACTCTTTCATATAGTGACCATAGACAAATTGCACATCGTAGGTTACAGGAATTCACATTGATATTCGTTGTTCACACGAGATAAATACCTTCGGGGGGACTTCTCATCGACAGTTGAAGCTAGAAGGACAAGATGGGCAGTGAAGCTCCTTCTGTCAACCAAATTCTGGCTGGTGTTTTGATGCAAGCTTTCGGCCGCGCAAATAAAGTTCTGTTGAAATCGATATCTTCTGAAATGATCATCCAAAAGTGTCAATTATTCGAACAAAATCAGTGTCCAGTTGACATGTAAACAGTTCAACCTGCGTGTAAGAAACTCCGTAGAGGTTCAGAATGAAAAATGAGCATTTTTGCGTGTCAGGGTAAAATATAAGATCTTTGGGAGGTTTCAGGCAAACGAGAACTTGCACAAAGTCTTTATCCCAGGCGGAAAAGAGCCTATTTGATACGTCTACACAGGATTTGTATGCCTGTACATTCGCACTCCCAAGTATCATCGTCTTAGAATTTGGCTTTGACACTGTCAAAGTATACCACTATTGATTTAAAAAAGGCTTTCTAGACTAACAATCATACAGTGTTTTTGTCATAGGAAGCCCAGGCTCGGATAAATAGAGAGGACTGCTAATCTTCACGGCAGTTTAAATACATACTGTGAACTACTTTACGAGCGTTCACCCATATAATGAAGTATCCTCCTTCTTTCTCCTCTCATGTAGCTCCTTAATATAAGGAATCTTAGCGACTGGCCCGCGGAGAACCCTCTCTGACGGCAACTTCGGTGGAGACAAACCGGTTTCTTCCAGGCAATACTGCCTAAGCTCTTTCATAGATCCACCACGATTGAAAATTCCCCTTGATAATATATCTTGGTGCGTTCTCATTGAAGTTCGTAGGGATTCTGTTGCTTGAAGATCCACCTTTCCATCGGCAGTCAGACAAACGCCGTATCGGCGGGTGTCTGCAACTAGACCTTGCCTAACTTCTTTGGCTACTAGTTCGGGATCTCTCTGTAAAGGATCTCCACTTCGAAGACATCAGCTATTTTTGCGGGAAAACTCAGAACGTGGCTTACTATCCTCCACCTGATACATGATGAGTAAATTCTCGGACTTTGTAGTAAATGTCACTCGCCTCCCCAGGTAACCCATTCCAGAACATCGCCTGCATTGACCTGAGGAATAGTTAAATCCACATCATGAATACATTTAAGTGATCGCACCTGAACGAAATCCTCTTTGGACTGAAGAACCTGACGAGGGGGACACAATTGACTGATAGAATGTCTCACGAGTGTCTTGGTTGACCGCGTTCCGACTCCTCCACCGTTTACTCCCCAAGGCTTGGTGTACCAGCGATCATCATGCAGAGAAACATTACCGTTATCAAGGAACACATAGTCTGATCAGGGTCAGCAGACTTGGAATCATTTCCAAATGTCAAACCCACCTATGCGCATGGCATTCCCTCCACGGTAGAAGCCTTCGCCTCCAGAATCTGGGACGGTCTTATCATTCAGAAGAGCAGTATCTTAGCGTGAATCATCATCATGGGGAAACTCACTCCCCTCGTATTTATCAACCCGAAGGGGCAAGTAGCTTTCGAGGAACTCGTTCGGTACAGACCTCATCGATGGCCACATGCTATGTCCATCCGGGCCGTCTCCATGAGGCCGGCTTGGGATACCCTGCTCCAAAATCTATATGTCAACAGACCTGGAAAGATACAAGGCACCTACGCCGAATCCTATCTGGTAGAGCTAAAAATAGATATTAACCATCGTAAAGGTCGCTCCTGAAGCGAAACCAGAATACCTGGAACCATTCTCCTGCTTTGTTCCATCCACTGAAAAAGAAGTGAGGAGAGTCGCTGTATCCAGCGGCTGACAGAAATTCTGGTGTCTTTTGACCAAACACAGCTCCAAGAGTATCAAAAACGCGCCCAAGCAGGTGTGTTCTACATGACAAGGCTGCCGGTCTCACAGGATTAAGAATGGTACCTTCTTGGATTCTAACCTTGATCAAGTCGTAAGATCCATCATTCACGACAGTTGCAGGATCCTGAAGGACATTAATAAGAGGATAAGTTCTAATTTCTTGTACTTACAAAGATAGTAAGGAGATAGTAGGCGACGAACATCTTCAGCATTTCATGTGACAACGCAAAGTTTATGGACCGGTCTGATTGAGGGTCTGTGCCATCAAAGTCAAGAACCACTACATCATCACCATCGCTATTTGGCTCTTTCCACATTGTACTGGATCTCAGGTCAGCCTCACTTCACATATTGGAGAACATCACTTACCAAGCGACTCTCCACGGTCCGACTCCGAATCCATCATCATCGATGTAGTCTTCAAAAAATACTCTCTCGGGCGAAACAGTCTTGCGGATTATTTGTCCTATAGCAACCTTATTTCTTGCAAGTAATATACTCAATGCTTGTTCGTAGGCCTCGAGACCGAAACGATCACAAATTTCAATGATACGCTTTGTCGCAATCTTTGTCGCCGCAACTAATGCTTTCAAATCACCCTTGGCGAAATCAGACTTCCTACTGTTGCGTTCAACGATCTGTGGGTACTCCTTAGACGCAGCAAAATCAAGTAGACTTGTTGATTACCTTAAATACAGTTGTATTGGGTATGTTTCGGGAATAGAGCTTGCATAGAGGTATCTGAAGACCATCTTCGTGTATACTAGTCGCACGGTCTATACATTTTTTAGTCACCTACTCATGGAAAAGCTTAAATGAAATTTACTGGGCATGCTTCCAGGAACACATGAACCAATATCTGTGAAGTGACCGAGATTCGCCACCCAAGCGACAATCTTGCCCTGATAATGAACCGGGGTAATTACAAGGAAGTCGTTAAGATGGGAAATTGCATTGTGACAGGCGTAAGGATCATTTGTTAAGAACACATCACCTTGGAAGATCATAAGAAGGGTAACAATGATAATTGATAATGCGGAGAAGATGGATTGCGGCCTCACCTTCTTCAATCGACTCATCCCATGATGACAGGAAGCCTGTTAAACCGCTATGCAAGATCGCCAACGATAATAGAAAGGACCTCATACCTGGTATGAAGCTCCCGAATTGTCCACAAACCTGTTTACCGGAGTGCGGTCCTTCTCCTGCAGCAATCATTGGGAAGTAGTCGAGCTATTTCTTGTGAGACACTACCCAACCAGCTTCAACTTCCCGTAGCATACCTGTTCCCGCATGGCTGGAGACATTGCCACTCGTAGTATCAATGCATCCATTTCATTTCTGATGTTTTGAAGCCCAGCTGTGTAAGGGTGAGGAGATCCATCGTTTTTTGGGTAAGAAATGAATTCAATATACCTTCCACTAGCTGAACAACAATAGGGTCCGATATGGTTTTTGGCACAGTGGTTCGAGTGACATTCTGATATTCAGGCCATATCAGGATGTTTGCAACATCATCTATCTCAGCATGATGGTCTGGGGTAATGAAGGTAGTGCTATCGATCTGGAAGAGAGATAGAAATGGAGCTTCAAGACAGCATTCAAATCAGCTACTCACTTCGGTGACAATGCAAGGTCCTGCGAATTTGTCTCCACGGCGTAAATGGGCTCTGTCGAATATAGGCACATTCTCGTATTTCCTGCCACAGTAGTGCTGCGCATCCAGAATTGAGCAACTATCAGAAGAAGACAAAGCATGACCGACCAATGATGAGGTAGATTGTAAAGCGTCCTTACTTGGGATACCAGTACCTTCTGGGATAGGCTGTATCTTGACATCCTTAACATTTTCCTGCGCCACTGAGCGGAGATTGACCATTTCCACTTCGAGATCGAGAGAGAATGTGAACAACGAGACATGGTTTTCCTCGAAGCTAATAGTCATAGATAAGCTTAGAACAATACACCGATGAATAAATTTAAGTTACCGTTTCTGAAGGACTGAGATGTCGCCTCCCAGTACCTCAGCCATTTCAAATGCCACAGTCAAATTGGTAGCCTGGCCGCGGTAGCGGAGATCCACCTCATATCTAGATGTAAAATCCGAGATGCCTTGGTCTGATATAATTCTAGAAACCCGTGCCTGAAGACCTTCACAAGCGACTTGAAATTCGTCAATATCGATGTCCTTGAGATTCCGAATCATAGTAGTGGAAATTTCATGACGGACTCCAGTACACGCATCGCCAAATGCACACAGCACTACGCTGTTTATCAGCAAAGAACCAGAATTGGAGAGAATCAAGTACCTCCTGGAGAAGGTGGAATGATAATAGGATACTTCACCTCGCATAGCTTCGCCAAATCACAAGCGACCAGACCTCCTGCGCCGCCAAAACTAACCAAGTGATAATCCCTCGGATTCTTACCCTTCTCTATGCTGACACTTCGCAAACTTCCATACATTCGTTCCAGTGTAATTCTGATAATTCCTTCAGCTGCTTCCACGACGCTACTAAGTTTCATCGGTTTGACAATATTTTCTTCAATACTCTGATAAGCAGCGCTTATATCAAGCCAGAAAGAACCACCAAGAAGAGCAGGAGGGAGATAACCAAGGACAGCGAAAGCATCTGTTACTGTGGGTTTAATCCCACCTTTATTGTAACATGCTGGTCCTGGGACTGCCCCTGCGCTTTCGGGACCGACACGGAGTGCACCAGTCATTTCCGCTACGAAGGCGATAGATCCCCCTCCAGCGCCTACAGTACGAACGTCCATGGAGGGTACATTAACTGGTAGGTCCTCAGATAGGATTTTGAGAGCATAGGAAACGAAAAGACTCACTGTTTAGCTCTCCTATAGTGCTTTCTCTTCGAAGACATGGTTTGCCGTCCTCGATCAGGCATACATCGGTGCTCGTTCCACCCATGTCGAATGTTAATAAATTCTATCCTGCAATTCAACAGAAAAATTGAGGTGATGTCGGAGTCTCTCAGACCTTATATTTGGTCGCTCGGGCGACCCGATTGACTATTCCACTAACGCCTCCGGCTGGACCCTACAAAACTCGGTACATGTATTTACAAAAAGCAACACCGCTCACCGAATACAGCAGACTTGCACAATTTTCTTTCGCAACGCTCGCAGTCGAAAGCCCACCATCACTCCGCAAAACCTTGATGTCCACATCTTTGAGTCTTTCCTCCAGACTCACAAGATACTTCCCAATAACAGGCTTTACATATGAATTGGCAACAGCTGTCACTGTTCTTTCATATTCCATGATTTCAGGTAAAACATCACTGCTCAACGACACGGGCAAATCAGGAAATTCAGAGCGAACGACAGAGGCGGTCTGATGTTCATGTATCGGGTTAGTGAATGAGTTTATGAGTGAGATAGTGATAGCTTCAGGTTTGAGGTTTGGTATGGACCTGAGTTTGGAGAGGCGGGCGCGGAGAAGAGTCTCATCAAAAGGACGAATTATCTCGCCGGTGGAGGATATTCGGCCAGGCACTTCAATAGTCTAGATATCGATTAGAGAGATATAATAGTAGGAAAGAGGGGTTCGTGGTGACGTACCAGTTCGAGAGGAGCAAGAGGTTCTGGTTTAGGCCATGTGATCCTGCAGGAGCAGTTGTCAAGTATGGTCTCATTACTTAGGTAATAGTTATATACCATCCGGCTAGTCCTCCAGGGACGTAAGATCGCCGAACTTGAAGGATATCCTTATATCCTTCGGTCACAAGCAGGGCAACGGTGGCACCTTTGCCTTCCAGAATCGCATTGGTGGCAACAGTAGTCCCTTTGATACCTCAGTAAACTGATGTCTACGGGTTATTGTGATACAAACCATGGTGAAGGGCAAGGATGCGGATATTATCACCATTTGGTACCTGTGCACTGTTGGACCATGAACCTGGCTGGGTGCGCATTGCGTAGATGCAACCCAACTTACCGTAGGGAATTAATGGCGTTCAGAACACCTTGACTTTGGTCATGGACAGTACTGGGGACCTTGATTGCACGTTCTAAGCACCATTGTCGACGGACGGCAGACAGTATGAATGTTACCTTTGCTTTGTACGTTTGTCCTGTAGTCTCGCCATACAACACCGCGTCGGTAAATGTTCCTCCAACGTCGACACCCAATTTCCAAGCACTTTCGTTGTTTAGACTTTGCATGATGCAGGAGTTAGTATAACAGGTATATGAGCGATTTCTCACACTTAGTGAGTCATGCCCCTCCTTGTCGTCTACAATCCTGTCTGTGGTTCACGTTCTGCCAAGTCATTCACAGAGGACCACATTCTTCCTCTCCTCTATCAATACAATGTTACCGTCGATCTCGTCGTGGCTACCAAGCACGCCGGGCACGCGGGTGAATTGATAAGCGATTATCTCAGATCGACAGTCAACCTGACACTCATCCTTGTTTCTGGGGATGGTACGTTGCATGAAGTTGTCAACAATTGCAATATCACAGAAAGCCAGGCTGCAAAGGAGCATCGGGTTGATCGCCTTCCGGTTCAGATCTCTGTGGTCTTGGTACCTGCAGGGACCGCCAATGCACTGTATTCTTCTCTCTTTCCACCGGCGAAAGGAGAAGCATCAACTGTGGAATATAAACTGAGGTCATTGAAGGCTTTTCTGGATGGGAAAGAAGGAGTCCCGCTCTCACTTAGTGTCACGTCGCTCTTGCCACCAGCTGGCGAGGAACCCAAAATCCCCTCGAGAACTGTCGTTTCTGGAGTTGTCATATCTACAGCTCTCCACGCCTCAATCCTTTATGATTCTGAGCAACTGAGGCACGAGTACCCTGGAATTGAGAGGTACTTTCGGTATATGCTCAATGAATGAATGAACACTGAAGTTTGCCTCGAGATTTAAAATAGCAGCTCAGCAGAATGGAAGACGGTGGTACGATGCCACCGTCCGGTTACTCCCAGAATCACTTTCTTCGGATGCTGTGCAGATATACGATCCTGTCTCTGGGAAATTAGTGGACCATCCCGAATCGGAGAGGGAAGAACCGACCGTGGAAGTGACAGGTCCCTTCATCTATTTTCTGTCCACGGTCAATGTTGATCGACTAGAACCAGAGTTTAGAATCACACCGTTGGCACGGACTTTACCCTCTAGAGGCGCCACACATGATATTGTCATGGTACGACCGCTGCGTGATCCTTCGATTAACGAAGACGATGAAGTGTCACGAGAGCGATATGCTATTAAGATATGGGAAGTGATGCAGAGTGCATATGCGGATGGGAGCTTGACTGACTTAAGATATGATGAAACGGGCCAGATAGGAACCAAGGGGAATGGACCCCTCGTGGTAGAGTATGTCAGATGCGGAGGGTGGGAGTGGATACCTGTAGGTCCCTCATCAGTGAACCTAGAATTTCAAAGTTGGACTGTTTCACAGAATGGAAATGACGAACGGGCACTGCTTGTGTGTGCTGATGGGGATATTTTAACGATACCGATTGGAGGGAAGGCGGTCTCAGTTGCAAGTACATCAAATGCGAATCTAAGATTCGCGGTCTGTACTTGAGCAAAGCAAGATGAACAATATATTCCAAACCCATTGTATTAGAAACAGGTAGGCAATCAAGCTGCTAGGTGATTCCCATTTTAATCAGTAACGGGGGTTAGGAACCTTCGTATGACTTGCTCAGTAGATGCAAAGACCTGTTCGATTGAACTAGAGCTATCAATCTATGGATGACTGAGACAACAGAAGGGGTTGTGATGAGGATATCGAGACCCACTTTGATGATTTTATTCTGAGATTGGTAGTGTTCGATGACAGGCATTGTCTCTTCCTTGTAAGTCCTGAAGCGCTTCAAGATACTTTCTATATTGTCGTCTTCACGACCACTTGTCTTTGCGCGTCCGAGCAAGCGATTTGTGAGAATTTCCTCGTTAGTATCGTAGAAGAGAGTCACGGCAGATAAACAGATCTTGATTGAATGAGATGAAGCCATGAAAATTTGCGAGAGGCTTACAGTATCATCAAAGAGCTCTGCTTGATCCATGTTTCGAGGGAAACCATCAATTAGGAAGCGACCATGTCCGTGATTCCAGCCGTTATCCTCGCCGGCCTTTTCTTGAAGAGCTTTGATCATGGCGATTTCGATAAGTTTGAGGGTGATATAGGAGGGAACGATCCTGCCTTCGCGAATATTGGTGCCAATGAGTTCGCCGTATTTAGAGCCTTGGCGGATCTGTTCGGCTCGTAAAAGATCTCCGGCTGCCAACAAGTTGAATGCTGAGATAGAGAGAAGAGCGGGGCGAACGGACCAGAGAGATGACAAAAGTTGTAGGCCTGGACGAGCATGGAACACTGGGTGCCCTTGCCTGCACCAGGTCCACCGAGGACGAAGATGACGGTGACCTTGCCGTTGTCAAAAGCAGGACCTGACATTGTAATAAAATGAAAAAAGATAAAGCTTTATGGACTGTCGTTGTGACGAGGGGGCACAAGGGGGTGGTCTGCCTGTCTGGGCTGGGCAGATGCAGGGTATTTCTGCTCGCGATGCTTGACGACGATGGCAAAAATGGCAAAGGATGAGAGAGAGAGCGCGACGAGGTGCCAGGGATTTGGACCTTGTCGCGGAAGCATACAACTGCCAAGTCACAACATTTGTCACTCCCACTTCTCATCTCATAATTTTTTGATATGTTGCAGGCACAAAAAAACTGTCCGTGTCAGCATCTACTAAAGACAAATTTGGTCAAAGCGGAAAATGTACGGTGTGACATGTCAGTTGGATGGGTGACGTGATATTAACCCGCAATGATGGATTTCTTCTACCAACTACCCACAATTGTCCATGTCGTCAAAACCTCAGCCACTAACCACGCAAAAGACCTCATCGCAGTCGGCGGCGACTACTCGGTAGACGTTCTACAGGTCTCTCATGTCGGCATCAGCCTCCTCGCCTCCTTCAACATCGGCCTGCCCATCACTGCTCTTGCCTGGTCCAACAAATCTGTCTCGCCTTCATCTCGCGCGGACTGGTCCATTGAGTGCGCGTATCTGAATTTTACTCAACCCTCTGCTCACTGTTGCACAGGCTCGCAGTAGCCGGCAACGACCGAAGGCTCTACCTCCTGAACAAGGAAGCTAACAGTGAAGAGTCCATCTTTCCCTTTGGCGGTGGTCTTAGTGGCCATCATGATAAAGTAAATAGCTTGTCTTTTTGTGGCGGCAAGGGAGCGGACAGCACTCGCTATGTCGCCACCGTCGCGGACGACAAAATGTTGATGATCTGGGACCTCTACCCAACCTCTTCTTGCGACGTCTCTCCCTCACGTCCACAGCCCACTGCATATGTCATCCCCTTCTCTTATCCCCTCTCCTCTATCGCTGCTCATCATTCCGGCAAAGAGTTTCTTGTAGCCGACTCAAGAGGCTCTGTCTTTGTTATCGACTGGCAGTCTGACCCTGACGACAAAAATGGGCTCGACCTCCGGCACTCTTGTGTGGTTGAGCTCGTAGACACACACGTCATTTTCCGTTCAGCTCTTGGTAAGCCGGTGGAAGGGGTGACTTGTGTTGCGTGGTGTGTAAATTCTACCGAGCTGTAAGCTTTCCGTCCCCGGCGTCTTCTTTCTTGTTCCGGTCCCGACCACTGTCTTTCCAGTATAGGTGCGACTTATGGCTCTAGGCTTTCTTTCTGGGATCTCTCTAAACTTCAGGGGGGACTGCCCTTTGTCACTCTTGAAACTTTTCCTCGTGGTATCCGCCAATTTCGGTCTGTGCATTCTTATTTACCAACTCGTCGATATCTTACCCTGATCTCGTCTTCTAGATGGTCGACCACACACCCAGATTACTTTGCTCTTTTGGATCTTTCTTCGACAAACGGCGCCGTTATCCATGTTCGCAATATAAACCATGTACATGCCGAGCCAGCCATTGTTAATGTTCCGCAACCTCATACCATCCAAGACTTTGATTTCCTGGCTATCGAGGGAAAGCTTTTTATTGCTGCCGCCATGGGACATGTCGTTCGTATTGCTAGATTGGACGGGAATTCTAACTCTTTGACCGGTTAATACCCGATCGGTGTACAAGATTTATCTCAGATTGGCCCGGTTTACATATTCAGCGTGTTATACAAAGAAACAAGGGCAACAAAGAGCTGCAATTAATTACTAATATGTTCTAACCTAAAATGCTACGATGACAAACGAAAAGGGCATAGCTCACAAACTGAAAGCAAAGGAAATCATACAATCATTGATTATAATTCGCGTGTTGGGGCATGTGATGTGCATACGCCATCGATTCTTGATGCCCCGGCTGCGCTACAGGCGGATTTGGCTCTCCGAAGCCAAGCTCAATGAACATGTTCTTGTAATAGCTTTGATCCTGTTCTGTCGCATGCATGCCGCAACTTCCACCATTCGTAAAGTAATAAGTATTTTGTCCATAATACTGCATTGATGCGTTGCCACCGGCTATTCCGTTGATGTTATTGTGATTGCTTACTGCACCATTCCGCATTGACATGTCCAGTGACTGCTGTCCGTAGTAGTCGCCGCTTCCAGTCCCAGAATGCTGTGATTGATGATGCTGGGGTGGAGAAGGCTGCTGGTGGGAAGACACCTGGTGGACTTGTTGCGTATGGGGTGCTGGGGCATAGTAGACTTCTCGGCTAGCCGAACTTGTCTGATACGATTGGGTCGGCGAATTATGTGCAGAGCCGTGCGCGTTGTTTTGGCCTGGTGAAAACGCGTTAGAATGAATAGCCAGAAACGCGCAGCAAAAATAGGTCCACTGTCAAGCAGAGCATGCGTTTCATACCTTGAAGTCGGGGATCAATCTGTACACCGCCGTCCCGTTGCCCAAACCGGTGTCTATCATCCTCCACCAAAATACGAAGAAAGCGAGCATGTACTGCACCATTGTTGTTTGTCGAACTTCCTGCGTTCTCATATGCATCAGCTGTCTTCAAGATAAGGCAATACACTTCTTCCGTGGCTACAACTTCCTTGGATGATGTGGGACTACGAAGAAGCTGCCAAACATGGTCATGTGAATACCCTTTGAATGAGAAGCTCAATCGGTTACCTTGAGGAGTATGATCGCAGAATAGGCGGTCATCACTGTAATTGTTTCCTGTCCATATCGCTTAGTACGGCCATCGTGTGAGATCTTCTCGAAAGATAGAACAGGATGCTAACATACTAGCATCGTCAGGTTCGTGAAATCGTCAGTCACTATTTGAAGTGACTCCTTGCAGCTGCTATAGCATATTGAGTGTGCCTGGACACTGTGGTGCTGCCTTCCACCCTAAACGAGTAATGGGGTTAGAGAGGTGACGTGTAAGGCATGCTCCCGGTGATCCGCGGTCTAGCAGAGACGTACAGATGACCCCGAAGTGATACCAAAATAGTTCAAGAACACCCTGACATAGAGCCGGAAATATTTGAGAAATGAAAAATGGAATGTTTCGCCCTTGGCTGCAGGCACACTGTCAGTTAATCATCACCCAAATACGCTAATCAATACTCCAACCTTGCTCCATTTCAAAATTCCATGTTTCACTCCACTTACTTAGCTTGGCATTACAGTTGCGCAATACGACTTCATAGTTGATGTCGTTGGCTCCAGCCCCTTTTGACGCACTAAAAACATCAGTTGTTTCAGCCTGTGATGAATAACATCAGATTCGTCTCTAATTGAAACGAGGAGCTGGCATACGGCAATACGACGCAGCTCAACGAAAGCTGCTACGATGACGTCCTCGGGGCGAACCTTATCGTCAACTCCGTGGCGATGCCATATGCCGGAGTTCTGAATAAGGTCGTCGTTTTCCGGAAGCATCCAGTGGCGACCTGTCTGAGTACTAAGGCTGCGATCGTGCACAAAGAGGACCAAGTAGGTCCGCTCTCGATTGCGTCGTTCAAGCTTTTGTAATGTAGTCTCGTTCGGAAGAGTTGCCGCATAGCGGTTCAGACCCAGCTCAACGGCCATGCGACAAGCCTAATGCCACGGTCAGAAGCGAACTGAATGAACGTTTTGGCAATATAACTTACGTATCCAATATACGTCCATGTGCGCTGTGGATGCTAGACGTCAAATGAATCTGAAAGGAGGCGAGACTCGCAGACTTACATTGTCTTCGGAATCCCGCCAATACGTCAAACAAGCAAATGCTTGGACCACTTCGACACTTTTCCATGCCTCTGAGAAGGCACGAAAAGCAAGCGTATTGGCAAGTTTTTGACAGGCTTTATGCGCATCTCGCTTGAAGAACTTGGCGGCGGCAGTGATTAGAGTGCTGAACAAGAATGGACTTCGATTGCGAACATAGTCATGCGTGTGAAGTTGCGGGTCAAAAAGGTTAATGAAAGGATTGAGGCGCAAGAAGAGAGCATCAAAAAGAACACTGGCATCTGCCTCGGTGATGATGCCAGCCGAAATGGGATCAGGAATAGGCGGATTGACGGCAGCAGCATTAGACTGAGGAGGCGTATAGGGTGATCCACGGTTGGTAGGGGATGAAGTAGATATAGGAGCCTCTTCAGAGTTAAGGATAATGCGGAAGAAGGAATTACGCTGGGTCTGCTTGATAAGCTTTGCAGGGTATGGAGGAGTGTCGCTCTTGTCGGGGTCATCGTCTTCATCAACATCCATGGGATGAGCGCTAGTGGCAGAGGAAAGATAGGTCGATGAGGGCAGGGGAAGCGGAAGCTGACGGGAAGGGCTGTTGATGGAAGGAAGCTGACGGGAAGAGCTGTTGAGTGGAGGAAGTTGTTCTAGAGGTTTGTACTGAGGAGCAGCAGCAAATGCAGCTTCGGCGGGAGATGCAGCGCTGTAAATAGCCTCGTGGGGAAGATTGTGAGCTTGTGGTGGAGAATACGGGGCAGACATGCCGGGTTCTGCGGGCTGTGTCTTTAGTTTGGCCGAATTAAGACCCTTTTCAAGACGGCGAAGCATTTTGGAGGCCTCGGAAAGTCTTGAGTTGAGCAGGTAAGTGGGAGGGGAGATTGAAGGTGGAAGGAACGCACTTTGAGCCAGGCTTGCGGCCTCGCCTGTGCTTTTCAAATACGCAACTAGTGGAGCGGCAGGTTTTGTAAAGAGAGGTATGGCAACAGAGAGGGGAATGACAAACTCGACGTTGGCACGCTTACAGCGCTGACACTGCTTCTGGCCGTCTTCTGCACCTACGCACTTCATCTGCGGGTGATGTGATAAGATGTGAGAGAGGCCAGAGAAGATGGCTGACCTTTGCAGCACGGCACACGGTGCAGGCTCTAGCGCCGCGGACGACTTGGGGTTTTGGGCTGGGAGAGAGGTAAGATGGATATAATGGCCCAGGAGAAGGGATAGCTACTGAGGCTTCAAGTCGTGGGAGAGGTCGGACTGGTTGTCCATGGTTGTCTAAAAAGTTGAAGGGCAGATGGTGGTAGGAAGAAGAGAGAAAGGGATGGAGGCCAAGTGGAAGCCGGCTTTCATCCAGCCCTCCCCTTATCCGGCTCTCTCATTTAAAACACCGCCATCCCGGCTTAGTTGCCGGCCTATCACATAAGTTTCACACGCTCTATTCCCCGTCACGCGTCCCATTTCCCCGTCACACCATGGTCAGAATTATCATCAAAGGAGGTGCGTCTGCCCGTTTCTCTTTTATTTCTGTCCTTACTACTACATATTAGGTGTCTGGAAGGTATGTCTGTTCATCTGCTTTCCTCTCCTAGTACCAACCGTCTGCCAGAACACCGAGGACGAGGTCCTCAAGGCCGCCATCGCCAAGTATGGCAAGAACCAGTGGTCTGTTCCGTCCATTTTATATCAACGTCCCACTCACCCTCCAGCAGGGCCCGTATATCCTCTCTCCTTGTCCGCAAAACACCAAAGCAATGCAAGGCCCGTTGGTACGAGTGGCTTGATCCCTCAATCAAAAAGACGGAATGGTCCAAGGTGTGTATACCGCTCAGACGCTCCATCCTTTTTCCCATCTTTCGTCCAGACAGAAGACGAAAAGCTTCTCCACCTGGCAAAGCTTATGCCTACTCAATGGCGAACAATAGCGCCCCTTGTGGGTCGCACCGCCACTCAGTGCCTCGAGCGGTACCAGAAACTTCTGGACGAAGCAGAGGCCAAAGAGAATGAAGAGCTTGGTCTTTCCGGTCCCGGTGACACAGGTCCCGGTGCCGACGATGTTCGCAAGCTTCGTCCAGGTGAAATCGACCCTGACCCAGAAACAAAGCCAGCTCGTCCGGATCCCATTGACATGGACGAAGACGGTATGCAACACGTCGTTTTTTCCTCGTTTCTTTCCCTCACCATATCCAATAGAAAAAGAAATGCTTTCCGAAGCCCGTGCTCGTCTTGCCAATACCCAGGGTAAAAAGGCAAAACGCAAGGCAAGAGAGCGTCAGCTGGAGGAGGCGCGTCGCCTTGCTGTCTTGCAGAAGAAGCGAGAACTCAAGGCTGCCGGTATCATGTCAGTGCTTTTGTGTCCGCCCCCATCTCATTGGAGCTGATACCTCTCAGTATGCGACACAAGGTGAAGCGAAAGGGAATGGATGTATGTACAGTTCTTCTGATTCCCGGGTAATGACAGCTGTTGACTCGTCTACAGTACAATCTAGATATTCCTTTCGAGAAAAAGCCAGCTCCCGGTTTTTATGATACGTCCGAAGAACAGGCTCGCATCACTGCCCCTCCTGTCGGTCACTCACTTCGAAGACTTGAGAACAAACGAAAGCCCGAGGAGGAAGAAGCAGAAAGAAAGAAACGTCAAAGGAGGAACGAGAAGGGTGATAGCAGTCCACATCAAACCAAATTCGTCGCTGCCAGAGACGCACAGATCCAGAAGTTGAGGGAAGCAGAGTCGATAGGCCGCCGACAAAAGCTCGTTCTTCCCTCAGCACAAGTCGGAGAGCGTGAATTGGACGAGATCGTGAAGATCGGTCAAGCCGGAGAGAATGCTAAAGCCCTTGTCGGAGGAGGCAGCGACGCCAGCGGTCGGCTTCTCAGTGATTATGAAGGTCTTGAAACTGCAAAAATGTCACGGACGCCCCGCACTGCTCCTCAACGTGAGTTTGCATATATGATTGACACGTATCATAAGGCTTATACTTGCGATAGAGGACACTGTTCTAATGGAAGCGCGAAATCTGCGTAATATGACAGCCGCTCAAACACCCTTACTCGGAGGGGAAAACACTCCACTCCATGTACCGAGCAATGGCAGCACAGGTTTTGAAGGAGCTACCCCTCGTCACCAAGTCGCATTTACGCCCAATCCTCTCGCTAATGTAGCAGCCACACCTCATGATGCCGCCACTCCACTCCGAACTCCCCTTCGAGACAACCTGTCCATCAATGCCGAAGGTCTCCCCACCGTCGTATCAACACCCCGCGAGCAAAAATTGCGCGCCAATTCTGCTAAACGTTCTTTACAGCTTGGGTTCGCTAATCTGCCCAAACCAGAGAACAATTTTGAACTTGTGGTGCCCGATGAAGAAGAGGGCGAGGAAGAACAGAATGCTCCTCTCAATGAAGAAGATGCTGCTGAACGCGATGCTCGACTAAAACGGATACAAGAAGAGGAGCGGGAGAAAGAGCTGGCTCGGCGGTCTCAAGTTATTCAACAAAATTTACCTCGCCCAGCTAATGTCGACGTTGTGGCACTCATGGAACGATTGAATGTCGTGGACGAAGAAGAGGACACTCTATCAAGAGTTGCAAGACGGTTGATAGACGAGGAACTTGTCCAGCTTATTCAACATGACGCTATCGTATATCCTCTTCCTGGTACCACAAATCCGGGATCGACAGTCTCGACATACGAGATACCAGGAGATGATGTCGTTGCCATGGCCAAACAGACCATTCACCTTGAGCTTGCAGCCGCAGTTGGATTTCAAAATACCACCCCTGAACAACTGCGAAATGGTCTTTTGGCTATTGCTAAAGCGAATGCATCCGAAGAGTTGGATTCAATGACTTGGGACTCGCTTCGAGATACTTTGGCATTCGATGCCGGTTCAAAGACATTGGTGGAAACTAGCACTTTGTCTTTGGACCAGCGCATCGCGGGCTATACTTCACTGCTCACAGAAAAACGGGAGCAAATGGGCAAGGGGGCTAATAAGGCTGCCAAAGCAGAAAAGAAGTTGAACGTTACGCTTGGTGGATATCAACTGCGTTCTCAGGTACTGTCTAAGCGCATTACGGATGCATTCGAGGAGATGGAGAAGACGAAGGTGGATCATGATAGTTTTATACGTCTACGTGCTATGGAATCGGCTGCGGGACCACGAAGAGTGGAGTCGTTGAAAGAGGAAGTCGAGGTTTTAGAGCGGCAAGAGAAGTTGCTACAGCAACGATATGGGGAGTTGGAGAATGATAAACGAGATGTGGAAGCGAGGATAGCGATCCTGGAGGAGGAGGTGATGGCTGAGGCTGAGGCCTTGAATGAGGCACAGCTAGCAGCAATGGAGGACTAGATCTAGTATTTTGTAATTTTCCATGAATTGACATGGTACCTGGTCTTTTTATTCTTCGCCTTGGAACACCAATGTCGTGATGCAATTCATGAATCAGACTACTAGTTCCAAGGTTGTCGGGTGGAAACACCACTGGTTTTGCACGTGGATCTACTAACAAACAGATCTAGACATTCAAAGTAACAAGAGTAGGTATGCGCGTCGGATAGCATTGGACTCGCCACTGATCGCGATAGTTTATACTGTAATAAGACAAGATAAGGTATCACACGCTACAAAGTGCATAGATCAGGGAGGTCAAAGATTCACTTTCGCCCAAGGTTATCACTTGGAGACTTTGTAGGGAATGAGAAGGTCCTGACCTCGGGTTGAGACCGCGCCCCTGTTGACTTTCAACCTTTTTAATTCGCCAGACTCGCTACGAGGTGCGAATGACGATGATAACAAGAATAATGACCAATACACAGCGTCTCGGCCAGCAATTCATGCAGTGTTGTAGGGTGTAGAGGCCTATTCCATACAAAGCATCCATGTCAGTCCGGTCAAACATAAGTATAGTCCCATCATGGTCGGGCTCCCTCCGGTCTTATTTACACCACTCTTGGCGGAAGGACAATTGAAATCCATGACCGTCAACTCTTCAAAAGCGACTTTCCAGCTGAACAGCAGCCGAAGTATGGTTTTTAGCCAGGCTATTATGCTGATGCAGTTCTTGTTCTGGGGGATGAATGGTGGCATGATACAACTTGCTAGATTTCTATAGTTATTACTTTAGGGTTTTGAAGTAATTCTAACCAAAATGTCAGGATGGACAGTAATAACGGGAAGAATTGAACACACCTGCTCCAGTTTTGCAACAGATTTTTTGAACTGATCGACCTCCTTTTCACAGTTCAGCGACGTAGTAGGATTTTTTCTTCCACGATATTAGATAAGTATTCGAGAAGTAATGTATGCGTACCTATAGCACTCGACTACTGCATCACCACAACTTTTCACCTCTGGGTAGTCAGTCAACTCCTTTCGCGATTGGTATTTACTTATTTTCCCTCGAACTTCTTCTAGATCTCCTCGAAGAACTGTGCTGCTCTTAACCTCTCCTGTGCCGCTCCCGTCTCCCTCCGAAGCGTCACCAGCCATGGCGCGCTCTCTGTCCAGGTTTTCTTTTTCCAACGCGCGCTCGATTTCACCTTGTACATGCTCTTCCTCTCTCCTTAAGTACTCCAGTTCACGCTGGATCCGGGAACGGATGTGAGCGTCCAGGACAGTTTGCCGTTCGGGGCTGGTCTCAGGAGACTCTAGTCGGTTGGAAAGCTGGTTGACAATATCTGGTGAGAACTAGAGGAGAAGTAAGCTTGGTGTTGCGTAAATGGGAACCAAGGTTTACGGAAATGGGAGTCTCGCTATGAAAAACATTCTCGTCGGGTTCCGACTTGGACTGAGATGCGCCCATGACCAATAGAGGAGAGGCTCAAGTCTTCCCACGTTACCTTGCATAGCAACTAATCTATTTTATTATCATATTACAGTTTACTTGGTCTACGAATCTATCGGGCTCATCGCCGCTGCTCTTGGTATTCATGCCCGTGGTCGAGTAACCTGATAGAATGATCAGACCAAAAATAGAGGATGACGACTCAAAATCGCACCAGTCCGGCTCTATCTCTGTCAAAATCCGTATCCTATTCGAGTTCAGTGTAGTGTCGGTGTGGCTCGAGAACCAGATAGCTTACTGAGTCTTTTTGGTCTCCTCCATTTCGTGAAAGATGACCCAACCAGAACGAGGTTTCCTCGTAAACAGGACCGAAGTCGGATGAACATTCAGGACCTGAGATATTAGCCTTAACTACCGCAACACGGTGAACCCGACGCACTCTGTTTCCCCTCACAGACCTGTATGTTCCATCTGCCATCCACTGAGCACCGTTCCGCCAGTAACCACTCACAAGACATCGTCTGAGACGTTTAGCATCTCCTTGACAGCTTTCCAAGGGTAAGTTGAATCGTTGCATGTATTTTTTCAGTTGTGCCCGGATGGAGACAACCCTTGACATTCCACGGAAAGACAAGGCATGTGCTTTGCACCAACCTGACGATCGCCCAAATTTCGTGAAGGCATTGTATGCTACCAGGGATCAACACGATGCTGGTACTGAGATAAAACTTGACCGACCATTTAATAGAGTAAGGTGGTCCTAGCTCGGTGTTAGTGAAAAGCAGGATACGAACAAATAGGCAATACAGACCCCTTCTTCAGCAGTAAACTTTCGCCGTTCAAGTTCAGCCAAGGCACCGGGAGCTCCGTCAGGTATAACGAAAACATCCTGCATTTGGTTTAGCTTCATGAGAAAGTCAGTCAGTCAGAGTACTGACTTGAACAGTGGTCATGGCTGCAATGGATAGAATCTCCTCTCCGCATTTGTACTCTTTCGATTGGAACAACTGGTGAATATAGATATAGAAGATCAGAATTGAAGTAATACGTAGATACATTCACATACCATTCGCGCAATTCCAACTTCCACTGGACATTCGGCCACCTGCTCACCCATGAGGGTAAGCCGACCTTCGTTATCAATCATACTCGCAGCATGAAGACCTTCCAACGCTCGCAGAACTGTTTCAGCCGGGGGTGCAGAAACCCATTCAAATTTCATGAGGTCATCAATACCGAGGGACTTGAGCTGTAATATAGGAGTGGTCATGTCGGTCCTAGTGATTTCTGGCGGTGTAGAGAGGGGCATGGAACCCAGAGCTGATTCTGGATACAGCCTGTAGCAGATTCCCGGAGAGGTACGCCCTGCTCTTCCTGCACGCTGAGTCGCTGATGCAACAGAAGTAGGGACTGTGAGTAAAGAAGCCAGAGCAGTCGTTGGATTGTAAACACGGATCTGAAAATCATTGGGGTCGTACAATATATGATTTGCGTGGAGCTGAAATACCTACTTTGACAAAGCCGGAGTCTATGACATATTTAATCCTCTCTATCGTGATACTCGCCTGCCCAAGTTGAAGATGTGTACGAGAGCCGCGTTGGAAGTCAAACTTACTTCAGCTATATTTGTAGATACAATGAGTTTACGGCTGCCTCGTTCAGCAGGCTCAAAAACACGCAGTTGTTCATCCGTCGTGAGTCCTGCATGAAGTGCCATAGGATTCAGTCGCGGAGCGTGACGGGGCAAGCTGCACAAGTTATCAGTTTCTGATTGTCCAGCGATTCGGCTCAACTTGCGTTGGAAGCATTTCGGATAACTCTTCAAGGCATCGTTCGATGTCTTCCCGCCCGGTGAGGAACACTAGTATGTCACCTAGTCCTTGCTGGGAGGAAGTTGTTTCAATGTCAGATATTCCCTCTCGAGGTCAAGCTGCATACTTGCAAATTAATATTCCATGCCACTTCTGCCGCTTTCCGGACGTAATCAGGGGTTGGTTCCTGGAGATACGCGACTTCAACAGGGTACATGCGCCCTTCAAGACTGATAATGGTGGCTTCCTCTGGGGAAGTTCCGGATGTGAAATAGTCTTTGAAGAACGTGGCGTCAAGAGTTGCGGAAGAAACAATCAGTCGAAGAGAGGGTCTTTTACGACGAATCCTGTAAAATGTGGTCAACCTAACTAATAAAGAGGAAATTATGACGAGAACTTTTTGAGGATACCGAGGAGTAAATCTGTATAGATACTTCTCTCGTGTGCTTCATCGATCTGGATGGATGCAAGTGTAAAGCCTCGGAATTTTGTGGTACATGCACAAATTGACATGCCATTATCACGCTATAGCGCGAAAGAAGTGGATCTATGAGAGTTTCTCTGAAGAGCATGCCATCTGTCATATACAAAATGCGCGTTCTCTCCTTGCTGCTGACATCTTCGAAGCGGATTGTGTAGCCCACCTCGTCACCTAAAACGGTCCCAACTTCAGCAGCGACTCGACCTGCTACAGAGGTTGCAGCCACACGGCGGGGCTGTGTACATGCAATTGTGGACCCATTTGACGTCCATCCAGCTTCATGAAGGTATTGAGGTAGTTCTGGGATTCCAATGAATGGTACCTTGGAAATCAGCTGAATATCCCGACGTACGTGTTGTTTTGCCGCAACCGGTTTGGCCAACGACAATAGTGGTACCATGTCTTTCGATACAGTACAAGAGCTTGGAGCCTCAAAGACAAGTGTTAAATGAGCTCCGTACTGGGAAGATGCCTAAACCCACGATGCTGGAATATTGGAAGACGCTCGCGCTGGTCTTGTATAGAAAGAGACGGAGTGAAGGGGGCCGACTGGACAAGAGAACCTTCTTGTTCAGAAGCTCTGTCAAGACTACTTCCTGGGACAGCAGTGCCTGGTTTCCAGAATTTGAGAGCCGTCGACATACGGACAGAGAGAAACCCCAATCACGATCACTAGGAACGAAGTGCTGACTAACAAGTTCTTTTCATCCATGTCGAAGCGCAGAGTGTAGGCGATGTAACACATGTGGTGGATACATTTACAAGGGCAAGAAGATTCAATGCTACAACCGTTGACCGAGAGACTTACAGCGGGATCAAATGGTGAGTTCAGAATGCTGATGGTCTACAGACTTTTGTATAGTACATTATGTCCTGCAGAAATTTGAAGACCAATCCCAACAACACAGAGTACGTAACAAGACATGGGATATCACATTTTGAACTATGGAGGGAAGGGAAGAGGAAGACAGACTGGCGAAACTGAAGAGGGGGGAACCAACTCGATGAAAACCCTAGGGAATCGGACGATTGACTCGAAACAAGCAATGGACGTTTGGGATGCGTTGCAGGACATCCTTACGCAATGCGCGAAACG
>Ga0153934_1000004_pt1:0-12500 | contig 58266 bp, 35 predicted proteins | sample TSNJ018MetaG_FD_104708 | JGI IMG/M metagenome (GOLD analysis project Ga0153934, IMG submission 104708) | Attine ant fungus gardens microbial communities from New Jersey, USA - TSNJ018 MetaG | ecosystem: Host-associated > Fungi > Mycelium > Unclassified | place: USA: New Jersey, Wharton...
GGCTTTGAACCCAAATACATTACCCACAATGGAAGTAAACATGTTAGTAACAGAACCTTCTTCAAAAAGGTCTAATGGGTAAGCTACATAAGCAATAAATTGATTTTCTTCTCCAGGAACAGGCTCGATGTCGTAGCATCGTCCTTTGTAACGATCAAGGCTGGTAAGTCCATCGGTCCACACAGTTGTCCATGTACCAGTAGAAGATTCCGCAGCTACCGCGGCCCCTGCTTCTTCTGGCGGAACTCCAGGTTGAGGAGTTACTCGAAATGCTGCCAAGATATCATGATCATGGGGTTCATAGTCAGGAGTATAATAAGTCAATTTGTATTCTTTAACACCAGCTTTGAATCCAACACTTGCTTTAGTCTCTGTTTGTGGTGACATAAGTCCCTCCCTATAACTCATCAATTACTAAATTCTCACAACAACAAGGTCTACTCGACATGAATTAAGCGTTAATTAAAACTGTTTTAGGAATCTGTTATAAAATTATCAACTAATTAAAAAGGTTCGTTATTAAACCATAGTATTTGATTCGCCAAATACATCATTATTGTATACTCTTTCCTATATGTGGCGCAACCCAACCTTTCTTTTTCAAGTTTCTAATGCCTTAACCTTTTTTTAATTTACAAAATAATGAATAAAAAACTGCACTCTTGACAGCAATATATGTTGGATATGTAAATCTTAAATGCAAAAATATGCGGAATTCCTAGACGAAATGGTATAAATAAGAAAAAAAAGAATAGGCTAAACGGAAATAAAAAGGCTAAATAAAAAAAAGGGCCAATGCTGAAATAATGAACCATAAATGAAATCGAATTTAGGGTTCAGGTTCGAATTCCGTCGATAATATATATGGGATTATATATAATGAGAGAAAAAGAAAAGACTTTATACAATACAAATTTTTATTCATTGACTTGATATTTTGAAAATAGATTGGTTGAACTCACGCATTGAAATTGAATCAAAGAAAGAGAAAAAATAAGGAATAAGTAAACAGTTCAATTGGATTCGGTTGTCTGATCCCAACAAAATCGAGTGCTAACTCCCATTTCGTAGTGAATTAACCGATCAACCTGTTATCGGACATTTCTTTTTTTTTTTTCGCAAAGCAAAAAAGAATAAATATATATAGACTATAATATTATTTGACTTTGATTACTTTATAATTATGAGAATCAATCCTACTACGTCTAGTCCTGGGGTTTCCACACTTGAAAAAAAGAACCTGGGGCGTGTCGCTCAAATCATTGGTCCAGTGCTGGATGTAGCTTTTCCACCAGGCAAGATGCCTAATATTTACAATGCTCTGGTTATTAAGGGCCGAGATACTGCTGGGCAACCGATTAATGTAACCTGTGAGGTACAACAATTATTAGGAAATAATCGCGTTAGGGCTATAGCTATGAGTGCTACAGATGGCCTAACGCGAGGAATGGAAGTGGTTGATACAGGGGCTCCTTTAAGTGTTCCGGTGGGCGGAGCAACTCTCGGACGAATTTTTAATGTACTTGGGGAGCCCGTTGATAATTTAGGTCCTGTAGATACTCAAACAACATCTCCTATTCATAGATCCGCACCGGCCTTTATACAGTTAGACACTAAATTATCTATTTTTGAAACAGGAATTAAAGTGGTCGACCTTTTAGCCCCCTATCGCCGTGGGGGAAAAATAGGACTTTTTGGGGGGGCTGGAGTGGGTAAAACCGTACTCATTATGGAATTAATCAACAATATTGCAAAAGCTCATGGAGGTGTATCCGTATTTGGCGGTGTAGGTGAACGTACTCGTGAAGGAAATGATCTTTACATGGAAATGAAAGAATCCGGAGTTATTAATGAACAAAATATTCCAGAATCAAAAGTGGCTCTAGTCTACGGGCAAATGAATGAACCGCCCGGAGCTCGTATGAGAGTTGGTTTGACTGCCCTAACTATGGCGGAATATTTCCGAGATGTGAATAAACAAGACGTACTTTTATTTATTGACAATATCTTCCGTTTCGTCCAAGCAGGATCTGAAGTATCTGCCTTATTGGGCAGAATGCCTTCGGCTGTGGGTTATCAACCTACTCTTAGTACCGAAATGGGCTCTTTACAAGAAAGAATTACTTCTACCAAACAAGGGTCCATAACTTCGATTCAAGCAGTTTATGTACCTGCAGACGATTTGACTGACCCCGCTCCTGCCACGACATTTGCACATTTAGATGCAACTACTGTACTATCACGAGCATTAGCGGCCAAAGGTATCTATCCAGCAGTCGATCCTTTAGATTCAACATCAACTATGCTCCAACCTCGAATCGTTGGCGAGGAACATTATAAAATTGCGCAAAGAGTTAAGCAAACTTTACAACGTTACAAAGAACTTCAGGACATTATAGCGATCCTTGGGTTAGATGAATTATCCGAAGAAGATCGTTTAACCGTAGCAAGAGCACGAAAAATTGAGCGTTTCTTATCACAACCTTTTTTCGTTGCCGAAGTATTTACCGGTTCGCCAGGAAAATATGTTGGGCTAGCAGAAACTATTAGAGGGTTTCAATTAATTCTTTCCGGGGAATTCGACGGGCTTCCCGAGCAGGCCTTTTATTTAGTAGGTAACATCGATGAAGCTACCGCGAAAGCTATGAACTTAGAAATGGAGAACAAATTGAAGAAATGACCTTAAATCTTTGTGTACTGACTCCTCATCGAATTGTTTGGGATTCTGAAGTAAAAGAAATCATTTTATCTACTAATAGTGGACAAATCGGTGTATTACCCAACCACGCTCCGATTGCCACTGCCGTGGATATAGGTATTTTGAGAATACGACTTACCGACCAATGGTTAACGATAGCTCTGATGAGCGGTTTTGCTCGAATAGTCAATAATGAGATCACCGTTTTAGTAAATGATGCTGAGAAGGGGAGTGACATTGATCCACAAGAAGCTCAGCAAACTCTTGAAATAGCAGAAGCTAATTTGAGTAAAGCGGAAGGAAAGAGCCACACAATTGAGGCAAATCTCGCTCTTAAACGAGCTAGGACACGGGTAGAGGCTATCAATATGATTTCGTAACGGATTGGTCTGTCCGCATAAGCATACTAAAAAAGGATGTTTTGCTTCGCAAAAGAATCCTATTTTTTTGTATTTGATCTTTTTTTGCTGATTCAATAAAACTATAATCAAGCATAATGAAATCTGGTGTAAGGGAAAATGAGATTGAAATGAAATACAAAAGATACAAATTCATTCTTTTTTCTTTTTTATAAGATTCAAAGATAAAGATGATAAAGATAGGGTTGAATAGAAAAACTTATTAGATACCAGAGTCAATGGTATCTAATAAGCCTTACCTACTATTGGATTTGAACCAATGACTCCTGCCGTATGAAAGCAATACTCTAACCGCTGAGTTAAGTAGGTCCTTTATCATCAAAAAAAATAGAAACTCCATAACATAGATTATAAATGGAATCTTACTTCTAATCAATATGAATCAAAAAGATCAAAAAGCTACGATGTTGGATCGTGGAATCCTCATCTTGACAAAAAAATTTCTATGTGTTAAAATATGTAACACAAACACAAGGGCTATAGCTCAGTTGGTAGAGCAACTCGTTTACACGTGCGCCAATGTTTTTCAAAGGAGTTCATCATGCAATCAAAAGACTTGATTGACAAATCGATGTCTTACTCTATTACTTTCTGACTTTGCCGAAACAAGAGAACAATAGCCTGACAATTAGTCAATTAGTTCAGCCCAATTCGGGTGTCCATTTAGCGAACGCCTTTTTGATTTGAGATAGTGATAGGGTGAATAAACAACCTATTCAATGCTAGGCATAATGAAGTATAAGGACCTCGAAAAATCTCTTTTCGTCCTATGAACTTTAAGGTGTATGAAGTTTCATATTTGATTCTTTAACCAGAGCGATAGAGACTCCATTTTATTAAAAAAAATATAGGCCAAAGGCAGACCTACGTCAAGATAACCCTTCTTTGAAACACTTTGGTAGTGCTCCTGGATCCGAATCAAAATTAAAAATAATGAATCCGAGCGCATGGAACCATCCGCTTTCTGTCAAGAAAAAATATGGTGGACTAACTTAGATTTATATTAGTTTTTATTTATATTAGTTTTGTATATAAGTTAATGAAAGAGCCCAATGCAAAAAAAAATGCATGTTGGGTCTTTGAAACAATTCGAATCAGTTTGATAATAAAAAAAGTTTGAGCTGTTTTACCGAGAAGGTCTACGGTTCGAGTCCGTATAGCCCTATCATTTTCTAGGGGAAACTTGTAATTTCCCCCGTAGTGTTGTTTATTATTTTAATTTTAAAAGGTCAAACGGTTCATCTTTTCATTCTTTTTTTTTCGTTCGAGAAAATAGTAAGTGAGGTGAAAGCGAGACCGTTTTAGTTGTATATGTATTTTGTGCATATGTTTTTTATGTATGTAATATGTATAAAAAATAGACGAGCAATATCTATTATTATTTTACTTATTTGTTATTATAGTTGGAATAGTTATAATATATAACTAAGTAAGTTCAGTGTAACGAAAAACGGTAATCAGATTTTAGCCAATGAATCTTGAAAGGAAAGGCTACATGTCTCGCGGTAAACAAATGAAACTGAGTGGTTCGGTCAAAATGAATTGTTGATTTGACTAAAAAGTTATGGATGACTTGACAATTCCAAGTCGAATCGCCTAATTCTTTCTATTTTCTACATTCATAGGAGTGCGTCTATGTTTCTGCTTTATGAATATGACATTTTCTGGGCCTTTCTAATAATATCAAGTGTTATTCCGATTTTGGCATTTTTACTTTCTGGAATTTTAGCTCCGATTCGAAAAGAACCGGAGAAACTTTCTAGTTATGAATCAGGTATAGAACCCATTGGTGATGCTTGGTTACAATTTAGAATACGTTATTATATGTTTGCTTTAGTTTTTGTTGTTTTTGATGTTGAAACGGTTTTTCTTTATCCATGGGCAATGAGTTTCGATGTATTGGGTGTATCTGTTTTTATAGAAGCTTTCATTTTCGTGCTTATCCTAATTGTGGGTTTAGTTTATGCATGGCGAAAAGGAGCATTAGAATGGTCTTAGTGTCTGAAGATTCTAATAATCAAAATAAAACAATAAAAAACAATAAGATTGAAAGAGTTATGAATTCCGTTGAGTTTCCCCTACTTGATCGAATAACCCCAAACCCAGTTATTTCAACTACATCAAATGATCTGTCAAATTGGTCAAGACTCTCTAGTTTATGGCCGCTTCTCTATGGTACCAGTTGTTGCTTCATAGAATTTGCTTCATTAATAGGCTCGCGATTCGATTTTGATCGCTATGGGCTAGTACCAAGATCGAGCCCTAGACAAGCAGACCTCATTTTAACAGCCGGTACAGTAACAATGAAAATGGCCCCTTCTTTAGTGAGATTATATGAGCAAATGCCTGAACCAAAATATGTTATTGCTATGGGGGCCTGTACAATTACAGGGGGAATGTTCAGTACCGATTCTTATAGTACTGTTCGGGGGGTCGATAAACTAATTCCTGTGGATATCTATTTGCCAGGTTGTCCACCTAAACCTGAAGCAGTTATAGATGCTATAACAAAGCTTCGTAAGAAAATATCTTGGGAAATCTATGAAGATAGAATTCAGTCGCAACGGAAGAATCGATGTTTTACTATCAAACACAAATTTCGTGTTGGACGCCCTATTCATACTGGAAATTATAATCAAGGATTACTTTCTAAATCTCCATCTATTTCCGAGATTCCTCCTGAAAAAAGTTTCAAATATAAAAGTTCAGTATCTTCCCACGAATTAGTGAATTAAGCGGTATTCTTTTTTTTTTTGACAGAATAATGGGGGTCCAGTGTTTACAAATTTCCGGAACTACTTATACAAATAAAGGAGAAATAAACAAGATGCAGGGTCGTTTGTCTGCTTGGCTAGTCAAACACGGGCTAGTTCATAGATCTTTGGGCTTTGATTACCAAGGAATAGAGACTTTACAAATAAAGCCCGAAGATTGGCATTCCATTGCTGTTATTTTATATGTATATGGTTACAATTATCTACGTTCCCAATGTGCCTATGATGTCGAACCGGGCGGGTTGTTAGCTAGTGTATATCATTTTACGAGAATAGAATCTGGTGTGGATCAACCAGAAGAGGTATGCATAAAAGTATTTGCCCCAAGGAGGAACCCTCGAATTCCGTCTGTTTTCTGGGTTTGGAAAAGTGTGGATTTTCAAGAACGGGAATCCTATGATATGTTGGGAATCTTTTATGATAATCATCCACGCCTGAAACGTATTTTAATGCCCGAAAGTTGGATAGGATGGCCTTTACGTAAAGATTATATTGCCCCCAATTTTTATGAAATACAGGATGCTTTTTGAAGAAACTTATCTTCACTTCAGCAAATTAAAATCAAACAAATATATATTATATTAATATTATAATTATATTATAAGTATATAAGTAGAAATATAAAGAATAATTATACACTCTGTTCTAGATCAAACAATCGGAAGAATGAACCAAAAAAATTTGTAGCATGAACTTTGTACCGCGAACACCAAACATCACTTAGATGGTTTGTAGAAAGAACGTAATGTGAGGGGGAAATGAAGAAATAGAAAAACAGAAGTGAAAGGAGGTCGAATTCTATTTGTACTGTATCTGAGATACATTTTGGCTATTCTCATCCGTTACTTTAACTCCCCCCTTTTCGTCTTGCAACTAATTTACTTTTTTACTTTACCTAATTAAACCTTTTTGGAATCTACATAAAATCTACATAAAGAAGGAATATTATTTTTCAATGAGAGAAGACGCATTAGAAACAACAAATCAAAAACGAAAAGAAAACCTAACGTTTTTTAGATACTCTTTACCCATCTATTTTCTAGGTGGGTTATATTTATAGATACCTCGAAAAAAGGTGACGTCTGTGCACGGGCTATACAATTAATGAATATCGATCTATATCAAAAATAGATACTCATCCAAATGAATCATATGCCAGGAACCAGATTTGAACTGGTGACACGAGGATTTTCAGTCCTCTGCTCTACCAACTGAGCTATCCCGACCATTCCCTACGCATTATCTACTTTACTTATTTTACTAGAAAACTGGGGTCTATGTCAATTAAAAGGTGAAAGGATATTACAAAGTCTTATCTAAGTCCCGGAATTTCCTGTATCTTCAAAAGAAGACTTTGTCTTAGTACGAGTAATGCTATGTATTGGGAATCATTCAAATGAGTAAGAGTACTCCTTGCTCAAAGCGGCTCCTGTCTCATTTACATCATACATCAATCGTTAACAAAAAAAGAGGATAATTAGTTAGAGAATCAAAGTCTCTTTTTTGGGGATAGAGGGACTTGAACCCTCACGATTTTAAAAGTCGACGGATTTTCCTCTTACTATAAATTTCATTGTTGTCAGGATTGACACGTAGAATGGGACTCTATCTTCATTCTCATTCGATGGGTCGGGTTTGCAACAGATCTATCCGATTGGGGAATAAAAGTTTGAATTTACTAAAAAACGAATATTCGATTCTTTCTTAAACTTCGAATCGATTCACAACAATTCTTCCACTTTTTCATAGTCATCAAATAAATAAAATAAACATTTTTGTCATCATCAATATTTGTATTTTTTCATTTAATTTGAATATTTTTATATAATTATAAATAGATAAGATATAATTATAAATAGATAAGATAAATAGAGTATTCGTTAGATTTTTAGTACGTATGCGTCTAGGTTTATTCTTCATCCTTTTTGGAATTTCGATAGAACAATTCTTATAACAACGCAAGACTGTCAACTCCATTTGTTAGAACAGCTTCCATTGAGTCTCTGCACCTATCCGTTTTCTTCCTTTTGGAAAGAAGGAGTTGGCTCAGGATTGCCCATTTTTTTCATTCCAGGGTTTCTCTGAATTTGAAAGTTCTCACTTAGTAGGTTTCCATACTAAGGCTCAAATCAATTAAGTCCGTAGCGTCTACCGATTTCGCCATATCCCCTTTTTCTTTTTTCGTCTTTCGTTTGGAAGCCTTGAATTCATTAGTAAAAAAAAGGCATTTCATCCTATTTTTTTTGTCTCTTTTCTTTCATTTCTAGTGGGAGCTCATATTTGCTATGGGCCAATCAGAAAGAATTCTATCGTTTTTTTATCTTCACTTCAATATAGACAGATATCTATCACTATATAGATGAACCTTTCTTTTAATTTTCCCATGAAAGTTGGAATACTCAAAGGATCGATTCTTTTTTTGTCTTAGTTTCAAAATGAAAGCATAGGAGTGTCTTATTCTGATCTTAATTGCATCTTTCTCTATCTTATTTATATACTCTATATTATAATCATAATCCTATTAAATTATCCTATTAAATTTACTTAAATTTACTGCAATATAGATGTGAAATCGATTTGGGTTCTCTATTTTTTATGATTTATGACTAGTTAATAGCTAAGCTATTATTGATAGCATTATTATGTATGGAAAGTTTATTTTATGTGAGCCCGCTTAGCTCAGAGGTTAGAGCATCGCATTTGTAATGCGATGGTCATCGGTTCGACTCCGATAGCCGGCTTTTCTCTATTTTTTCTTTTTTTTTTATGTTAGTATATTTTGTAGACTATAATCTATAATAATATATTATTATTATTCTACAATTGTAATTTTATATTGAAATTGAATATTTCATTTCTTTTTCTATTCTTTTTTTTTCATATTCCATTTTTTATACTAATAATTACTATATGACTTTCTTATTCTTACTATTACTTTTTTTTGTTATTCAAAATTTTTTATAAATACAATCAAATAATTAGTATAAATGTAAATAAAATAAAAAAAATGTTAATCCTTTTTTTCATATTTATTTTAAAATTTGAAATAAATATGAAAAATGAAATAGTAACTAAACTAAGAATAAATAGATACAAGAATTTAGATATATACACTAATTCAATTAAGAATTAATTAATATACTAAATACAATTCAAATAACAAATCAAAAAATAATGAATATTAATACAAAAAGAAGTAGGAACTTCGGATACGTACATCTTTGATCTCACTATTCCTTCTAGTGCCATTATTCGTTCGAGTCCAATTAATAGAATACCTCAGGGAATTTCGCTTCATTTATCATTTAGTTCAGTTTTAATTTCTTAAAAAAAATGAGATGAGATATCAATAAATAAGGAGTCTTTATGTCACGTTACCGAGGTCCTCGTTTCAAAAAAATACGACGTTTGGGGGTTTTACCAGGACTAACTAATAAAAAGCCTAGAGATCTTAAAAACCCATCACGTTCTGTGAAAAGATCTCAATATCGTATTCGTCTAGAAGAAAAACAAAAATTACGTTTTCATTATGGTATTAATGAACGACAATTACTTAAATACTTTCGTATCGCTAGAAAAGCCAAAGGGTCAACAGGTCAGGTTTTACTCCAATTACTTGAAATGCGTTTGGACAACATCCTTTTTCGGTTGGGTATGGCTCCGACTATTCCTGGAGCCCGCCAATTAGTTAATCATAGACATATTTTAGTTAATGGTCGTATAGTAGATATACCAAGTTATCGTTGCAAACCCAACGATATTGTTATGGCAAGGGATAAACAAAAATCCAAATCTATCGTTCAAAATTATCTAGAGTCATCTCACAGCGAGGAATTACCAAAACATTTGACTCTTCACCCATTCCCATATAAAGGAGTAGTCAATCAAATAATAGATAATAAGTGGGTCGGGTTGAAAATAAACGAATTATTAGTCGTAGAATATTATTCCCGTCAGACTTAAGCTTGCCTTAAAGAACCAAGTTTATAAAAGGTGTCGGAAAAATAAGTCCCCCTTCGCTAAACAAAATTTCTTTAAGATAAGGAGTTTGATCCGGATTTTTCCCATTCATGTAGCATAGATCAACAGAGATCTTTTTATTTCTTGTCGACCTTATTCCACAATTTTACATATTGCATTGCAGCAATTCAATTAGAAAACTGAAAAATCAAAACATAACTATATACACTATATACTATATATAATATATATCTAGATATATAGAAAGATAGAAAGAAGGATCTAACTCTTGGTTTATTTGTTACGGTCAACGGTGTTGATGAGTTGGGTAAAGGTACGGAAAGAGAGGGATTCGAACCCTCGGTAAACAAAAGTCTACATAGCAGTTCCAATGCTACGCCTTGAACCACTCGGCCACCTCTCCTACACAACAATTATGATCCAGGAACATAATGAATAGCGAGTTTTTCATATTTTAGTTTGGGTTGGCTAGGTAAGGTACAACTAACCAATTCTAACTAAAAAAAGATCCCATTTTTGATAAAGATCTTTACTTCCATTCAATCGGGGATTCAAATTTAAATAAAAAAGTTTTTCTTGTGAAAGGCTATAGTAAAAAGAAGTAAAAAGATATATTGTTCATATTTGCGAAGCTGATATTCTTACCTTTTTCTGATATGGTATTTATACGGGATGAAATCAATTAATTGTAAGGAATCAACGGATTGGGGGCTTTTTTTTTTAGACTATGATTAATGAATACCTTTTGATCATGATTCCCTTTAAACGTAAACGACGATTCGATAAAAAGTAGAAAATTACGTTCTTTTAAATTCAAGTTTTCACAAAAAAATTGATTATTTCATAGATCGCGTACAAATTCATGACTCATCCTGGGTCTATTTGATTGTATAGTATCGACTCACTATGCACATAACATAAACAAAATAGATGGTTATTCTATTTACAGCATAGAATAATTATTCGATTCTTTTTCCCTTCTTCTTTGGATCAAAATTAAATCATCAAAGTTTTTCGCTCGACTCTAGAGGAAAAAATTCCTCGATTCTTCAGTTTCCACCAAATAGGATCATCGGTATACTACATTTTTGTTGGATGAATTCGAATCGTATTCAAATAGTGATTCCTGCAAAACAAAAAGGAGCAATTTGAGTCTTTGAATATGAGTAGTAGAGGGTTCGTATCTTTCCATCTTATTTTCGTTGATATAAATATTTCATTTCTTTTCTGAATACTTTTTTTTATGCAATTTTGTATTGTACAATTCCTTTCTTTGTAGGACCATTCGACCTCGGGGGAATGAAAATAATTTTAGAATGGATTGGTACCTATGCCTAGATCACGGATAAATGGAAATTTTATTGATAAGACCTTTTCAGTTGTGGCCAATATTTTATTACGAATAATTCCAACAACTTCAGGCGAAAGGGAGGCATTTACCTATTACAGAGATGGTGTGATTTGATTCTTTTTTTCCCCCAGTCGTTTGTATGAGAAAGACAAAAAATTCGGGATAAGGATAAAAAGAAAAACTATTCTAATTTTGATAGATTATTGAAAAAAATCTACGCTTGTTGAAGGTGAAGTTTAGAAATAGAACAATTCCTTCTGTCGTGTATCCCCGATTAATGCAGTCTCATATGCTTCCATTATCCATTTTAGTATTGAGCGAAAGGTTACACCTATCGGTTCTGTATTACGGGTCAATCCCACGCTACTAGTCCTAATAGGTAGCATAGGGGAAAAGCACTACACCTAGAAATCAACAAGACGAAAGCTTTGTTTAAAATGACTTACCCCCCTTCCTTATCTGGATTGGGACTTAAAAGAATGGTTGAGACAACCAATATCCATCTCGTTTGTACCTTGGATACCCATATAACCATCAAAGACTGTTGAAGTGACTAATTCCTGGAAATTAGGGGGCGTTGAGGACAAAAAAATTGTTGGAGTTACCATTTCTATCTAATACCAAAACGTTTGATGTTAAAAAAAGCTCCCGTGCAAGGAAGGTTGGCTAGAAATTTCGTGCAAAAAAACTAGCCCCGCTCAATTCATAATGAGAATAATAGATACGTGGAATCAAAAACGATTGAAATAGTCTCATTATGCATAGAAAGGAGGAGCCGTATGAGATGAAAATATCACGTACGGTTCTGGAACGGAGATTCTTTTAATCGAATGACGACCGTAACGGATGTCAGCTCAATCCGAAGGAAATTATGCAGAAGCTTTACAGAATTATTATGAAGCTATGCGACTAGAAATTGATCCCTACGATCGAAGTTATATACTCTATAACATAGGCCTTATTCACACAAGTAATGGGGATCATACGAAAGCTTTAGAATATTATTTTAGGGCACTTGAACGAAACCCATTCTTACCCCAAGCGTTTAATAACATGGCCGTGATCTGTCATTACGTGCGACTATCTCCACTATAGAAAGATAAACGGAAAGAAAGACAAAAAAAATCTTCTAGTAAAAAGAAAAAGAACAAAGGCTCTCTACATATGCATCGTCAAAAATAACGATTTTTATGAGCTGTAGCAAGGAACAAAACTTCATATGAGTCGAAAATATGAAGAAATAAAATAGGCCTAGATACTTTATTCTATGGATAAAA
>Ga0153934_1000004_pt1:17500-20000 | contig 58266 bp, 35 predicted proteins | sample TSNJ018MetaG_FD_104708 | JGI IMG/M metagenome (GOLD analysis project Ga0153934, IMG submission 104708) | Attine ant fungus gardens microbial communities from New Jersey, USA - TSNJ018 MetaG | ecosystem: Host-associated > Fungi > Mycelium > Unclassified | place: USA: New Jersey...
CAGAATGAGGATAATGTATTGGCAAGAATGTTAGAACATAAGGAAGCTATCATATCCCATTTAAGCTGGGCCAGCCTCTTTTTGGGGTTCCATACTTTGGGTCTTTATGTTCATAATGATGTCATGCTTGCTTTTGGTACTCCGGAAAAACAAATCTTGATCGAACCCATATTTGCTCAATGGATACAATCTGCTCATGGTAAAACTTCATATGGCTTCGACGTACTTTTATCTTCAACAAGTGGCCCGGCATTTAATGCGGGTCGAAGTATCTGGTTGCCCGGCTGGTTAAATGCTGTTAATGAGAATAGTAATTCACTATTCTTAACAATAGGTCCTGGAGACTTTTTGGTTCATCATGCTATTGCTCTAGGTTTACATACAACTACATTAATTTTAGTAAAAGGTGCTTTAGATGCACGCGGTTCCAAGTTAATGCCAGATAAAAAGGATTTCGGTTATAGTTTTCCTTGTGATGGTCCGGGACGAGGCGGTACTTGTGATATTTCGGCTTGGGACGCATTTTATTTAGCAGTTTTCTGGATGTTAAATACCATTGGATGGGTTACCTTTTATTGGCATTGGAAACATATCACATTATGGCAGGGTAATGTTTCACAATTTAATGAATCTTCCACCTATTTGATGGGATGGTTAAGAGATTATCTATGGTTAAACTCTTCACAACTTATTAATGGATATAACCCTTTTGGTATGAATAGTTTATCGGTTTGGGCGTGGATGTTCTTATTTGGACATCTTGTTTGGGCTACAGGATTTATGTTCTTAATTTCCTGGCGTGGATATTGGCAGGAATTAATCGAAACTTTAGCATGGGCTCATGAACGCACACCTTTGGCCAATTTGATTCGATGGAGAGATAAACCTGTAGCTCTTTCCATTGTGCAAGCAAGATTGGTTGGATTAGCCCACTTCTCCGTAGGTTATATATTCACTTATGCGGCTTTCTTGATTGCCTCTACATCAGGAAAATTTGGTTAATTTTTTAATGTGTTGTCTCCGCGAGAATTTCATTTCTTTCGATGTAGAAGGGTGTCCCCTTTTTTCTATTTTTACATCTAGGATCTGACTTGTATCAGTGATACTAATAGGAACTAAACCTTATATGGCAAGTAAAAGTTTGATTCAGAGGGAGAAGAAGAGACAAAAATTGGAACAGAAATATCATTTGATTCGTCGTTACTCAAAGAAAGACATACGAAAAGTTACGTCCTTGAACGATAAATGGGAAATTCATGGAAAGTTACAATCTCCACCGCGTAATAGTGCACCTACACGTCTTCATCGACGTTGTTTTTTGACCGGAAGACCGAGAGCTAACTATAGAGACTTTGGGTTATCCGGGCACATCCTTCGTGAAATGGTTCAGACATGCTTGTTGCCAGGAGCAACAAGATCAAGTTGGTAAGGATTCAACTATCCTTTTATTTCTATGATCATAAATCATAGGGGACCCTTGACCATTCTGTATAAATGGGTTATACTATTTGTACAGAATGGTCGGGGGTACATTCTTATTTATCCATTACATTAGTATCCATTACATTAGTTCCAAATTCTTCTCTTCAGCGCGGAGTAGAGCAGTTTGGTAGCTCGCAAGGCTCATAACCTTGAGGTCACGGGTTCAAATCCTGTCTCCGCACGATTTTTTTGTAAAAAAAAATTAAGAAATTTATGGGTGGGAGAAAAAACGAAGGAAGAAGAGAGAATCGCTACATTATTCCTGTCAACTATATAAAAAATAACAAAAAAATCTCGTACTTAAATAATACTAAGAATAATACTAAGAACTTCATCTTGAACCTTGAGCGGATAGCGGGAATCGAACCCGCGTCTTCTCCTTGGCAAAGAGAAATTTTACCATTCGACTATATCCGCATGTTTTCCTTCTTGAGAAGGAATATGTCCACATATACATATAGAGTATATGTATCTTCACCCCATTTGTGCAGAGCTGGGCCAGATACGGTTTTCAATCAAGGTTATTCCAATGAATTTTGACATCTTTTTTGATTTCATTGAATTAATTCAAGAAGTTTACCTCCCCCCCCCAAAAAAAAAAAAGAAAAAAAATGCGAGGGGGGGTCGTTTTTTGATCTGGTATGAATAGATTCAAGAGATGAGAGAATTAAGAATACCTACCAGAAAGACTAATCCAATCCATAATGATGTACCGGAAAATAAAAAACTTTTGTTACTTGACCAACCATCAGGAGACGCAAATACGACCGGTACACTAATCAGTAAGATTGATGACGTAGCAATTAATGCAAAAACAGCCAATTGGAAAGCTATAGTCATACTTATAATCCTCCAAACTACCAACAAATAAACTATACCATTTGATCCCTCTAGCAGTAAAAAAATGCATCATATAGGGATTTTTTTTACTATGGAATTTTTCTATATACTATGACTTAATTACCACTTTATTCGAGTTGCATGCAAGGAATTTTTTTTATGTCACTAAATGGGCAGG
>Ga0153934_1000004_pt1:25000-30000 | contig 58266 bp, 35 predicted proteins | sample TSNJ018MetaG_FD_104708 | JGI IMG/M metagenome (GOLD analysis project Ga0153934, IMG submission 104708) | Attine ant fungus gardens microbial communities from New Jersey, USA - TSNJ018 MetaG | ecosystem: Host-associated > Fungi > Mycelium > Unclassified | place: USA: New Jersey...
TTAAAAAAATGAATCAATCAAGAAAGTAGAAGAAATGGTGTTGAAAGTTTTATTTTGATTGATATTATATATATATTATATATTAATTAATATAGTATAATATTGTATAATATTAATATACTATTTCTTAATAGTATTATAGTGAATCGAGACCTTTTTTTCATATTTCATTTAGATTTAGAGAGAATTTTCTTAGCTATTCTATTTTAAGTTTTGAAATGAAAAAATGAGAATTATATGCTACTAAATAGGCAAATAGTAATGACGAAGCAAAAAACTCTATGGAATTGTCAAGAAGCAAATGATCCCTTGGATCGAATCACATTCTTCCATTCTATTGACTCTATTGACAATTTCGAAAAACTGTTGATACTATGCTCATAGTCTGATGGCGGTCGGACGCATATGCCCCCATCGTCTAGTGGTTCAGGACATCTCTCTTTCAAGGAGGCAGCGGGGATTCGACTTCCCCTGGGGGTAGGGTACTACAAAAGCAAGTTGATCGTGCAGTATCAATAAGCCTAAAATTGAAAATAGAATGGATTTTTCTGGGTCGATGCCCGAGGGGTTAATGGGGACGGACTGTAAATTCGTTGGCAATATGCCTACGCTGGTTCAAATCCAGCTCGGCCCAAGAATTCCATTTTTCGATATACATACCTCTACTTCTATTTGTTTTATTTTTTTTTCCAAAAAATTCCGATGCTGTTACAACACGAAAATTTTGAAAATGGGTTTGAATAAAATCCTCAAAATATTGATATTGATGCGGCATCCCTTATTTCCCTGGGATTGTAGTTCAATTGGTCAGAGCACCGCCCTGTCAAGGCGGAAGCTGCGGGTTCGAGCCCCGTCAGTCCCGACGGATCCAATAAACACATTAACTCACCTCTCCATTTTCATTCCATTTTATGACAAAAGAGGCACAACGAAATGAATAGAATTTAGATCAGAATGAATAGAATTTAGATCAGTATCAATAGAAATTTTTTCGTTATTTCTACTCAACCAAATATATTATATATATATATAAATTTTTATTACTTCAAGGAGTCACTATTGGTGGGAAAAAGAGCTAATTAGTCCAATTATAATTATTGGGAACATCATATTCAGGATTCCAAGGGATAGCGTACTGGGTCTGGTCTTTCAATTTATTGCCTCTAGCTAATGGAATAGAGTCTAATTTATCGGGAGCACATACACAATTAGAATTCATTTCTTGTACACTCCAAAATGGAATCTAAGTTACCCCGACAAAGAATTTTCAGATTCCAAATTGAACCTTCTAGTTCCGATTTTTTGTAGTCTCAATGACTCAACCTAACTCCTTTTTAAAAATCTATCTCCTATCTCATTGAAATTTTACACCGAACTTTTTTTAATAGATGCGAGTACTAATCTAACAAAAGAGACTATTAAAAAAAGAAAGATCAAACAACCATCCCCTTTACTCTTATTAGTGTTATTAGTGAGGTAATGAAGAATAGTTTTTCTTCTTATTCGAATTTGAAAGTTAAAGTAAAGGTGCTATCGAAAAACGAAAATAATATCATAAAAAATAGGAGTTTCAAGTTTCACTCTCGCCCCCTTTTCGTTTTACTTCTAGTGGTGTTATTTTTTTTTTGGTTGGTATCAATGCAATGTAAATGGAACACGGTCAGATGATACTTCATTTGATGATTGTACAAGGACGACGATAGGGTGTAGAAAACATGTAAAAGAATAAGAAATAAAAAGATTTCTTGATTCGATTACGAATTAAATTTTCTATTGAGTATGGATAAAGGATTTTCCTATGTTATACTATTTAATTCGCGACAGCGAAGTAATTTGATAGCCCAGATATTGTTATTCATAATATTGATGCGATTCAATATCATTGAATTGAATTGAGATGTAATTCATCCTGTTGAATTTACAGGCGAAATTTTGATTATCTCTATGGGATTAAATCCCGAGTTATTATGAATTAAAAACCACTTAGATTATGGAAGTAAATATTCTCGCATTTATTGCTACTGCACTCTTCATTCTCGTTCCTACTGCTTTTTTACTTATCATATATGTAAAAACGGTCAGCCAAAACAATTAATTCAATTTTCATATAAATGAAACTTGACTTCGTATGTCTTTAGCAATGAGAATTATTTAAGAAAAAATAAAATTTCGTTTCTTAAATTTTCAATAAAATACACAGGCTAGAATCAACAGTATTCTATAAGATTTTAGAATATGGTAGAAAGATTGATATATTTCTTTCTCCTATCTACCATATTATCTATTAGACTTGTAGTTTTGTAGTGTATAAAGTCGTACTCTATAAAGATACAGGCTTAATAGAAAAAAATTTTCTACAATATCTATCTTCATATCGATAGAATTCTATCGATATGAAGATAGATAGGGCCCCAGGTCTATTTCTTTGCTTTTGCTACATTTATTTTCTTGATTTGTATTGTGTATTGATTCCGAAATATGAAATGCGTCAACGTCGATAAAGCCTAAATAAAATTTCTACAGCAATAAAGCAAGCGGTGAGTACACAATACGTGATTCGCCGGGGGCAAGATTTTCTTATGCGTAGTATCTTGTTGAAGAACCACTATGTATATGTTCTTTACCCTAGAAAGTGCGCATTCATTTAAATTTTTTCATTTTAATAACAGTAAGAATAAGAAGGGGTCTGTTGTTTCGCATTGTCCCTATAGAATATAAATCTGATAAGATAAGAGAGTCTGATAGATAAGATAGATAAGAGCCCTTGGGCGAAATAGAGAATTTAGGAAAATGAAAATTTCTTACTATATGTATATGTATCCCTTTCAAAAATACAAAGAATACAAACGTGGGAATCATTGAAATATTTGTTTGATTGACATTTTTGTTGTTTTTATAGTTCTAATTAAAGTTCAAACAAAATGCTTTGTAGAAGGATCTATAAAACAATTGATAAAGCTGGATTCCTTATCGCACTTACATTCATAGTACTTCTAGAGTCCACTTCTCCCCCATACGACTAGGGAAAGGGAAAATGTAAAGACTACCATTAAAGCAGCCCAAGCGAGACTTATTATATCCATGTGAATTATGTCCCCTATCTCTATGAATACGACGGAATTAGTCCATTCTTGTTCACTAATAATAGTGAAATACAGGGTGCATAGTCAAAAGGGGCTTCTTACCCCAAGTCTTTATTTAATGAACCAATCCAATAAACGCACTAACTAAATAAATAAGAAATTTTAACTAAAATAGAATTGGGAAAGATTAAGTATTACATACAAGCAAAATATGTAACGACCCCCGTGGACAAGGGAGTCTTACTAAATATAGCATTATAGCGTGTGGGAGTTGGGAATAAAAAGACTTATTCTTTTGTTAACCTTCAGAATTCATTCATAAATAAAGAATAAAGTGAAAAAACCTGAATTAGACAATCAAATATTGATCGACTATCGGAGTACTCAAAGACATTCGTGAGTTTGTAGACCAAAGTTGTTTATCCACACTAACTAACAGTTAGACTCCCTTTTTGTTATCCAATCTAATTCAAGGCCCAGTCAGTAAATATCCCATTCCATTAGTAGTGGAAGGGCTATCAAGACTTCTCGACTACCTTCATAGTACGCATAGTACGAATTTTTTTTTGAATCTTATACACAAAAAGTAAAGTTATGGATCTTTGCGAGAATTTTCATATGCTTCAAGTCAAGCGCGTATCCACAGTTTCCTCTGCTGGAGAATCGTTCGGTGAGTTATATAAAAAAAGGGGGGTTTCAGGTTTTTTGTTAACCAGGCGACACCCAGATTTGAACCGGGGAAAAAAGGATTTGCAGTCCTCCGCCTTACCACTCGGCCATGTCGCCAAAAAATAGATGACAATATTACCCCTTTTTTGGTTTGAGGGGGATTACTGAATTTCTTTTTTTTTTATTGCATCTGGAATCCTGTTTGCGTTAACCAAAAGAAACCATTCCCTTTCCATTGAAAAGGAAAATTTTGACTTTCCTTCATCAAAAAATGGAACCATTAACTATTGATTTGTGACTTGACTGCGAATTCATAAATTCTTTTTTGATTTGGCTCTTAAATTTTGTTTCCCTAATGACATAAGAAAGTCAAAATAATACTTAATTAGTATTGATTGAATTGATTCTTTTCAATCCAAAAATCTTTCTTAATTTCCATTTTTATCCATTTCGATTCTAATTCTATATTATGTTCTATATTATTCTTTAGTTTTATTATTAGGATTTTTATGCTTATATATAATATCTTATCTAAATATTATATGAAAAAATTTCTATATGTAAAGGAAATCCCGTAACCCGAACAGAACTTGCCCGGATAGAGAATTGGATACTCAAATAGAAAATCGAATATGATGCCTATAGATAAGTTTTCGAAAATATTGTACTTCAATTTTTCATTGAATCGATTGACGAAAAAAGTCGAAATTTGGATAGCTCACCGCCCGCGCTGCCCCGAATAGAACTGCAATAAAAGAATAAAAGGGGAGACAGACGGAGGGATATATAGAAAATAGCTACACATATTTAATCAACGAAATGTAACCCGCTTCCCAAGTATATTTTACGAATTCTAGTTAAAATAATAAGAAGCGAATTAGTCAAAGTTTCTTTTTCTTTTCTCGGAAATTTTTTTTACAACGAAATCAAAAAAGGGGTTAAGTAAGAAAAAAACGTTGTACTGTTTCTGATTATTCTATATTTATCTCGGCGAACAGATCAAATCGCGAATCCGTTTGTTTTTCCGATATCCAGAATATGGAATATCATTATAATAGGAATAATTGAATCATTTTTGTTTTGATTCTGATAGAGTATATAGTAAAGCGAATAAATCTAAGCAGCAGAATTTTGGTTCCAAGAATTTTTTTCGCAATTCCTTTCATCGCTTCTCTTACAAATTCAATTCCTAAATTTGACTTGAGTAGAAAATTCTCTCTATTCCCCCCCATTCATACATATTTCATC
>Ga0153934_1000004_pt1:32500-58266 | contig 58266 bp, 35 predicted proteins | sample TSNJ018MetaG_FD_104708 | JGI IMG/M metagenome (GOLD analysis project Ga0153934, IMG submission 104708) | Attine ant fungus gardens microbial communities from New Jersey, USA - TSNJ018 MetaG | ecosystem: Host-associated > Fungi > Mycelium > Unclassified | place: USA: New Jersey...
AGGGGTCGGGTTGTTGATGTGAGATGGATCCAGAAAAGGGGGGGTTCGAGTTCGAATCCGGAAACAATTCGTGTATATATTTCACAGAAACGAGAAATAAAAGTCGGTGATAAAGTAGCTGGAAGACACGGAAATAAAGGTATCATTTCAAAAATTTTACCGAGACAAGATATGCCCTATTTGCAAGATGGAAGACCTGTTGATATGGTCTTTAACCCCTTAGGAGTACCTTCACGAATGAATGTAGGGCAAATTTTTGAATGTTCACTCGGATTAGCGGGAGGTTTGCTAGGCAGACATTATCGAATACCCCCTTTTGACGAGAGATACGAACAAGAGGCTTCTCGAAAACTAGTGTTTTCTGAATTATGTGAGGCCAGTAAGCAAACAGCCAACCCATGGGTATTTGAACCCGAGTATCCGGGAAAGAGCAGAATTTTTGACGGAAGAACAGGAGATCCCTTTGACCAACCTGTTATAATTGGAAATCCTTATATCTTGAAATTAATCCATCAAGTTGATGATAAAATCCACGGACGTTCTAGTGGACATTATGCACTGGTTACACAACAACCCCTTAGAGGAAGGGCCAAGCAGGGAGGGCAGCGGGTAGGAGAAATGGAGGTTTGGGCTCTCGAAGGATTTGGGGTTGCTCATATTTTACAAGAGATGCTTACTTATAAATCTGATCATATTAGAGCCCGCCAGGAAGTACTTGGTACTACGATCGTTGGAGGAACAATATCTAACCCCGAGGATGCTCCAGAATCTTTTCGATTGCTCGTTCGAGAACTACGATCTTTGGCTCTGGAACTGAATCGTTTCCTTGTATCTGAGAAGAATTTGCAGATTAATAGGGTGGAAGCTTAATCGGAATAAATTCAAATTTTTCTTCTATGATAGATCAGTATAAACATCAACAACTCCGAATTGGATTAGTTTCTCCCCAACAAATAAGTGCTTGGGCCACGAAAATCCTACCGAATGGAGAGATAGTCGGAGAGGTTACAAAACCATATACTTTTCATTACAAAACCAATAAACCGGAAAAAGATGGATTATTTTGTGAAAGAATTTTTGGGCCTATAAAAAGCGGGATTTGTTCTTGTGGAAATTATCGAGTAATCGGAGATGAAAAAGAAGAACCTAAATTTTGTGAGCAATGCGGAGTCGAATTTGTTGATTCTCGAATACGAAGATATCAAATGGGCTATATAAAACTGGCGTGCCCAGTAACTCACGTGTGGTATTTGAAGCGTCTTCCTAGTTATATTGCTAATTTTTTAGATAAACCTCTTAAAGAATTAGAGGGCCTAGTATACTGCGATGTGTGATTTGATCGAAATTTTTATTTTACAGATTCGAAATGACAAACTGTTATCCCATTCCATCGAATTGGGATGCCCCGGCTCTGACATGTCTCTTGGTAGGAGTAACATGAAGCTCAGAATTTTGGGTGTATTCAATACTCCAAAATAAAAAGGGAATTGATCCATGGTCGATTTCGTAACCAGTAAATTTGAATTTCTAGTTGTACTTCGTAAAAAAAGACTTCTTTTGTTTGTGGAATTAACCACTCTCCGTCGTTTAGAAAAAAATTATGTTCACGCAAGCAAATAGTAAATATGTCATGGTTACAAGAGTCTATACATCGCATATAGGCTTTAAGGACATCGTGGTATAACCGTCGAGGTGAAGTCGGGACCTAAAAGATCGAATGGAACGATACATAGACAAGTAAATCCTTTATCTTATATCTTATGAATTCTAAATTCTAAGGCACTGCCTTTTTCCTGTTTTTAATTTTAAGGGGATTCACCATTCGAAGGGAGGTAGACTACTCAAGAATTTCACATTTCATTTTGACTTGAATTCTTTATCTTTATTTATTTTTTGATTCAAATTCAAGTCAAAATGAATTAATATTAATGAAATGTTGCTGGGTCTTCCACGAGAACTTGAGTAAGGAGTAGATCTTTTTTTTTGCGGATTTTCCCGAATTTCTATAATTTGAAAGCGAGAACTCCTTTATTTGCTGTAACTACTTGAGCCGGATGAGAGAAAACTTTCACGTCCGGCTTTGAAGGGGGAGATCTTATAGTATAGGATCCTATCCCAATTTTTCTTTTGCTAGGCCCATAGCTAAAAAACCTACTTTTTTACGATTACGAGGTTTATTCGAATATGAAATACAATCTTGGAAATATAGCATCCCACTTTTTTTTACTACCCAAGGCTTCGATACCTTTCGAAATCGAGAAATCTCTACTGGAGCAAGTGCTATCCGAGAACAATTAGCCGATTTGGATTTGCGAACTATTCTCGATTCTTCGTTGACAGAATGGAAAGAGTTAGGGGAAGAAGGTCCTACTGGAAATGAATGGGAAGATCGAAAAGTTGGAAGACGAAGGGATTTTTTGGTTAGACGCATGGAATTAGCTAAGCATTTCATTCGAACAAATATAGACCCAGAATGGATGGTTTTGTGTCTATTACCAGTTCTTCCTCCCGAATTGAGACCGATCATTCAGATCGACGGGGGGAAATTAATGAGCTCGGATATTAATGAACTCTATAGAAGAGTTATCTATCGGAACAATACTCTTACTGATCTATTAACAACAAGTAGATCTACGCCCAGAGAATTAGTAATGTGCCAGGAGAAATTGGTACAAGAAGCCGTAGATACACTTCTGGATAATGGAATACGCGGACAACCAATGAGGGATGGTCATAATAAGGTTTACAAATCATTTTCGGATGTAATTGAAGGTAAAGAGGGAAGGTTTCGGGAGACTCTTCTTGGCAAACGGGTCGATTATTCAGGGCGTTCCGTCATTGTCGTAGGCCCTTCACTTTCCTTACATCGATGTGGATTACCTCGTGAAATTGCAATAGAACTTTTCCAGACATTTGTAATTCGCGGTCTAATTAGACAAGATCTTGCTTCGAACATCGGGGTTGCTAAGAGTAAAATTAGGGAAAAAGAACCCATCGTATGGGAAATCCTTCAGGAAGTTATGCGAGGGCATCCCGTATTATTAAATAGAGCGCCTACTCTGCATAGATTGGGCATACAGGCATTCCAACCCATTTTAGTGGAAGGGCGTGCTATTTGTTTACACCCATTGGTTTGTAAAGGATTCAACGCAGACTTTGATGGGGATCAAATGGCTGTTCATGTACCTTTATCTTTGGAGGCCCAAGCGGAGGCCCGTTTACTTATGTTTTCTCATATGAATCTTTTGTCTCCGGCCATTGGGGATCCCATTTCCGTACCAACTCAAGATATGCTTATCGGGCTCTATGTATTAACGAGTGGGAATCGTCGAGGTATTTGTGCAAATCGATATAATCCATGGAGTCGAAGAAACTATCACAATGAAAAGTGGAACGATCCGCCTTATAAGTATATGAAAGAACCCTTTTTTTGTAATTCCTATGATGTAATTGGGGCTTATCGTCAAAAAAGAATAAATTTGGATAGTCCTTTGTGGCTCCGGTGGCAACTAGATCAACGTGTTGTTGCTTCAAGAAAAGCTCCCATTGAAGTTCACTATGAATCTTTGGGTACCTATCATGAGATTTATGGACACTATTTAATAGTAAAAAGTGTAAAAAAAGAAATTCTTTCTATATATATTCGAACAACCGTCGGTCATATTTCATTTTATCGAGAAATTGAAGAAGCTATACAAGGATTTTTTCGAGCCTGCTCATATGGTACTTAATCAGATCGTGCTAAGTAACTCTATGATACCAATGGAATTCGGCCCGACCCAGGACCCTAGTTCGTGAATTTCTACCTGAATTAAGATCGAGAAAAGGAAGTTTTCCAATCACTAACTTAAACCCACTCATTGTCGTTGTCGAATCCCACTCAGCGGAATATGGAGGTACTTATGGCAGAAGGGGGAAATCTGGTCTTTCACAATAAAGTCATAGATGGAATTGCCATGAAACGACTTATTACCAGATTAATAGATCATTTTGGAATGGCATATACATCACACATCCTGGATCAAATAAAGACTCTGGGGTTCCAGCAAGCCACTGCTACATCTATTTCATTAGGAATTGATGATCTTTTAACAATACCTTCTAAGGAATGGCTAGTCCAAGATGCTGAGCAACAAAGTTTGATTTTGGAAAAGCACCATCAGTATGGGAATATCCATGCGGTAGAAAAATTACGTCAATCCATTGAGATATGGTATGCTACAAGTGAACATTTGCGACAAGAAATGAATCCTAATTTTAGGATGACTGACCCTTATAATCCAGTTCATATGATGTCCTTTTCAGGAGCGAGAGGAAATGCCTCTCAGGTACACCAATTAGTCGGCATGAGAGGATTAATGTCGGATCCACAAGGAGAAATGATTGATTTACCTATTCAAAGTAATTTACGCGAAGGACTCTCTTTAACAGAATATATAATTTCTTGCTACGGGGCCCGTAAAGGGGTTGTGGATACGGCGGTCCGAACATCAGATGCTGGATATCTCACGCGAAGACTTGTTGAAGTAGTTCAACACATTGTTGTACGTAGAAGAGATTGTGACACCATACGCGGTATTTCTGTGAGTCCCCAAAACGGAACGATACCGGAAAGAATTTTTAGACAAACACTAATTGGTCGTGTATTAGCAGACGGTATATATATGGGTCCGCGGTGCATTGCCGCTCGAAATCAGGATATTGGAGTTGGACTTGTCAATCGATTGATAACCTTTCGAGTCCAACCAATATCTATTCGAACTCCCTTTACCTGTAGAAATACATCTTGGATCTGTCGATTATGCTATGGCCGGAGTCCTACTCACGGCGACCTGGTCGAATTAGGAGAAGCTGTAGGTATTATTGCGGGACAATCCATTGGAGAACCGGGTACTCAACTAACATTAAGAACTTTTCATACTGGCGGAGTCTTCACAGGGGGTACTGCAGAACATGTACGAGCCCCTTCTAATGGAAAAATTAAATTCAATGAGGATTTTGTTCATCCCACCCGTACACGTCACGGCCACCCTGCCTTTCTATGTTATATAGACTTGGATGTAACTATTGAGAGTGAAGATATTATCCATAATGTGAATATTCCGCCAAAAAGTTTTCTTTTAGTTCAAAATGAACAATATGTAGAATCAGAACAAGTGATTGCTGAAATTCGTGTGGGAACATCCACTTTGAGTTTTAAAGAAAAGGTTCGAAAACATATTTATTCGGACTCAGAGGGCGAAATGCATTGGAGTACCGACGTGGATCATGCACCTGAATTTACATATGGTAATGTTCATCTCTTACCAAAAACAAACCATTTATGGATATTAGCCGGAAGGCCACATAAATCCATTGAGGCCCCACACTCGCTCCATAAGGATCAAGACCAAACGAACGCCCATTTTCTTTCTGTCGAACAAAGATATATTTCTAACTCTTCATTGACCAAGGCTAACATGAGACATAAATTTTGGAGTTCAGATCCTTCTATTTCTAGTAAGAAAGGGGGTAGAATTACTGATTATTCAAAACTTAATCGAATCGGAAGAACTGGGCATTATAATCTCATATATCCTGACACAAATTCCGGTTTATTGGCAAAGAGACGACGAAATCGATTCACCATTCCATTTCAATCGACTCAAGAACGAGAGAAAGAATTAATGCCCACTTCAGGTATCTCGATTGAAATACCTATAAATGGCAGTTTCCGGAGAAAGAGTATTCTTGCTTATTTTGATGATCCTAGATACCGAAGAGCTAGTTCGGGAATTACAAAATATGGGACTATAGAGACACATTCAATCATAAAAAACGAGGGTTTGATTGAATATCGAGGAATCAAAGAATTTAGAGCAAAATGCCAAATGCAAGTAGAGAGATTTTTTTGCATTCCCGAGGAAGTACATATCTTACCACGATCTTCTTCCATAATGGTACGGAACAATAGTATCATTGGAGTAGATACACAAATCACTTTAAATATAAGAAGCCGGGTAGGCGGGTTGGTCCGAGTAGAGAAGAAAAAAAAAAAAATGGAACTCAAAATATTTCCGGGAAATATACATTTTCCCGGAAAAACAGATAAAATATCCCGACACAGGGGCATTTTGATACCGCCGGGAAGGGGACAAACAAACTCGAAACATTTGAAAAATTGGATTTATGTACAACGAATCACACCTACTAAGAAAAGGTATTTTGTTTTGGTTCGACCCGTAGTCGCATATGAAATAACGGACGGTATAAGTTTATCAACACTTTTCCCTCAGGATCTGTTGCAGGAAAGGGATAAGGTGCAACTTCGAGTTGTCAATTATATCCTTTATGGAACTGGCAAGCCAATTTGGGGAATTTCTGACACAAGTATTCAATTAGTTCGGACTTGTTTAGTATTGAATTGGGACCAAAACAAAAAAAGTGCGTCTATTGAAGAGGCACGTGCCTCCTTTGTTGAAGTAAAGACAAATGATATGATTCGAAATTTCCTAAGAATCGATTTAGTGAAATCCACTATTTCGTATTCCGGGAAAAGGAACGATTCATCAGGTTCAGGATTGCTTTTTGATAATGAATCAGATTGTATGAATCCTTTTTTTTCTATTTATTCAAAAACAAGACTTCAACAATCTTTTCGTCAAAATTATGAAACTGTTCGTACGTTGTTCAATAGAACGAAGGAATGTCAATCTTTTCTCATTTTGTCATCAGCCAATTGTTTTCGAATGGGTCCATTCCAGGGTCTAAAATATTACAAACAACCCGACCCGAGAATTTCAATTAGGAATTCGTCGGGTCCTTTTGGAACAGCTCTTCAAATTGCGAATTTTTTTTCATTTTACCGTTTAATAACTCATAATAAGATCTTGGTAACTAACTATTTGCAACTTGACAATTTTAAACAAACTTTTCGAGTAATGAAATATTATTTAATCGATGAAAATCGGAAGGGTTATAATCCATATTCGGTAAGTAACAGTATTTTGAATCCGTTCAAATTGAATTGGTATGGTCTTTACCACAATTCTTGTGAAGAGACTTCCACAAAACTAAGTCTTGGACAATTTCTTTGTGAAAATGCATGTATAGATAAAAACGGGCCACACTTAAAGGCGGGTCAAGTTCTAAGTGTTCAAGTCGGTTCTGTAGTAATAAGAGCAGCAAAGCCCTATTTAGCCACCCCAGGAGCAACTGTTCATGGCCATTATGGGGAAATCATTTATGAAGGAGATACATTAGTTACATTTATATATGAAAAATCGAGGTCTGGTGATATAACGCAAGGCCTTCCAAAGGTGGAACAAGTCTTAGAAGTTCGTTCGCTTGAGTCAATATCGATGAATCTAGAAAGGAGGATTGATGCTTGGAATGAGCGTATAACAGGAATTCTTGGATTTCCTTGGAGATTCTTGATCGGCGCCGAGCTAACTATAGTGCAAAGTCGTATTTCTTTGGTTAATAAGATCCAAAAGGTTTATCGATCCCAAGGGGTACAGATCCATAATAGGCATATAGAAATTATTGTACGTCAAATAACATCAAAAGTCTTGGTTTCAGAAGACGGAATGTCGAATGTTTTTTTACCAGGAGAGCTAATTGGATTGTTGCGAGCGGAACGAACAGGGCGCGCTTTGGAAGAAGCGATCTCTTACCGAGCCGTCTTATTGGGAATAACAAGAGCGTCTTTGAATACTCAAAGTTTTATATCCGAAGCGAGTTTTCAAGAAACTGCTCGAGTTTTAGCAAAAGCTGCTCTCCGGGGCCGTATCGATTGGTTGAAAGGTCTAAAAGAAAACGTGGTTATGGGAGGAATGATACCTGTTGGTACCGGATTCAAAGGATTAGTACATCGTTCAAGCCAACAAAGGAGCATTCCTTTGAAAAACAAAAAACGTCTATTTGAGGGGGCAATGCAAGATATTTTGTTTTACCACAGAGAATTTTTTAATTCTTGTGTTTAAAAAAATGGAAATCATCTATCAAAACCCTAGTTTAGGCAATTTAAGAATGGATTCCTCCTCTTTATTTGTTCTGTATTTATTGTGGGCATTTTCTTTTTTGTTATAAAATAATAGATAATAAGAAATAGAAAGGAATTAATGATTTGGATTGTGTATCAATGGCCAATTAGCTGTCGAAGAGAAGGTTCCGTCGGAACAATTTTTGATTTCGGGATACCTCATCTATTAAAAAAAAGGGAAAGTGCGAGTATAAATGACAAGAAGATATTGGAACATCAATTTGGAAGAGATGATGGAAGCGGGAGTTCATTTTGGCCATGGTACTAGGAAATGGAATCCTAGAATGGCACCCTATATCTCGGCCAAGCGTAAAGGTATTCATATTACAAATCTCACTAGAACTGCTCGTTTTTTCTCAGAAGCTTGTGATTTAATTTTTGATGCATCAAGTAAAGGAAAACAATTTTTAATTGTTGGGACAAAAAATAAAGCAGCTGATTCAGTAGCACGGGCTGCAATAAGGGCTCGGTGTCATTATGTTAATCAAAAATGGCTTGGGGGTATGTTAACGAATTGGTCCACCACCGAAACAAGACTTCATAAATTCAGAGACTTGAGAATGGAACACAAGGCGGGAAGACTGGCCTGTCTTCCGAAGAGAGATGCAGCCATGTTGAAGAGACAGTTATCTCACTTGCAAACATATCTGGGTGGGATTAAATATATGACAGGGTTACCGGATATTGTAATCATCATTGATCAGCAAGAAGAATATACAGCCCTTCGAGAATGTATTACTTTGGGAATTCCAACGATTTGTTTAATCGATACAAATTGCGACCCCGATCTTGCAGATATTTCGATTCCGGCAAACGATGACGCTATAGCCTCAATCCGATTAATTCTCACAAAATTAGTATTCGCAATTTGTGAAGGTCGTTCTAGCTATATAAGAAATCCTTGATTCATAATAAAATAAAAAATAGAATTCTCGAATTAATAGAATAGAAATAGAATCGGTTAGGATTCCTGAATATAAAATATAAAAAACGATATAAAAATAGCTAGAGATAGGATGTGATTAGTTGGTATTATATATGATTGAAGTAGACAAGTCGAGAAAGCAATGGTTGAATCAAAATAATATTTTTTTAATTTTAAGGTTATATTTCTGCCAGAGGACAATATGAATGTTCTATCATGTTCAATCAATACACTAAAGGGATTATATGATCTATCCGGTGTGGAAGTCGGCCAACATTTCTATTGGCAAATAGGCGGTTTGCAAGTCCACGGCCAAGTACTTATTACTTCTTGGGTTGTAATTGCTATCTTATTAAGCTCAGCCGCCATAGCTGCTCGAAATCCACAAACAATTCCGACTGACGGTCAGAATTTTTTTGAATATGTCCTTGAATTCATTCGAGACGTGAGCAAAACTCAGATTGGAGAAGAATATCGTCCTTGGGTTCCCTTTATTGGGACTATGTTTCTATTTATTTTTGTTTCGAATTGGGCAGGGGCTCTTTTACCTTGGAAAATCATACAGTTACCTCATGGAGAATTAGCCGCACCTACGAATGATATAAATACGACTGTAGCTTTAGCTTTCCTCACGTCAGTAGCATATTTCTATGCGGGTCTTACAAAAAAAGGATTGGGTTATTTTAATAAATATATTCAACCAACTCCAATTCTTTTACCCATTAACATATTAGAAGATTTCACAAAACCTCTATCCCTTAGTTTTCGACTTTTCGGAAATATATTAGCCGATGAATTAGTTGTTGTTGTTCTTGTTTCTTTAGTCCCTTTAGTCGTTCCTATCCCTGTCATGTTTCTTGGATTATTTACAAGTGGTATTCAGGCTCTTATTTTTGCAACTTTAGCCGCTGCTTATATAGGCGAATCTATGGAAGGTCATCATTAATTCATTTTCGAAAGAGTCTTTTTTCTTAGATCAAGTCAATATATGTTTTAAGACAATCTGCTTAGGGAACATACGGGTATGTTCTAGAGTAATCGAAAGGGATATTAGAGGGGGATTGATTCGTATAAAAAGGCAGAACGCAGGGTTTCCGTTATGGAAGAAAGACATGTATATTGGATAGTAGATATTGACTAGTTATATATGAACTAATATTAAGCCCTACTTTAAATTGAAATTTATTTAATTTAGATGGGGGATATTAATAGAAGTTTTTTTTATTAATTCAATAAACGAAAAAATAAAGTAAGAAAAGGCCAAAAAATTAAACAAATGGTTCGAAATACAGAAATGAGAAATTCAATTTGTATAGATTCAGGAAAGACTCAACAAAGAGGAATTAAAAAGTAATTTCTGATGATCTGATGGAATATTTTGATTTCAATTCGGAGTTTTTACTGACTTCGACTGGCTGAATCTTCGTCGATGGAATAAATAATTTAGTCATAATTTTTTCTAATTTTTTCATTGATTGTATCATTAACTATTTCTTTTTTTTGTGTGAGGAACTTATCATGAATCCACTTATTTCTGCCGCTTCCGTTATTGCTGCTGGATTGGCTGTAGGGCTTGCTTCTATTGGCCCAGGAGTTGGTCAAGGTACTGCTGCAGGCCAAGCTGTAGAAGGTATTGCGAGACAGCCCGAAGCAGAGGGGAAAATACGAGGTACTTTATTACTTAGTTTGGCTTTTATGGAAGCTTTAACAATTTATGGATTAGTTGTAGCATTAGCTCTTTTATTTGCGAATCCGTTTGTTTAATCCTAATCCGAACAAAAATACGTATTTTTTTCTTTTTTTTTGAACTTGACGCCTGCCTGCTTGCCTTTTCGCATTATACCAAGATTTCGCTCCTCCAATTCCAATTATTAATTATTTGTGGGTTGCGTTGAGAAAACAACCGGGGGAAGGGCTGATTTGAGGATGAGGAATTAGTGTTACCGACTCGCTTTCTTCCTTCCCCTTCTTAGTCCACGTCCACCGAAAAGCTGTTTCGGAAATGGTGCAACAAACGCAGTATTGCGCAATTTACACGAAAATCCGGTATCTAATATCTTATCTAATTCACATAAGTCTGAGTCTTATTGGAAATCTCAATTGATAAAAAGAAAATACGTCGTGAAATGTAATATTTTTAAATCCATTTTTTATTCAATTTATAAATAGGAAATAGGTCAAGAATACAACAAAAAAGATGTTCGATTATTTAGTCTATCTATAAGAGGAGAGCATATGAAAAATGGAACCGATTCTTTCGTTCCCCCGGGTCACTGGCCATCCGCTGGGAGTTTCGGATTTAATACCGATATTTTAGCAACAAATCCAATAAATCTCAGTGTAGTGATTGGTGTATTGATCTTTTTTGGAAAGGGAGTGTGTGCGAGTTGTTTATTTCACGAATAGACTGGATTCAACCAGCTGTACCCCTTTTTGGTATAACTAGTAAATAAGGGTGCATTATCTCGCGAATTACTTCTGAATAAATTAACAAATCATATACATATAATCATATGGAAGAACCATAGCATTTCGTGATTCGTTGGTAAATATACTTTGATTCTCTAGCAACCAATAATGTGGAACTATTAACATGGTTAAAGCTAAACCGTTTGAAGTTCAGCCACAGCATGGTACTCTTTCTACCACTCTATTAATACTGAAATGGTTTTCCATTTTGAAGGAGAAGGAATAGTTAGAAATTTATCGATATATAATATTCATGTCGATAAAAAGGTTTGAAACTATTATTGGTATTGGAACGGGGTTTATCCTTTTTTTTTTACATTTTTGTTTAAATGCCAAATGCTGAGTTGATGACCTATTTATAAAAAAAATATCAAATAAGAAATTTTTTTTATTTGAAAAAAAAAAACAACTTTGCTGACAATTACATATTTTTTGTTTGGTCAGAAGCGTCCTCAAAATAGTTCGGCCTTGGATTATTGATTCATTTCCAATTTTGTTCGAATATGAGCAAAGCGTAGAGGATAGGTTCATTACATTCAAAAAAGATATGGTAAAGATATGGTATGGAATTTTACCATAAAAAATGGAAGTAATTGAGCGTGAGAGCCAACTGAATCGAAAGATTCAAGTTTGGTTCGGGAAGGGATCATGATAGTTTTGAAATGAATGAAAAGATAATCTACTTTCATTAAGTGATTTATTAGATAATCGAAAACGGCGAATCATGAATACTATTCGAAATTCAGAAGACCTGCGCGGAAGGGCCATTGAACAGCTAGAAAAAGCTCGGGTTCGCTTACAAAAAGTAGAAGCGGAAGCAGAGCAGTTTCGAGCGAATGGATATTCTGAAATCGAACGAGACAAATTGAATTTGATTCAGTCAACTTATAAAACTTTAGAACAATTAGAAAATTACAAAAACGAAACCATTCATTTTGAACAACAAAGAGCGATTAATCAAGTACGCCAGCGGGTTTTCCAACAAGCCCTACAAGGGGCTCTAGGAACCCTGAATAGTTGTTTGAGCAACGAGTTACATTTACGTACCATTAACACTAATATTGGCATGTTTGGCACAATGAAAGAAATAACCGATTAGTCCTTCTACTGTGGGTAAGGTATTATTTTTTTTTTGTTTCCAAAAAAGAATTTAGTTAATTTAAGAAAGAATCATGACAACCATTCGAGCTGATGAAATTTATAATATTATTCGCGAACGTATTGAACAATATAATAGAGAAGTCAAGATTGTAAATACAGGTACCGTACTTCAAGTGGGCGATGGCATTGCTCGTATTCACGGTCTTGATGAAGTAATGGCAGGCGAATTAGTCAAATTTGAAGAGGGTACAATAGGCATTGCTCTGAATTTGGAATCAAATAATGTCGGTGTTGTATTAATGGGTGACGGCTTGATGATACAAGAAGGAAGTTCTGTAAAAGCAACAGGACGAATTGCTGAGATACCTGTCAGTGAGGCTTATTTGGGTCGTGTTATAAATGCCCTGGCTAAACCTATTGATGGTAGAGGTGAAATTTCAGCGTCGGAATTTCGCTTAATTGAATCTCCCGCGCCTGGTATTATTTCGAGACGTTCTGTATATGAGCCTCTTCAAACGGGGCTTATTGCTATTGATTCGATGATCCCTATAGGCCGCGGTCAGCGAGAATTAATTATTGGAGACAGACAGACTGGTAAAACAGCAGTAGCCACAGATACTATTCTCAATCAAAAAGGCCAAAATGTCATATGTGTTTATGTAGCTATTGGTCAAAAAGCATCTTCGGTAGCGCAGGTAGTCACCACTTTCCAAGAAAGGGGAGCGATGGAATATACTATTGTGGTAGCCGAAATGGCGGATTCGCCAGCTGCATTACAATATCTTGCCCCTTATACAGGAGCGGCACTGGCTGAATATTTTATGTACCGTGAACGGCACACTTTAATCATTTATGATGATCTTTCCAAGCAAGCACAGGCTTATCGACAAATGTCGCTTCTATTACGAAGACCGCCGGGTCGGGAAGCTTATCCAGGAGATGTTTTTTATTTGCATTCACGCCTTTTGGAAAGAGCCGCTAAATCAAGTTCACGTTTAGGCGAAGGAAGTATGACCGCTTTACCGATAGTTGAGACCCAATCAGGAGACGTTTCGGCTTATATTCCGACTAATGTAATTTCTATTACAGACGGACAAATTTTCTTATCTGCCGATTTATTCAATGCTGGAATTAGACCCGCTATTAATGTGGGTATTTCTGTTTCCAGAGTGGGATCTGCAGCTCAAATTAAAGCCATGAAACAGGTGGCCGGCAAATTAAAATTGGAACTGGCGCAATTTACAGAATTAGAAGCTTTTGCACAATTTGCTTCTGATCTCGATAAAGTTACTCAGAATCAGTTGGCAAGAGGCCAACGATTACGTGAATTGCTCAAACAATCTCAAGCTTCCCCCCTGGCGGTGGAAGAACAGATAATAACTATTTATACTGGAACGAATGGTTATCTTGATTCATTAGAAATTGGACAGGTAAGTCCATTTCTTGATGACTTACGTAAGTACTTCAAAACAAATAAACCCCAGTTCCAAGAAATTATATCTTCTACCAAGACACTCACTGAGGAAGCGCAAGCCCTTTTAAAAGAAGGTATTCAAGAACAGACGGAACGCGTTCTCCTTCAAGAATAGGCCTAAAGAAATTGAACTTTCTTGGTTTCATACTCAAAGCAAAGAAATATTTATATATATTTTTATTTGAATAAATTTGAATAAAAAAAAAATAAACTAAAAAAAAAAATTCCGATTAACATTTTTTCTCTTTAGACTCGAAAAAAACGAATATCAAAAAACCTCATCGATCTCGAAAAACATATGGAAAATTTTGCGTCCAATAGGACTTGAACCTATACCAAAGGTTTAGAAGACCTCTGTCCTATCCATTAGACAATGGACGCTTTTCATTACCATTTTTCTGTCCTATTTATTGTTCAAATCAGATGTGAGATGAAATCATTTTGGGAATTAATGCATTAAAGAGAGCGGGTAGCGGGAATCGAACCCGCATCGTTAGCTTGGAAGGCTAGGGGTTATAGTCGACGTCTTTTTTTTTTTTTTACGTCTCTAATTCAAAACCGAACATGAAACTTTGATTTCATTCGGCTTCTTTATGGAAGATGAAGAAATTGCCGGATCGAAATCGAGAATGGGAACAAAAAAAATTAACCCATAACATCTATGTCAGCTTTTGTATGAAGGCATTCACAAGTCCTTGCTTTCTAGATGATCCCTCTAGAAAGAAGATTAATATTCTAAAAGTCTTTCTAGTTACTTCGTTCTCTATTTCTTCTTTCTATTTTATAGAATCTGGAGGCGAAAATTATTGTTTCTACCGAGCTAAAAGAATAGAATATGTAGGTTGATACCTTTAGTAAACTAAAGGGATCGTTTTTTAGCCTTTTTTTTTTTGCTTCAATGTGCTCTCTACAAATAAAAAATGGAAGATTTAGTTACGATTAAAAATTCATATTTGTATCTTCATCCATGGATTCTTTACTCATACTTATTCAATTGGAAGTATTGATCCAATTCAAAACCAATTATGTTTCATAATCCAAATCCAAATTTTCCATTAGTAAATTATTTAATAATGGATCCGTGTATACAAATTACGAGAATTGAAAATTCTCCTCAAAATTGTCATTGAGAGGGAAAGGATTAATTCCTTTTAAGAAATAGAGTTTTTTATCGTATTAGGAATCAAATTGAAGGATCCCTTAACTCTTAATGAACGAATCACACTTTTACCACTAAACTATACCCGCTACAATGCTATTATTGTACCGAAATGGAACTTTTGTCGAACAACAAAATTTAACATAATCAAGAAAGTATGATAAAAAAATGTTGAAGAAACTGAGAGTATTGACTTTTTGGGGGAGGAGATTCCGAAAAGAGATCTAAAGATCTAAGTACAAAGTTCTATTGTTGGGTGGAACGTTTTGACGGATATGTTTCAACAAAATTTCTAAAGTTATACATAGACAAATTTGCAAGAACCTAGAGTTTTTGTTTCTTTTTAAGAAAGGATAAGCAAAAGGACTTTTTTATTTGATCTCGAAAGACTCGAAATATTCCTTTTTTTCTTGCTTCAAAAAACAAACATTTTTTAACTATTCTTATCCTATTTTTTTCTACTATTTATCTTTATCATAGTATGAATATAGTTCGAAAAAAATGAAAAAGTTGATAATCCGTTGAATTCAAAAAAGGCCCGGCAAGGTATTGACCAGGCCAGGCCATGGGAATACAAGGCTTTTCGCTAAAAGTATTTCTGGTTTTATTTAGATTGATTGTTTTTTTATTTTTTGTATTGATTTCGATATGTCTTTATATATTCTAATTTATATATTCTATACGGTTGCATAATATCTTTGTATACATATTTTTTCTATATTCTGTTTCTATATATCATATCAGACTTTTTCTATATATACGTAGAATCTACATTTATAATCTATATTCTGATTCTGTTTATGTTATGCTTATAGAAAGATACTATAATGTATTAGAGATACTATCAAATGTATTAAATTTTTGTATCTATTAGAATTTAAATAATGAATTCGATTCGAATAGAATATTCCATATTAATAGAATAATAATATTAAAAATATTAAATTAAATATTAATAGAATAATAGAATAGTATTAATATAATAGATAATCGATTTTTTATTTTTAATCTATTTTTAGTTTAATCTATTAAAAAAAATGTAATTTGCAAATGAATTCTGAATTGAATAAAGAATATAAATAACTTAAAAAATTTTACTTATATTTCAGGTTAATTATTCTCTATCGAATCGAATGGATAGATAGAATGTATAAATTATTTTCTCGAATTTAGAAGAGTCTAGAATCTGAAAGAATTTCGAATTGAAATTCTATTTTATATTTATAGATTATTGATTGGATAGTATTGAATTGAAAACCTAGAAAAAAAGATTTGAAAAATGGCACGTTTTGTGTAATCTAACTAGAGTAATTAGTAAGTAATTAGTAATGGCTTTTTTTTCAATAGGGAGAGATGGCTGAGTGGACGAAAGCGTCGGATTGCTAATCCGTTGTACGAGTCATTCGTACCGAGGGTTCGAATCCCTCTCTTTCCGGTTCTGTTGATGATTTACTTTTTTGATCTTTCGAATTTCTTGAATTCTTTTTATTTTTTTAGCAAATAAAAAGACACTCAAAAAAAAAAAAGTAAGGAAACTCCTCTTTTAGTCGTCACGTCCAGGATTACGTCCTGGGTCATTAGATAGAAATCCGAAAATGAAAAGAGAAACAAAGAATATCACTACTGTGTAAACGAAGAGTTTGAGAGTAAGCATTACACAATCTCCAAGATCTGTTTGGGTAAAAAAGAGAATAGATTCCCCCATATATTCTATTTTGACACCGAGAATTAAAAGAATTAAAGTCGTTTCTGTAAATCAAAAAAAAGAAGAAAAAATTTATTTGTTTGTTTTGTTAAGTGTTAGGAGTCTCCCTTTTATCAAATAGAAACACTCACTTTCCTACTCACAATTTTTGTTGAAGACTTCACAAGGTCTTTGACGGAATTTTTTGTTAGAACGCGAAAGGAAAGGAAGTTATTTCAAGTTTTCGAGGCTATCCTATCCAAGACTTTTTATAGTTGAAATTGAGAGTTAATACTATAATCTGATCTTTTCATTTATTTATTAGTATAACCATATTAGACTTTTTTCTTTTCTCGAATAAACCGTTGATTTTTCTAGGACAATATTTGAAATCTCATCGAAAACTTACAGCAGCTTGCCAAACAAAGGCTAGTAGAAAAAAGAGTAGAGGTATGACTGGCATAAAATCGACGATTGGACTCAAAAATGCGTAGGCCTCGGGCAATTTGGCGAATAAAAAACTACTCGAAGAAAGGGCAGAATTAAGACAAATACAGATCAAACTAAAGATATTAAACATAGCAGACATCTTTTTTTTGAAGATTATTGCATTTTTTTGAGTTATTGATATTAAGACAAGCGAAAATTCAATAAAGAATAACGAAAGTCGATCCAAAATCCTTAATCCTTTTTTTTAAACTTCCGCAATCAAAAACTCTTCCATTCTCAAATCAAAAGAGAAGAGAAAAAATCATACTTTCATACATTATCTTAATTAAATTTTATGTAATGAGCAAGAAATTAAGTTTCATTCTCTACTTACACGTGTGAAAATTCTAATAGCAATCGTCGCAATTCCATAGATATTTTCGTGGGAATTGACAAAGAATCAATAAAAATAGTAGTGTAAAATAGAAATCGAAGTGGGGCGTGGCCAAGTGGTAAGGCAACGGGTTTTGGTCCCGCTATTCGGAGGTTCGAATCCTTCCGTCCCAGAGTATCTGAATTCTATCCGAAACTAAAATTTAAGGGATTGTTTGTAATATGGAATCTAAAGTATAATCTTACTATAGTAAGTATATAGAGTAAGTATATAGAAGTTTTGTCTTCTTTCAACTTTTTTATTTAACGATTCTTTTCTAAATTTTATCTTTTTCACAAACAGAATTGGATTCAAAGCACACACAGATATAATTGAATCTAATAGAGTTCTGTTAATATTAATAGAAATAGAATTCTCAAGGATAGATTCATAATTAAAATGTGAAAGCAATTCTATATTAATTCTATATTCTCGATCCCTTAAATGAGGCAGCTAAATTTGAAATTCTCCCTATTGTGTATATGTATTCGAAACAAAACAAGAGTCTATTTTAGTACTTATTGATATTGTTGCTATTGAATTCAATAATTCAATAGGATTAAAATTCCTATGTTAACTATGTTGAAACAAGGAAGAACAAATATTGAATTTAGGTCTGTTTCGGTTTATATCCCGACAGTTTATAATTGTGTATTGTGTATGTAAATAAAAAGGGCATTTTTTTTAGGGGGGGTTCTGACCCCTGATGCCTATGGAGAACTGGGCGGGGGTAGATAAGAATTAATCCACAATAAAAGGTGTCGATTTACATATCTACTCAAATCTTATTTTGCATTTATTTTGAATCTAATTCTCAAACAATAACAATAAAGTTTCAAATTCCATATGGAACTTTATTGTTAGGTATTTCGTATTTTTGTCTTTATTTTATAATTTTATAACGAATGAATAAGTAAAAATCTATGTACTGGTTGAAAGAGAAGGTGATTCCGACATTCGATTTGCCTTAATGGAAAATAAAATGTAGTGAACCCCAAAATAAATATGTAACGTATAAACTGATAAAATATCTTATCTCTATAACCTTTGATCTTAGTAAGAATGGTTGACTATTTTTGTGAAAAAATTCGATTTGTTTTTCCAAGTTATCGTTTCAATATACCAATCGTTTTGATTTTTATTTAAATAGTTCTATAAAAAAGCTGTATGTATTTTTGGCTTTTATTGTAACTGGAAAAAACTCCCAATCAATAAAAAAAATTCCAATAATGATGTTGAATGAGGAATCTTTTTTCATTTACATTTATAAATTTCCTTAATTTATCTTATATTTCTATAGTCTATAGAAACAAAAATGAACTAGAATTTCATTAATAGATCATTAATAATATATATAGGAATATATATATATTATAGATTTTAATATAGAATATGGAAGATATAGAATTAAAATATCTAGACTGAAAGGATAGATTTCTATGTATGTACCGATTAAACCAATGACTATTCATGATTCCATAATTGAATCAATTGCATACCGGTTCAAAATTTGAGGAATGTTATGGTAAAACTTCGTTTGAAACGATGTGGTAGAAAGCAACGTGCGACTTGAAGGACACGATCTAGGGTGGATTTTTAGATCCATCATTTTTTATATAAATATTATATAAATATAAAAAGTTGCTCTTGGCTCGACATCCCCTGTTTTCTTAGACTAGGACTCACACTTTTTTTATTGTGGTGTAGTTAATTTAAACTAGTACATGATGGAGCTCGAGTCGAAAGTATTGATTCATTTCTTAAGAGCAAGAATCTAGGGTTAGTGTGAATCAATAAATTCGAACAACTTCGTAAGTATATTTTTGATAGATAAATCGAAAGGATCCAATCTTGCCAAATTTTCAACCAAAAACGAAAATTTGTTGGAGTTGGTAAACCTTTTCTATAACAAAAAAAATTCTGAGAGACTCAAGTATTTGTATGATTCTTTTCTTTGATAACCAATCACAAAAAGGGCATGTTGCTGTCATTTTGAAAGGATTAAAGATCAACGAAGTAATGTATAAACCTAAGGATTCAAAGTCAAGAGATTCCGAAACAAGGAAAGGCCCTTCTTTTTCTCAATTTTATCACCAATTGGATTTGAATAAGAATAAAGAATTCCAATGGAGGTTAAATAAGCCAGACAGGGGGGGTTAGAGACCACTCAAAAAATATAAAACAAATTTTTCTTTTGAGTTATTTGAGAGTTATTCAACTTGAGTTATGAGTGCAAGTGGTTTTTTCAGGAAAGAAGAATAAGAGCAAAAGGGGTAGTTTAATGATTTTATGGATCTATTTGCCATTCTAATTTTTTCTCTCCAGAACTTGAAAAATTATTTTTCTTGAGCCGTACGAGGAGAAAACTTCTTATACGTTTCTAGGGGGGGTATTGTTCATATAATCTATCCCAATGAGCCGTCTATCAAATTATTGCAATTGATGTTCGGTCCCGAAGAGAAGGAAGAGATCTTCAGAAAATTGGTTTTTATGATCCGATAAAGAATCAAATTTATTTAAATGTTCCCGTTATTATATATTTTATTGAAAGGGGTGCTCAACCTACCGCAACTGTTTATGATATTTTTAAGAAGGCAGAGGTTTTTAAAGAACTTCGCCCTAATGAAACGACATTAACTTAATTTTTCAGTATTATTAAAATAAAATACAACAACAAAGGCACTTGGGCGATTCGTATTCGTATATAGTTTGATAGAATCCTTTCTTTCTTATTACCACGCCTTTCCTTTTGCTCTATTTCGTCCTATTTTGTATTGTTCTCGTAGGAGGCTGTGTCTCTTTTAATGATTGTGATTGATCAAAATAAAAAATTTTGATATAAGATGTCTAGAAAAAAGGATCAAGTGAATAAACTAAGCGAGTTTTCTATTGATTAAATAACTAAAACTAACGGTAGGAATTGGAGCTAGAAATAAACACTTCTGACATTCATTTCAATTTGGTAGTTTTCTTTTGAACTATCCGCAAAAAGAATTGATTATTTGACATATAAGTTATATATTGATATTTTTTCGACTGATTTTGTATTTAGATCTACATTCTTTTCTAATCATCTACTTGAGTTATTTAGTTCATTTAGATAGTGCCAATCCAACACAAGTTCTTTTTATTTCTTCAATTTCTTTTTTTTATCTTAAATTTTCAATGACATTTTGATAATCTAGATTTTTCGTTTTATATATTTCTTCTTCTTTTTTTTTTTTTTACATACATATTGACAAGAATGTAGTGAACAACTATAATTTAAGTGTAAACGGATCTGTTTTTTTTCTATTTGGTTGTTCTACATACAAAACACAGGTTTTTTTTACTTTCTTTTTCTTAAGAGATTCGTTGAATTTGTTGTGAGACAAAATTGCTTATTTATAAGAAAATAGATAGATAAAATAAAAACAAGAATATCTGATAATTGATATAGAGATAGAAAAATAGGGCGAAAAATCGAATCAATCTATATATAATCTATAATGTAGTGGATGAACATATCTAAGAAAAAGTCGAGTTTTTATTTGAAAATTTCTTGTTCTTGTATGTCAGTTGATCTTTTTTTATTTTTTGTTAATTCAACGTTTTGGTTGGCTTGGCTAATTTCGTTATTTTGATCTCGATTGTATCTATATCCTATACTCTCTTTGGGTTGCTAACTCAATGGTAGAGTACTCGGCTTTTAAGTGCGGCTAGGGCCTTTTACACATTTTGATGAAGTAAGGGATTCGTCCACACCATCGGTAGAGTTTGTAAGACCGCGACTGATCCTGAAAGGAATGAATGGAAAAAATAGCATGTCGTATCAAGGGAGAATTATGAAACAATTTTGTTCTTATTAGATTTAGATCGGTACAAAGATTTTTAGAACGAAATGAATTCAAAGTTGGGTCGATTGAATACACGGATCGAGCCTTATGGCTCTAATTTCTAATTGTAGGGAAAGAAAAAGCAACGAGCTTATGTTCTTAATTAGAACAATTACCCGTACTAATTAAACGTTAAAAATAAATTAGTGAATGATGTGGGACGGCTTTTCCAGGAGTGGATTACCCATACCCATTTTTTGATGAATCCTAACTATTAGACATTTTCCATTAGAAAAGGATAAATGCGTAGAAGAAACCGTATATTGATAAGGATCCTTTTTTCCTTTCCAAAATCAAAAGAGCGATTGAGTTGAAAAAATAAAGGATTTCTGACCATCTTCTTTTCTTATCCTATATCTATAACCAATTAGATGGAAAAAAGATAGAGAGTCCGTTGATGAGTTTACCCGTTTCCGAGGTATCTTTTTTTTTTTTAGAATACCTTGTTTTGACTGTATCGCACTATGTAGCATTTTATAACCCAAGAAACCCTCGACTTTTCTTTTCTCTTTTCTCAGTTTAAATGGAGGAATTCCAAGGATATTTAGAACTAGATAGATCTTGGCAAGACGAATTTTTATATCCACTTATCTTTCAGGAATATATTTATGCACTTGTACATGATTTACATGATTCGGGTTTTGTTTTAAACGGGCCCATTTTGTTGTCAAATCTCAATAAAGGTTCTAACACAAACTACAGTTTACTAGTTGTAAAACGTTTAATTATTCGAATGTATCAACAGAGTTTTTTGATTTTTTCTGTTAATGATTCGAATAAAAACGACTTTCTTGTGCCCAAGAAAAATTTTTATTCTCAACAGATCTCAGAGGGGTTTGCAGCTATTGCAGAAATTCCATTTTCTATGCGATTAATATCTTCCCTAGAAGGAAAAGAACTTCAAAAATCGAAAAATTTACGACCAATTCATTCAACGTTTCCTTTTTTAGAGGACAAATTTTTACGTTTAAGTTTTGTGTTAGATATAGTGATACCGCACCCTGTCCATTTGGAAATCTTGGTTCAAACTATTCGGTACTGGGTAAAAGATACCTCCTGTTTGCATTTATTACGATTATTTCTTTATGAGTATTGTAATAGTGTTATTACTCTAAAGAGATCTGGTTCCAATTTTTCAAAAAAAAAAAATCAAAGATTTTTATTATTCCTATCTAATTCCTATGTGTGTGAATGCGAATCCATCTTCGTTTTTCTCCGCAACCAATCTTCTCATTTACGATCAACATCTTACAGAGCCTTTCTTGCGCGAGTTTATTTCTACCTAAAGTTAGAATATTTTGTAAAAGTATTTACTAAGCACCCTTGGCTTATCCTTTGGTTTTTCAAGGATCCTTTTCTGCATTATGTTGGGTATCAAGGAAAATGGATTCTGGCTTCAAGGGGAACATTTCTGCTGATGACTAAATTAAAATATTACTTTGTCAATTTCTGGCAATATAATTTTTCCCTATGGGTGCAAACAAGAAGATTCTATATCAATCAATCATTAAATCAGCCCATGGAGTTTATGGGTTTTCTTTTAAGTGTGCGACTAAACCCAGCCGTGTTACGGAGCCAAATGCTAGAAAATTCATTCTTACTAGATAGTGGTATTAAGAAGTTTGAGACCTTAGTTCCAATTATGTCTCTAATTGGATCATTAGCTAAAGCTAAATTTTGTAACGTATTAGGACATCCCATTAGTAAGCCGGGCTGGGCTGATTTATCTGATTCTGATATTATACGTCGATTTGGGCGTATATGTAGAAATCTTTCTCATTATTACAGCGGATCCTCAAAAAGGGGGAGTTTGTATCGGATAAAATATATACTTCGACTTTCTTGTGCTAGAACATTGGCTCGCAAACATAAAAGCACCATACGTGCTTTTTTGAAAAAATTAGGTTCAGAATTTTTGGAAGAATTTTTTATCAAAGAAGAAAAAATTCTTTCTTTGATCTTATCAAGAGATTTTTCTATTTCACGAAGGTTATATAGAGTCCGCATTTGGTATTTTGATATTTTTTGTATTCATGATTTGGCCAGTCATAATGATTGATATTTATTATGAAAATGTCTAACTAATGAATTGTAGAAATTCGAGTAAAAAAAATCTAGCCATTTCCATTCTGAAATGTTCATGTAGTAGGGTTTGAATCAACTGAGTATTCAACTTTCCATCTAGGAAAGTAACAGAGTTTTAGATGTTTACATAGGGAAAGCTGTGTGCAATGAAAAATGCAAGCACAGCTTGGGGAGGGGTTTTTCTCTTATTCTTTTTTTTTTTTAAGGAAAATATCTACTCCATCCGACTAGTTCCGGGTTCGAGCCCCGGGCAACCCATATGACTTCGATATGATCATTCATATGTGTATCACACTTTAGTATATTAGTATATATATAGATATATAAATTCTTTTCATTTTAATTACACAAATTAATTACACAAAAGTTTGATAGATTTAGGTTTTGGTTGGTTGACACGGGCATATAAGTCATGTTATACTGTTGCATAACAAGCCTTCAATTATATATTTATAATCTATACTAGATTCGATAGAATTTGTGCGCTTGGGAGTCCCTGATGATTAAATGAAATAGACCAAGATTTTTTACCATGACTGCAATTTTAGAGAGACGCGAAAGCGAAAGCCTATGGGGTCGTTTTTGTAACTGGATAACCAGTACTGAAAACCGTCTTTACATTGGATGGTTTGGCGTTTTGATGATCCCTACTTTATTGACCGCAACTTCTGTATTTATTATAGCCTTTATTGCTGCTCCTCCAGTCGATATTGATGGTATTCGTGAACCTGTTTCCGGATCTCTTCTTTACGGAAACAATATTATCTCCGGTGCCATTATTCCGACTTCTGCAGCTATTGGTTTGCACTTTTATCCAATATGGGAAGCTGCATCTGTTGATGAATGGTTATACAACGGTGGTCCTTATGAGCTAATTGTTCTACACTTCTTACTTGGTGTAGCTTGTTACATGGGTCGTGAGTGGGAACTTAGTTTCCGTCTTGGTATGCGTCCTTGGATTGCTGTTGCGTATTCAGCTCCTGTTGCGGCTGCTACTGCTGTTTTCTTGATCTACCCAATTGGTCAAGGAAGTTTTTCGGATGGTATGCCATTAGGAATCTCTGGTACTTTCAACTTCATGATTGTATTTCAGGCTGAGCACAACATCCTTATGCACCCATTTCACATGTTAGGCGTAGCTGGTGTATTTGGCGGCTCCCTATTCAGTGCTATGCATGGTTCTTTGGTAACCTCTAGTTTGATCAGGGAAACCACAGAAAATGAATCTGCTAATGAAGGTTATAAATTTGGTCAAGAGGAAGAAACTTATAATATCGTAGCTGCTCATGGTTATTTTGGCCGATTAATCTTCCAATATGCTAGTTTCAACAATTCTCGTTCTTTACATTTCTTCTTAGCTGCTTGGCCTGTAGTAGGTATCTGGTTTACTGCTTTAGGTATTAGTACTATGGCATTTAATTTAAACGGCTTCAATTTCAACCAATCCGTAGTTGATAGTCAAGGTCGTGTAATTAATACTTGGGCTGATATTATAAACCGAGCTAACCTTGGTATGGAAGTTATGCATGAACGTAATGCTCATAATTTCCCGTTAGACCTAGCTGCTATCCAAGCTCCATCTATCAATGGATAAGATTTGGGTCTTAGTGTAGTCGAGTTTTTGAAAGAAAATTAAAATGAAAGGAGCAATAACCAATTTTTTGTTCTATCGAGCGGGTTGGTATTGTTCCTTTCATTATTTCATTCATTATTATATGGATTATTATGTATGAGTCATAATTTTTCCTTCCTCATCAAAAAACTGTTGCTTAAGTGCTGAGTTTTTTTGTCTATTTATGGCATCATTCACATTTTTTATGCCCTCATTGTTATTATGTCCTCTTTAGTCTTTAGTATTTTTGTTTGTCATATTTTTTTTATTCAAGTTTCAAGCAAAGAATGAAATAGGGGCGGATGTAGCCAAGTGGATCAAGGCAGTGGATTGTGAATCCACCATGCGCGGGTTCAATTCCCGTCGTTCGCCCGTCGGGCCCAAGTTACTATTATTTCTTTTTCCTCCTTTGTGTTAAGCGTATCAATTTTTCTTAATAAATGATTCGCTACAAAAGGATTTTTTTTTAGTGAACGTGTCACGGTTAATTACTCCTA
>Ga0153934_1000005_pt1 | contig 56037 bp, 58 predicted proteins | sample TSNJ018MetaG_FD_104708 | JGI IMG/M metagenome (GOLD analysis project Ga0153934, IMG submission 104708) | Attine ant fungus gardens microbial communities from New Jersey, USA - TSNJ018 MetaG | ecosystem: Host-associated > Fungi > Mycelium > Unclassified | place: USA: New Jersey, Wharton State...
ACTGATCTTTATCCATAGATTATCATCTGTCCTTGAATAGAACAAAGGACTACCCTAAGATGGTTAGGTTATCTCTATTTCAAGAACAATAGCACTTCTATATGTAGAACAATAGGTAGTGATCATGTAGTAGACTGTCCTGGTGTACAGACCACTATAATTATGTATTTAAGGACTCTATGTCTGAGGATAAACCTCAGACTTAACAATATCTTTTGCTACTGTCTAAACTTCACTTTTTTGAGCCTTTTGATTATTAAATCATTAACTCACAAATTAGTAAGTGGCTATTTGTGATAGCCACACCATGTAAAGGTTTGATCTGATATGTGGATGATAATTCTGTACCAGTAGACATTATAATATGTATACAACAAGAAAGTGTATATAGTTATATGAGGTTGTCTTTTTAAAAGAGAGAGAGATGGACAGTAAGAATGAAGGTAAAATAATAAGCAATTTTAGTAAGGACCAGGGCCCATAACCTTTTATAATATGAGGTTATGATATGATGATAATATATAGGCTTTTATCTGAGTCTTTTATAGTCTATGGTTGGTATATCAGATGCTATGAAGAGCTGGAAGGCTATGTAACTAGTAGACTAACAGTAAATAATAGAATATACATATTACAAGTGTTCAATGGTAATGATCCAAAGTTATCTAAGATTATCACAATATGCCTGTCATAATACTGAAGTTTACATGGAGAGTGCTAATACCTAGTCATTTATCCCTACTCAAGAAAAAGTTTGTTTTATACATCTACCCTTGTTGTACTTAACATTTCCATTGCACTTGATGTTTCTAATTATCACTATATGGATTTTCTCACCATTCAATGCTTATGATTCTAATACCAATTTAGAAGATCCTCAATGTAATACCTATCTTATACCTCAATAATACTGACCAACCTGTTACAGTATATCAATACAATGTTTGGCCAGCAAATGAAACAAATGGCTGCTCCAACTTGTCTGCTAGAATAACACTCTCATTTACATAATTGTTGATGCAGCAGAATAGCACCTGGATTTGACTACACACTTGAACGGTCCTTGTCCTTTATTTCAATCTCACCAGTAATGTAGGCAAAGAGACTGGGGGATGCTAACCCTAGCAAGAGTTTCATAACTGGCACCTCTGAAGAAGGTTGTGGTGGCAAAGAGCCTCCTTGTCTGAAAGACTCTCAATGGTAGAGCTGCAAAGAAACTGAGTTAAGGGCTATTCACAAAAAATATGATTGTCTTCAAGAGTTGGCTGTCAACAAAAAGAGGGTTGGAAAAGTACCAGGCACATACATACCTATTAGGGTCATGATAAAGTGTAGAATTTGTATCAAATTCATATTATAAGACATTTGACTGCAGAAGTAAATAAAAATATAACTTTGACATGAGTGTTTTTCTGGGCCAAAACACTCGATTTTTCTCAAATGGACAGCTACTCGGCTCGGACCAACATCAAAATCACTCCACTTAACATTCCACTTAACATGTGGACATGTGGAGAGGCGGCTTCCTAGGGCCCGAGTGCCAATAATACGTCATCGCAGCAGAACATTGTTATGTCAGATGACATTACGACCGGACCGGAGTTTCTATCACAACCGAAGTAGGGCGTCTGCGGGGTTTGAGAATGAGGACTATGATCAGACCAAATATAGCAATTAGCAATAAAAGAATGCATTTCCTTCGGCCTGTATTGCGCTGGTAGCTGTAAAAGAACATGGGTTAAAGGAAAACTAAAGGCGCAAGTGAGGACGTACGTGGTTGCAACATCGAGTTCCTTGACGGCATCATGCATCTGAACAGCTGTCTGTTCAATGTTGTACTCAATACTATCGAGGAGAGAGCCTTGGTCGATGACCAAGACGGAGAGGTCCTTGAAGAGGTCAGCGAGCTGTGTCATGGATGTTGCTATCTGGCTGAGTTGTCTGTCACGGGCCTGGAGATGGGCTGTATCTGGAAGGAGCTGTTGGGAGAGGATATATGACTGGTAAAGTCAGTATGTGTGAGTCATGCTCGAAGAGAGAGACGCACGTCATCGTCTGGCGTTGCAAGGAGATCCTGGCTCTTGTGGCCCTCGAGTGCTTTTGTGGCGGGAAGAATGAGGACGAGGGACAAGGAGAAGGAAGAGACAGACTTTGCAGATAGACACGCTGTTTCTTGCGAAAGGTGGTACTGAGGCGCTGAACCTGTGCTGCGAGCCCACGCTGGAGGTTCTTTGCGGCAAGGAGGTGGTCGGGGGCGGTGCGAGGGGGGAAAGACTGGGGCTGGGGGTCGTCTGCGAGGTGGTGGACGATGTCGTTGCAGCGGCGAAAGTTCTAAAGGTGAGGTGAAGGGGAGGAGGTGGGAGGAAAGAGGAAGGGACATGCCCGAGTAATGTCTGTAGTGAGCTCAGCAATGTCGCGCTCCTGAGAAGAGCGATCCGAGAAACCGGGTAGGACGTGTCGTGCATGCAGCTTGTCCAGCGCAGCGACTAGGGGAATTAGGGTCAGCACCGAGGGCGAGGAGCCAGCAAACAGCGCAACTCTGATCCGATGTTGTCTGCAGCAGAGCGGCGACGGTCTGACCGCGGTCGGCCCTGTAGATGGCACGGGTGTAAACTGCAAGGTCCTGAAACGGGCGATATCATACCAGTTTGGGTCGGGTTCGACGTCGAGGACGATGTGAGAACGGGTGCGGGAGTTGCGGAAGGACAGAAAGAGGCCTGTGCGGGAGCGAGTGGGGATCATGAATGTGGCGGTGCAGCATGAACAAGGATAAAAGGCAAGATGAAAAAAAAAAAGAAAAACAGAAATTGGGGGAATGTGTACTCTTGCAACGTGCGCTTTATTTATTTTCTTCGATTCTCTGCACTTACAAATGGCCTCTCAGCGAAGGCATCCAGCATGGCTGTGGCCACTACATCGCGGTATATCTCTCACAATCTGGCTCTGGCCTGTGCTGACGTTGGAAACAGCAGCGTGCAACCCACAAAGACGACTGTGGCAGCAAATACTGCATCTGGTCCAGCAAACATGCCCAGAACTGCCCGCACTGTCCCCACTGCTCTCGTGTACGTCTGATCTCCCACTCACATCACTCCTGCTCATCAGTCAATAGTTCCTCGGACCCGACTCCAAGGAGGTAATCACCGCCCAGGTTCCCGACTATTGTCATTCGTGCGAGTACTGGTGGAAGCAGAACAATACTTACCGCCGCACTAACTAGATGATAAACTATCTACCATTCCACTCCAAGTCCCACCGCCTCACTCGCCACTGCACGATACTCTGTTCTGAGCGACAATTGCTCCTGTGCTATCTGTTCGGCTACCTGTACTGCTAGCTCAGCTTCTTCTTCTCTCTCATCCTCCCAGTACTTGGCTTCCACTTCTGGGCCTCCCAACTGGCCTCCCCCATTCACGCATCCTCCAGGACATGCCATCACCTCTACGTAGTCCATCTTGCTTTCTCCACTGCCAACCACTCGCCTCCCCTTGCCTAGCCCCTGCTCCCTGCCAATCTTCCGTACAACATTTTGCAGATTCCGGAATCCATAACACTTGATCCCTTTGAACACCACCTTGCCCCCGCCATCACACACCGTATATTCCTCATAGTCTGTGTTCCGCATCACCTTCACCCCGAGCTTCATCGTCTCTTGTGAATTCGCCATCACATGCTCTACAATTGCATGCAGATATGACCCCGACGATGTTCCCCGATGTGAGAGCAGCTCTGGAAGTTCAATCGCTGGGTTCCCCTCCGTCGTCTTCTTCCTCAATCCTCCCCTCAACTCCCATCCCTTTTCCTTCATCATTAGCTCCATCTCCCTCGTCGTCACAACACAGTCTACCTCTCGAGTCTGGTACTCCTTGTCAAAAAAATCCTCTCGTGACGCTTCCAACTTTTTGTCATAACACGGCATCACCGTCACATGATAAATCTCATCCGGTCTAGTAACGCAACATCAATCACTCATCTCACCTTCCCCACATCTACTCACTTTTTCCCGATCCTTCTTCCAATCCACTTCTTCACCAACGTACCCATCACTTGTTGAGGACTCTTTGTTTTCGCAATAAACGGTATCATCTCCGAGTGTGTCTTCTCCGCATAACATATCCATCCCGGGCATGCACTTGCTAGCATCGGCAGCCCAAACCCTCCCCTCTGTCGTTCAACAAACTCTTTCACGTGTTCTCTCAATGCCAAGTGTCTTGCAAACGTCGTATCAAACACATACGCGAACCCGAGCACTTCAGTACAGAATTCTCGCATCCGGTGGAGAACCTCTCGCGGTGTCAGCGGGTCATCACTACGGCTGTACACTGCAGCCAAAGACGCCAATGATTGTGGTGCAAATGACACAATAGCAACCCGTTCATCTTTCTCGTCTGACAATACTGACATCACTTCAGTATGTGATTGTAGTGTAATCAGTACAGATTCCGCCGAAGTAATGCATCCACTATTAAATTCAAAAAATTTCGTGCTTGGTGCTTGTTTGAGTAGCAGCAACATACCTGCATGCCAAGCAATCATTCAAACTGATCTGCGCTCGTTCCAGTTTCCTATCGCTGTCCTGTGTCTCCGTGTTTGTGACCTCATGATACGACCCGTCTTGACCTATATGAATCTCCGTCTATGGCCTAGTCTTTCAGGGACACAAGCAAACAAGACAACCAAGTCTGACAACTCACAGCTGCCCTACCCGACTCTTTAATTTGATTTGTCTGCTCAACGGGTTTGATACAAGCTTGGGAGGGTGTAATGAAATCATTTAGATCTGTAAGTGTCTGTAGTGTTTTAACTGTCTAGTCACGTAATAGCAAAGAGAAAAGGCAAACGAACGAGAACACCAGAAAAAGTCATGATGAAGGAAGAGCGAAAGAAGGTGTTATTAGTCAGTGGTATATTCGGATCAAACATTGATCGATTGATCCTATTTTTATAAATAACATCTACTTATGGTCAAACGAACGATAAAATCCACAAACAAGAACCGGAGAGGAAGATGAGGGATATCAAGGTATTGGGCGAGCTAACAAATCCGATACTTTTGACTTGTTCGCCTGTGAGATTGGACATGGCTGAACCACCCCATAGTTGCATATTCCTAAAATACGTATGTTGAGTTGTTGGTGTCTCCCAAGACGAATCTGAACCTGATGACAAGGGTTAAAAAGAAAATTAACACGGTTCTTTTTATTTACCTCCAAAGAATGTCCTGGTTTTGATATCAGATTTTTGTGACAAGTGCAAAGTCTCGACTTACGAGAAGAATAATCCATTGATAGAAAGCGAGTCTGTAGCGTGAAGCTGAAGACCTGTTTGTGAAACAGCGAGTTGATCGTTATAGCTAAAAAATAGTTAATATCTGTGTTTTTCTCAAAGAAAAAATAACATACTAAAGTTGAACCTGTCCGTTGGCAATATTTGGAGGATTATTGAGCTGGACAAGCATAGAAAGCCGAAGCCAACTGGCGATCATAACAGTTCTGAATGTGGAACTGAGGCGATAGTATCAAGAAACTCACCGGCCAGTCAGAAAACCAAATGATCCTCTTGAAAAGCTAGTTCCGAAATCGTTGTTGCAAATGATGTCTTTGGCGGCACATAAACCGTTAGGTGTAGGAACATAAGCATAAACTACGGCACATGTGTTTCTTCTTTTAGAAAAAGTCACTGATGCCTTTTTCTACACGTACCTTCACCCTCGGCAAATTTTCTCCACATGACACGGGAACTGAAGCAGTCTATACCATTAGGTAAAGAGTCACCACCGCTGCATCCTGAGCTATCCAAACCTCCTCTCAACCCTGGAAGTTTTCCTCCCTTGACCCAGTTGAAATCTTGATCAAAAGCAACTTCATAGGATAGGAGCATGGACCCAAAAGTCGACCCATCAGTCGTGTTCCAAAGATTATAGAACTGGACACCGCCCGTCGCATGAGAGAAAGATCCTTGAGGATATGTCACCTGCAAAACAGTAGAATTGCTACTGTTGGTAAAAGGATCTGAGGAGCTTATAGGTGGACTATTTGGAAACGGATCTGCGACGAAAGCAATGTTAGATTCGCCGTCCTGAACGTGACCTTTACCCAGGGACCACTGAGAGACAATGTGGTTGACAGTAGCACTGGGATTCAGAGTAGCAGAAGGAAATGGAAAGGAAGTTGAGGTTGCGAGGTGGTACTGCGCAGCTAATGCCGAGGCCATGGTTGAAAGACGTTGAGTAACAAAGGACAGAAATAGGAGCAAGGGGGGGATCTATTATTACAATAATTATGGCTATTATTATTTATTACGTGTGAGAACTCTCCTCACTTACTTTGTCACTGACGACTCATCTCATATGCTTCTCGACTCGTCCGAATTTTCTCAGCCACTTCTTCGTTCCCGCTCCCCAGAGACAGTCTTTGCTGTCGATGACGACGACTACGAGTCAACTGGAATCATGCTCAAAAACGCTGACAGCCAGACGAGGAGTCCCCACACCGTTCGTTTCCATGATACAGTACAAGTAATTGCGCCCTCACTACGGTCCACATTATCAAGTCGTGAGATAGGTGTGTACGTGTTCGGTTACTATGGACTCTATGTAATGTCTTAATGACGCCCGAAAAAACACGTTGCAGAATTTGAACAAGATTCGGACGAGCTTGACGACGAGACACTTCGACAACTAGAACATGCAACCCCCCCTCATGGTAGACGCAACGGCGAGCAATCTATGCCACTCCTCGTTGGTTTGGTCGATTCATCAGCCTCCTCTTGGCGTAGCTTCGACTCTACCTCGTCTCCAAACAGACACGGTGAAGGCGTCCTAGACTTGAACGAGATCGCTGCCAAAAGGACTGCAGGGGGTGGCATGTTTGATTCTATAGCCAACATGGCCAACTCTATCTTGGGCGCTGGTAAAGTCTAGACGCAACTCGTGTTTTTTGAAGCGTTGTGTGACCCTGAACATTCTTTTAGGTATCATCGGTTGAGAATTTATTTTGACATTTCGGCAAATGCAATTCTAAAATAGATCCTTCCACTACAGGACTTCCTTACGCTGTTCGTCAAGCTGGTTTCTTCACAGGCGTCATCCTTCTCGTGCTTCTCTGTGCGGTCACGGATTGGACCATTCGCCTCATTGTGATAAATGCAAAATTGAGTGGTAGTCACTCCTATATCGAAATCATGAATCACTGTTTTGGTTCAAGCGGTCGAGCAGCTGTGTCATTCTTCCAGTTTGCGTTTGCGTTTGGAGGTGGGTTCTTCCGCTTATCCAAAGTCAAAAAAACTCCGTACTCAACCACTGTTTTTCTTTTCTTACAGGCATGTGCGCATTCGGCATTATCATTGGTGATACCCTACCCCATGTCATGCGGTCTTTATTCCCCACCCTTCCGTCGATACCTGTCCTTTATTTATTCACCAACCGCCAGTTCATGATTGTTCTGTGTACAGTATGCATTTCTTATCCACTCTCACTCTATCGTGACATCCATAAACTTGCACGTGCTTCTGGGCTTGCATTGATTGGCATGTTCATAATTGTAATCTCGGTTCTCGTTGAAGGACCACACGTACCGATCGAGTTCAAGGGTGATCCATCACAAAAGTGGAGTTTTCTGGGTCCGGGGATTTTCCAGGCCATCGGTGTAATCAGTTTCGCCTTTGGTGAGTGATACGGTTTACGTTTTTCAAGAAAAAGAAAAGAAAGTTGAGACATTTTTTTACAAAGTCTGCCACCATAATTCACTATTAATTTATGGAAGTCTACGAACGCCGACACTCGATCGATTTGCTAGAGTGACACATGTGTCTACATTGTTGTCATTGGTTTCTTGCATGACACTAGCTGTGTCTGGCTATCTCGTGTTCACGAACAAGACACAAGGGAATATTCTAAACAATTTTCCAGAGGTTCGTACACACACCTGCTACCCTTTCACACTGTATTGGTTTGCCCAAAAAAAACAAAAATGGACACTGGTCTTACGTTTGCAAGAAGGATGATACTATGATTAATGTTGCTCGGTTCGCCTTTGGTTTGAATATGTTCACTACGTTACCTCTCGAGTTGTTTGTCTGCAGGGAGGTATGTGGGCAGGGGTTTCATCCGTCTTGTCTTATGAATGAGGTTCATTGTTCTCGATTGTCTCGACTCTTCTATACAGGTCATTGAACAATTCTTCTTCTCACATGAATCTTTCAATATGCAACGGCATCTTTTTTTCACATCTGTTATTCTCTTCTCATCCATGTTCAGTAAGTCAAAGCTCCCTTATGTTATTTTTTTCTTCTCTCAAACAAGGTTCTTTCTCACCCAGTATCCCTGATAACATGTGACCTTGGTGTTATGCTTGAAATTACGGGTGGTGTGTCCGCGACGGCGTTAGCCTACATCTTTCCAGCGGCATGTTACTTCAAACTCACTGATCGATCACTGCCATGGCATCATCGTGTGAAATTACCAGCTGTGGGGTGTGCTTCGTTTGGTGTTGTTGTTATGGTCATATCACTCTATCTCGCCCTCGGGAAATCGTGGTCAGCGGAGGGATCAGCTAAAATCTGTGGGATTTAAGAACAGCGCGACGTTCATGAGGGTAGGGAAGTGGGGGAATGGGTAGAAGAGGGGCATGAATGGACACACATGTACAATGATTTTTTACTCAAAATCTGAGACTCAGTAGAAAATATACCGATTACTATGGTGGAAGTTGATATAGTAATGAAGCACTATTTACATCTTACGGTACGGTTCTCCCAAGCCTGGAGCAAGAGAATGCAACTGCAACGAAATGGTATATACAAACAATTAGACTACCAGCACCCAACATCAGACAGGGAAAAGAAATTCACCTCATTCGATTGGGGTCATTGAAACTGCATCTTTCAAGCCCGGTACATCTTCTAGTTTCTCCAGCCGGGTACCATGAGCTGTGCTCTCCGAAGAAGAAAGTGGGGACACATTCAGTTCCTTGTAGATACTCCATACGTGTTCGATCCGCTCAGTTGGTCTCTGATCCGGGGAACAATCAACTGGATCACAAACAAGTAGCCAAATGGCGTCATAGCCTCCAGCTGTTTATAGTGCCAGATCAGGGCCTAACGCTTTTCAGATGGAGAAAAGGAAGCAAGGCGTACCCCCTGGAACTCCACCTCCTATGACCCCAGCTTGAGACATACACACATCAAGGAGCGCGGTTTGTTCGGGTGGTTCAATAGGAACTCCTGCCAAGAGACCCATATGCCGCATCTTGGCGCGGATGGTCTATGGCGATTGAGTTTGAGTTATCAAGGCTGAATGATTGCGGTACATACTTGGGAGACACAGTGAGCACCATAAAAAGCTTCAACGATAGGTATTTCCGAGGGTGGTTGCCAGGGGTTAGCCGCCCACTACAGGAACAAAGCACCCTCGACTTAGATATGATATATCAAGACTAAGAAACTGACCACTTTCGTACCTGAATCGGTTGAAGGGAAGAAAGGTATTTGACAGCCTCACCGTAGTTGTCGGGGTCATCATCGTGCAGTTTGGTGATGTGAAGCAGAGTTTGAGCAAAGGATTGGTTCAGTTGGTCAATTTCTCGCCATAACATATCAGCTGGATATAGATATCAGTCAGGGGTTTCATTTCCATTTTGGAATAGTGGAGAGAGATCACCATGAGCGCCACTCTCCTTCCTCCATTTGAGCACTTGGCCGACCAATGACGGAGTATCACTCCCAGCATCCACATCAGCCAGCATGATTCGTGTCAAAGGCGGAAGTCTGAATGACTTGATGGCATAATTCCATGATGGATTGGATGGATCTAGGACCGGTGAAAGTGCTTGGTCTTTTGTCTGTGACAGGCAATCAACATCGAATTGAAGTCATATCTGTACACGCACATCGTCCATCAGAGGACTGAGAACAATCGGGTCAAATCGAGTATACAAGTTGCTCCCAAATACAGCAGCAGCCACATCAAAGCCACTTCCAATTTTTCCTTGAGCTAGACAGTGGACGTATTGGGCGAGGTTATGCGCTAGTCTCCTGCCATCCTGTTCACTATCTTCTACTGATTCTTCCTTGGAAAATGCTGATGCCGGGAGAATGGCTAATTGAACAAGTAATGCAGAAACAAGTGATGTTATAAGCGCCGCTGATGAACCCAGTCCTGTCTTGTGGACATCAGAAAGACCAACTCCCGTGCCTGCAAATGGTTTGATCTTTGTCAGAGAGTCGAGTGTCCGGGGAAGATTGAGAGATGCAATCTGTATTGCGAGTTTTAGAATCACAGACCTCCAGGGAGAAAGGACACAAGACAGCAGGTACTGACCGTGGCACGTTGAGAGTAGAAATCGTTGTCTCCGACAATAGCAATATCGAGTCCCTTGGACACTGACTCTTGAATTGCGGTTGCGCCCTTGCGTTCACAACCAAGCTTGATCGTCTTCTCGATTGCGAGCTGGACAAATTTGTTTGGGGGGAGGCTAAAGCAACATATCAACTTTGGTATTTATGATGGCCATACAATGACCCACTTGATATGTTCAACAACAACATCAGGGTCGGTTTTGACAATGTAATTCCATGTAGCATCCTGGAACTGCGGTGAGCGGACACGGATCGTGTTTGGATCAGTGACAGCGCCATTCTGGATGACAGTGTAGAACCGTGAGGAGGTGGATATGACAGTGCCAGAATATGTAGGATCCAAGACAAGATAGCCTCCTACAACAAGGACTTTGCCCGGAGAAGAGAGAACAGTGGAAGAAGACATGATAAGGATAGCAGAGAATAGACAGCAGCTTATAAGTTGGGACGTCTGCTTAATCTGGTATTACTACACACTGCTACACCGCGGTTGACGATCTCTCATTGGCACAGACGTAATCTATCGGACACTTTATCCGTCCCTCGGTCCCACAGTGTCGGCCAAGATTAGTCTTTTAAGTATATATCAAAGCATTTCATCTACGTAGAAACCGAATTCTACCGCCCACTCTGTGCGAACCAATTCTTCTGAAGTTCACATGTCGCATTTGTGCATCCGGGACAGCGGAGCTTCATTTGGATCGTTGTTGCCCCTTTTCCAGCACTGTAGTCCCGTAAGTGTTGTGCTGTAATGTCCGCAAGTGCGCGGATGAACATCGGTGAATCGTTGAGCGAATCGGCCCTGTGAACCTCCATTCCGAGCTGAGGGTTTGGATCAGAAAGCGTAAGTACAAGGGCTAGACCGATGCGGAAGGTCGAATACGAACCTCTCTCGCCTCTTTCACATACTCTAAGTCGAGTTCGTAGAGCGTCTCTATATGGTCGCTGGTGAATGCTATTGGTATTAGCACAATCTGCTTCTTGCCGAGACCGGCTAAACCTTTGATTGCTTCCCCCGTTTGCATCCCCATCCAAGCCGAGGGGCCAACTTGTGACTGCCAAACAAGTCGGTAAGGATTAGAGTGTCCCAAATGTTCCATGACGGCAGCAACAGAGGCGGAGACCTCGAGGATGTATGGATCTCCTCGGTTTACTACTGACATGGGTAAGGAGTGAGCCGAGAATAAGAGTACAGTGTCCGAACGCGTCGCTTTCGGGAATTTTGCAAGAGCAGCTTTGATATTCTGCGCCACGGCCTAGAAAGAACCATTTGTCAAATGTTCATGACCTAAAGAGACCTGTCATACCCTAACAAATCCCGGATGTGTCCCCCAGCGGTCAATGACACTCCACTCTATATCACCCATTTCACCAGCCTTCCCTCTTCGAAAAAGTTCATTAAGACTGCTTCCTGTCGTACTGCAGCTATATTGAGGATACTGTGTGAACGCAACCGCACGTTTGACACCGTCAGCTTTGAGTTCGCGAGCGGTTTGCTCTGTGAGAGGCCGTGCATATCGGAATGCAACATAGGCTTTGTGTGGTGCGGTTTCGGGGTGCAGTTCGTCGAGAAGTCCGGCCATTGCATCGCCCTGAAGCTGAGTATAATGCAAAATCGGTGAACCTCCGCCAATATCCTCATATTGTTTCTCGATCTGGGGTGTTCGTCGGCGGGCAATGATTGGCGCCAAAACTCGCTGGAAAGGTAGAGGAATGAGGTCTCCGTCCAAGAAAAGTCTTGTAAGAAATTCTCGGGTTTCCGAAACCTGTTAGCAAGATTCAGTCGATTCTAGGCAACAAGCAGCCTGGGTTCACCGTCGACGGCCCGCCCATGTTCAGCATTACGATAGCTGCCAAACCGTTTGAGACCTATTTGCTGCAATATGACTGTCGACATACCCGTCGGACTAGCTTGGTGTGAATAACGCAAGTCACCAAGGGGAAGGACGCTTGACAGACCTCTTGGCCGATGCTGGAGGGCGCTGGATGGACGCCATAGATCTCGTCAGTGAACGAGTGAGAGTACTGAATTTTGGTAGGGCCATGAGCGAGATTTTGTGGTTTAATTCAATAGCTGAAAGGATTCAAAAGAGTAAGCGGTGTCAACCGATGACTGAGCCTCGATTTCACTCCCGATCGCTGTGCTGTTTTTCCCACAGTCGAGCCTCAGGCAATTTGCGAACATTCTTGGATTACTTAGTATCTACCAATGTTTGGAATCTGTCGGTTTTCAATTATGGATCAATTTCTGCGTAATGTTCACCAATCTTTGACCAGCCTTCCATTCCTACACTTCCACAAGCATACCATCCTTTATCACCCAAGAAAAGTCAATGTTCACATATCAACACAAGTATTTGATTTCTTCGTTAGCTACAGGCTCTTGAATTTCGGATGGTGAGCAATAATTTGTCCCTAGTGCTACATTAAAAGACGAAAAATGTCAGTAATGTTTCGATGCATACGACACATCACAAGCTTAGATATACCAAGGAAGATAACTAGTTTTGCAGACCCGAGATCAGAGTTCCAACCTAGAATGCATCAAGTTTGTCCAGTATTCGAGACTGGAACCCTGACTCGTGACTTCTTCGGCCGTTCACCCGGGATTTCGACTGGTCGTTGACATATTGGGCAGCGTCCAGATACATCAGTTAACCATGGGTCCAGGCACGTTTTCTGCAAAATAGGTGATTCAATATCATAAACAAGTCAAAAGAAAAGAGCTTACGTGGAACACATGTCCACAGATTAATAGTCTCAAAGGTTGTGCCTCTTCCACTGCGTCCTGAGGCTGGTGTCCGCCTGGATCAACAGCTCGAGCTTCCGAGGTAATGCTAGAATTCGAAGCATCAGCTGATCTCATTGCGTGCCCTGTAGATATTTTCTCGGGCTTTGTTTCGTCTTGTACAAGCTGATCGCTTTCTGGGCTTTTTACAACAGGAGCAGACTCAGGCACAGTTTCCTTGTCCACTGAGAGAGGATGTTCTAGCCCAGATCGTCGCTTCGGTTCCCCAAAGTCCGTCAGGCAGATTGCGCAGGCCGCCCTATTTCCTTCAAGTACTACAAACGGATACTCGCTCTCTTCCCAGTAATCGCTCCACGTCAAGAGTTGACCCTTCCCTGGAGTTTTCTCAACATCAGCAGGCAGCTTGATAGTAGTTGGCGCCATATCCTTTTTTTTTGATCGAGGTCTGAGAAATTTAAATCGTCCCATGGGTTTAGAGACTGACTTTGCAGTTCCACCAGGGGGATATGTGTACGGATTAGAAATGATGTTGGATGATGTAGGCTTGAAGTCAGAGCCCTCGGGAGGTGGTGGAATATACATTACAAGAGGAATCTTTTCGACGAGCATTTTGGGAATCTTCCCAATATCTGGTCTGATGATGTGCGAATTCTGTATCGGGTGGCGGCCCATACATATAAGGATAATGTTCCCGAAAACCTAAAAGAAGTGTCAACCCGAAATGATCAATGTGCGACGCAACTTACAAATACGATGGGGGTAATAACCAACAGAATAAATCCAATAATGACAATCTCGAAAACCATCAAGTACATGATACAGAGCATGCCAAACACAAGCCACCAAAGATGAGGAGAGGTTTGTCGACAGGTATTGATTGATGTGTATTCCAGTACATGTGCGGCCAAAAACCAACTCAGTGTTATTACAGAGGAAAGGACAGAAAATCTAAGGATGTGTGAGCGACGGAAGAACATACCCGCGGTACATACCGTGTGAATGTGGCATTGGGTGAAGACAAAATCATGCCTTGCTGTCCGATCGGCCGATGCCTTCTCCGATCTGAACGAGGCACTTGGGTATTTCTGTTCCTTCTCCTGACTACTATGGGGGCACCATCAGTGAAGAGTTGCAATCTTATAAGGTGGGTGGGTGTCAGGCTAGGGTAAGACACGATAGAATAGCAAAACATACACTTCTCGTTCCCTCAGGTAATCCCAGTATGAAAGAATAAATGCGACTATCACTCTCAAAATCCATAGACAAGCCCACGCCCCTAAAGGTCTGTCACAAGCAGACCATTCGCTCTGGTTTGACTGAAGTGTGGCGTCCCTGAAAACAGTCCCAGAAAGTACACATAGGATAACTATCACAATGATCTGATGAAAACATTGTCAAAAAGCTACTTTTTGAAGTTTGCTCGCCGAACGCACCTGCACAACAGACCAAACTACGGACAACAGCAACGATACATACAACCTTCTTGACTGCATGGCCATCCTTCCTAGTCCAAAGTATGCCAATATTCGAACCAGACGAGTCGGATTTAAGTCTTCGGAGAATGGCTCTGATTGACCGTGTGAGCGAGTATCGGGTGGGTCTGCTAAGAAATCGTCATCGCGTGCCGCTTGCCTGGCAGATGAAGTGAAAGGAATTGGCCGCTGAGGCATATCACCCATGGGCCTCTCTATCTCAATCACATTGTCATCGTTATCATTGGGCGCACTCGTTGGGACTATTGGCATTGAATTAGAAGCGACTATGATATCACAGTCTCAGGAGGCACTCCTCAATGGCTAATTTATCGCACGACCAAGCGCAATGGCGGAGAAGAGTAAAGTTGGGAACCGAAGTGTTGATGAATGCTGACTGCCGATATAATCACGGCCGGTGACTCTATTATGCTATATATATGGCTCGCAGAAGATTCCTCCGTAACTTATGGATACATATTGCTATTTACCGGTCCTTGAGACTCTTCCAAATCGGTGTTAGTGCCTGAGTAACCGTGTTCACCGCTAACCGACAAGTCAAAATTTGTCATGGCAGGACAACGACAACAACTGACCGACTTCCATGCAATCCCTGACAGTTTCGTCTTGAACTGTTTTCAATAAATTACGACTTCGCCATCGATCTGGGTGGAACCGGCGGTGACTTTGTTCTACCAATGTCTTGAAGTCTTGGTGCCTCAAGTGAGGTCTGATAGCTTCAAAGAAGCGCTCTACAGAATCCCACGACACATCCTCAACTGAGAAATATCGGGGGGATTGAAGTGAGGGCCAAGGGACATCCTCAGCGATCAAAGGAAGTTCAGGAGTGAACTTGGTGGCATCAAAAGATTCAGAAAGAACACGATAACACTCAAGTGCCCGCTGCGTCGTCCAGGGGCCATATGACCAGCGCTGGCGCCTCTGTCGTCGCTCTTGTTCACGTTTCCTTATCTCCGCTTCTTCACGCTCTTTTCGAATTTGATTTTCAATTTCAGCTTTCTTTTTGACTTCCTCCTGACGACGCTCCTCCTGAGCCTGGTAGGCTTGTCGTTCTATTTCTTCACGGAGCCGTCGCTGTTCTTCCCACAAGGGCCTATCACATTCAAGCTCGGCAAGTTTTCGACGTGATTCTTGTATTGTCTGACGATGGGCTTGATCCTCTTTGTCTGGCAGACCAGACCCTTGTGTTTCTTCAGTTTGAGTCTGTAAGGGTGGGCTATCCTCAGTCATAAAGGCATCCGACCGCAATGTATCTGGGGAGGTTTCTGCTAACGACCTTAAATCCATCTCAAAGATTTTATATGGGCCTTACCATTGATAGGATTGTGTTCCGGTACGGTTGAGGGTATTTCCATCATTATATCATCCAAAAGTATCCTGTCCCTTTCGCGTCTCCGGGCCTCTGCCTCCTCCATTCGTCTTTGCTGCTTGTCTCTATCCCGTTTCATTTTCCTCTGCTGGAATTCTCGTCCTTTACGCGCCGCTAAAGGTGGGGATGCTGGTGGTGAGGACTGGCGTGCCTTCTTCGATGCGAAGATATCATTTTTAGCGAGACGAATGCGTAGTTCTTCCACTTCTTTCGAGTCAGTCGACCAGGGTGTATCGAAAACACTGTTTGCTAAATCACAAGATAAGGATCTTCGAAAATGGTGTCTTCAATCTTCCCCACCTTTTCGCTTTCCCTGAATTGGCTCAGGGACGGAATGATCCTGTGGAAGTGGTTGGATACTCGGATTGAATGTGCTGTCATTTGAAAAAGTGTTGTTGTAGATCTCATGTTCCTCATCTTCCTGAGAATAAAACATCATTTTCTCCTTAATCTTTTCACGTCGCTCTTGCCTCTGTTTCTCAATTCGCTGTCGGCCCCTTTGAACGGCGGCCCGGAACCGTGCTAGACGTTTCTCGCCACTCATGAACATAGCTTCAACTTCATATTCATCATCACCTTCATTTTCAATAAAAGTGCGTCTTTCTGATGCTGGTGGAGGCATTGTCCTTTGAGGTGGTGGAGAACAGGACGACAGATGACGCTTGCGCGTGTTGCGCGCAGGTTGAGGAGATAGTGGCCGCGGTTGAGAAGGAACTGCTCGGATGGTAGTAGTATGAGAGGATATAGGAACAAAGCACTCATACAGAGGATCGAGCTTGTATATATCCCATTGGTCTTGTGTCATCTCCACAAAATCACTTCATTGAAAATTTTGATACTAGGATTGGTCAAGCGTTGCAATACTCACCCGCAGAGATCTACAACTCTTGGCCACGATCCTTCATCTGTTACTCCACTCTCTCGTTTTGCACTGGGCACGAAACGCCACGTACACTCCCCTGTAGGTGCTGTCTCAATGACGACGCGCCTAGGGCGATAAGATTCCGCATTCAGAGGAATTGGTGATCCCTGGCAACATGCAGTGAGTGGATCAAACGCTGCAAAGCTCAGCTTTGCGCCATGAAGTCGAAGAAGTCGCGACGGTTGTGTTGGATCGAGAATCCCTGGCTGCGGCCCTCTGAGTCTGCGTGCGTTTGAAGGTCCTGGCGTATGTTGGGCACTTCCATCGGCCATAGGACAGTACTATTGTGTGGTTTGAACATAATAAAGGACTGGGAAAGGTTCCACGTGATCGTATAATCTATAATTACTGTCACTTTCAAGAATACACCTTAGCTGTTGCCTGCCCCCTGAAGCAAAGCTATCACCAAGGTATTACACGAAAACAAGCGCTCACTGCTTTGTCTGTCACTAAGATCAAGCCGTGTACTTCGAAACGGAAGTATTGATGCTTGTGGGCTACTCTTGCCAAATACAGTCGATGTCATGCGTCATTGGATTGGATTTCATTGACTCAATCAATCAAGCCTTTCGATTCTGAATTGACGCAATACTTGGATTCAATAACAGAGCCTCTCTTTCTCTATGTCGACTCTCAAGACATTCCAAGCCGAGATTGAGGAAATCCACAACCGCGAGATGGCAAAGCAGAGGGCCAGAATTGCCACATCTCCTATGGAGAAAGCAAAAGAGACCGTGGACCAGAAACCTGCCGCCGTTACACAAGCAAGACACAAGGCCGATGAAAGTCTGATTTCGTCAAAATCTGTTGCTGGTGTAAGTGCTGTTCGAACCTCATTACTGGAGCTTGAAGATAAGATACTGGTATGAACGTTGACTCAACGTCCAAACTTGCTGAATGATCATCCTTTGCCCATATTCCAGAACTGCATATTGTCGAAGAATCTTGAACATTCTACTGCAAGAGACATGATTGCCGAGTTGCTCACACAACAACATGGCGAATATGTTTTTCATATAGGAGCGCAACCGCCCCATGCGGTGCTATTTTCTGAAGAACCGATGAATGCGACACAAGATTGGATAGGGACAGAAAGAACTCTGGAGAAGGTAGACGAAATCCGAGAGTTGATCGACAGGCTCACTGATGAAGTTGGTGGCAAGGTAGGCTCAATTGAGGTACTATGAATGTATTTTTGAAAGTGGCAGTAGGCATCGCTGCTATTTGAATCAAGACATGGTGTACATCCTCGGGCCATATTACTACTTCGATTACCTCCTCCCAATGTCTCTTTGACCCCTGAGGTTCGATGTGCAGTGGTTGGCAATGTAGATAGTGGTAAATCCACGACTCTTGGGGTGCTCACACGTGGTCAATCACTCGGTTCCATACTCTTAATCTTTACCAAAGCTTTCTGTAGGCACTCTTGATGACGGAAGAGGGAAGGCTCGCGTCGTGCTTTTCAGGCACAAACATGAAATAGAGACGGGAAGAACCTCAAGTGTTGGAATGGAGGTATGCTATCGGCAAATCCTTTGACATTATTGCTGGATGAGAGCTTAGATTCTTGGGTTTGGACAATCTGGAGAACCAATCTTACCACAAACAATAGGTACCGATGGAAATATTGCGAGACATGAGAAATTGGGTTGGGAGGAGATTTCCCTACAAGCAGCTAAGATTGTATCCTTTATCGGTATGTTGGTAGTTGGTAGGAAATGTATTGTCCTCATTAATCACTTGCAGACTTGGCCGGGCACGAGCGATATCTGAAGACTACATTATATGGTCTAACCTCAGGAGCGCCTTCATGCGTCATCCTGATTGTCGGGGCCAATGCTGGATTTATCGGCATGTCCAAAGAACATCTAGCAATAGCACTAGCTCTTGGTGTTCCCGTAGCCGTGTGTATAACCAAAGTAAGCCCTTGACAGGTACTGGTCAGAGCTAGGAGATTGAACATCTCTCAAGACCGACATGACTCCAGCATCTAAACTAGCAGAGACAGTGAAACAGGTCACAAAAACATTGCAGAGCCCAGGATGTCGGCAAGTGTTCCTTGCTGAGTACATATCACTGATCTGTCTCACAATGCCTCAGGAAGACTCCTGTTTTTGTGAATAACGTCGAAACCTCAATTGAACTGGCAACTTCCTTTGGGTCCGAGAAGTAATTCCCTTTTTCACATGCTAGAAGATGGAGTTAACACCCCTCAGACTGTGTCCAGTATTTCAGACGTCTAATGTGACAGGCGAAGGGCTCGATTATGTAGGAGTTTCCTCTTCGAGTCATCTATATTCTTACAAATACTACAGCTACGGACATTCCTCAATTTATTGCCATCTAGTGAGCGTGATACCTCAAAATTCGCTGTCGATCAACCACTCGAGGTGAGTTGCATCCTGGTTGAAAAAACAGTGATTTTGAGACCCACAAGATATCTATAATTGAAACATGGTCGGTCCCATATGTGGGGACTGTAGTCAACGGAGTTATAAATGCAGGTATCATAAAAACTGGTGAAACTGTCTTGCTTGGTCCAGACGCCAACGGTAACTATCGTGTTACTACTGTCAAAAGTATACAGAGGAAACGGTGAGACCGTTGTCGCTCGGTTGGGTGAGCATCTCACCTTCTTTTTGCATAAGTGTAACAGTGACCTCGGCGGAAGCGGGCCAATGTGTTTCTCTTTCTCTCAAACGTGTAAAGCGTGCGGAAGTGCGGAAAGGGATGGTTTTGGTACCTAAGACTGACACGCCGCCCCGAGGTACGGATTTATCTTTACCTGATGCAATTATGGTTATCTGAATATTGATTAACAGCAATCTCAAGGTTTGAGGGCCAGGTCCTGATTCTCTAGTATGTTCAGTGTCGAAGACATTTCAATTGAGGCCTAACTCAGTCTCAGTCACAACACAACTTTGCAATGTAATTATCAGGTATGTGTATTCTTTCTGTTTGAAGGTTACAAATTTGAGAAACAACATATAGGCCATGCTGCACTGTGGAGTGAGTTGTTTTAGAATGTCAATTTAAAATTGGCAGCTCAGACACTGTACACGAATAGGCCGTGCGGCAGACTGTTCGAATTGTAGAAATTATGGATCATCCGCAAGGCATTTTACGGACAGGCGATCGTGCGAAAGTACAGTTTGAGTTCATTTCTCATCCGGAGTTCGTCAAAGAAGGCATGAAGCTACTTTTCCGTGAAGGAAAGACCAAAGTATGTCAAGTTTGTTCATCTCTGAGGCACTTGTCGATAGTCATCGCCTATGTTAGGGTCTCGGTATCATTACCAAATTACTATGAGGCGCAACTCAAGCGAGAAAGAGTTTGAGTTTCGTAGGCTTTTTGTAAGATATAATCCACGTGGCGACAGCATTGTAGAACTTGACGACAGCGTGCGTAACAATGTTAATCCACGTAGAATTCAGAAAATAGATACATTTCATTTCAGCGCTGGGAAGCTCACCCTTAAACCCCACTACAACAGCCATATCACAACGCTTACGTCGCGTATAACACGACAGAACAAGCAATGGTCTTGGTTTGACAATGATGTTCTTTGATGTATCATCCGTGCGATCCAAAATAGCGAAACAGACTTAACAAACGCTAATCTGCCTCCGGAAGTTGTTGGGGTCGATATTCTATTTTTGTCTTGGATCAAAAATGAAGTAGCAACATTGGCATTTCGAAACAGACCCTCGAGGCTGACCGAGTTCCTCATTTCCCCCTAACGAAGTCCTCGTATACCAATGCCATTTGGACGCCATCATCACGAATTCTCGCCATCCTACTTCCCCTTTCCCTTCGCTCAATTGCTTGACGCTCTTTCATTGATGCCCTCCCCCGACTCTTCAGAAACCCTCATTTCCACCAGGCCTGTTTCAAAAAGAATTGGATGGGTAAACCTGGTGAGTTAACTGCGTAGTACGATCGACTATCGCTGCAAGTTTGATGGTTGGCTGACTTCCATGAAGCCAAGTTCAGATTCATCAATATATCCCATCGGTGCTCGTTCGAGTTTCTCCAGCCTAGCAGATCGCGTGCGTTTTTGGAATTACTTCTACAATCTGAAAAGATCTTGATGGTTGAGTACCGTTATCCAGTATTCCCTTTCGCATAATCCATTCGAGTGGGGATTCGATTTGTCACCGAACATTAAAGAAGATGATGATGCATTACATATGCCTGAAATAGATGTAGATTCAAAGACTAGGATATCAAGGATCTCAAAACGAGGCATTGGGAATTGTGGGTGTTTACTCGTTGTGCTAGCGGGGATCATCGTACTGTTGTAAGTCGCGGTATCTGTCAGTCGCATTCCTGACAATGATCCTTCTTTCTCGAAGCATCGGATTGCCTGTCTTTATCTCTGTGAAACACAGGAGATTAGAAAAGCTCGGTGCATACAATTTGGGTGGTACAAATTCGTCAGGACAGGTTTGTTTTCTTACTCCCTGACAGATGACGTGCTTGACCATGAGTGTGGAGGTACCTATGTTACATGGAAATTGGGGGCTTATTGACCTCGACACGCCCAAGGATGCGTACATAATAAATTCGTGGAATGATTCCTCGCAGAAGATGCGATTAGTGTTTTCGGACGAATTTAATGTAGATGGACGGACCTTTTACCCAGGTGATGACCCATATTGGGAGGCGGTAGATTTACACTACTGGGTGAGTGAATATAGTTGAAAATCTCAAAAATTCCTTGTTAATCCACTACAGCAAACAAACAACATGGAATGGTATGATCCAGAGGCTATTACGACAAAAAGCGGTTCGCTCGTTATTACTCTCTCGCAGAAGGAAACACACAATTTACATTATGAAGGTGGTGAGTTGATTACGTGACTATGCTCTCTACAATCTTAGAAAAGTGACTGGGACTCAATTTCTTCTTGGAAACTCTAAAGGACTTTTGTCAACATGGTGCGTCCTTGTTTCTACGTCATTGATAGAAAGATATAAATAACTCTTCAGGAATAAATTCTGCTTTACTGGGGGCTACATCGAAGCAAGCGTCCAGCTGCCTGGATTCAATAACGTTGTTGGGTTTTGGCCAGCAGTCTGGGCTATGGGTAATCTTGGTCGGGCGGGATATGGTGCTTCGTTAGAGGGAACAGTACGTACCTTACTAAATTTATCTGTCCTCAGCGGACTGCCCCTACCATAATTTCCTATTATCGTCGCAGTCACAATCTAATTATCATTGATCTAGTGGCCATATACATATGATACTTGCGATGTTGGGACTGTCGCCAATCAAACGATCAACGGACAGCCTCTTGCAGCGACTGTAGATGGAGATCACAAGCGTGGTGGTATTCTGTCGTATCTTCCCGGACAGAGACTATCGCGGTGCACGTGTAGGGAAGAAGATCATCCAGGACCAACACACTCTGATGGAACCTTTGTCGGGCGATCAGCTCCAGAAATAGATGTCTTCGAAGCGCAAGTAAGCAGTACTTTCCCCCGTGTATTGGTTCTTATACAGGAGATCTTTTTCTTGTCTTGTGTCTGGGTGCCTGTTTCTCGGTGTAGGTCAATCGGAATACTTTAATCGCAGATGTGTCGCAGTCGGCACAGTGGGCAGTATGTGCGTGTAAAGACTACGGTGGCACTGCCTGATCGCTTTCAAACTCAACAGCCGTTTAATCATGCATACACTTGGGACAACTCAACACAAAATATGATCATTGCAGACCCGACGATAAGTCAGCAGAACATCTTCGTTGGAAGCGCCACGCAGCAGGCCACGTCGGTCACTACTATTACTGATGCCAGATGTTACGAGTTCAGTGGTGGATGTTATTCAGTCTACGGATTTGAGGTTCGGGATACGCGTTCAGTTCATGGAATTGCTAATGTGTGAAATTTGTAGTACAAGCCGGGCTTCGATCAGGGGGTGAGAAGCTTATCACATTTTGACCACGATCAAACCATTGACGTCTTTGTCATAAGTATATCACTTGGATATCTAACAACAAGATTTCATGGACCCTTCGAGGAGCAGGTCTCGGTCCAGACTCCCTTGTACAGATCGGTAGTCGACCAGTTCCTCAAGAGCCTATGGTGCGTCGCGTTAGGCAATGAGATACTGCCATTGTCATTAATGTGTTTAGTATCTCATCATGAATCTCGGAATGTCAACGAGCTTTGGGCCTGTTGATCTTGCTCATCTTCCATTTCCCGCACATATGCGCGTGGATTATATACGTGTTTATCAGCCAGAAGATCAAGTTAAGGTGGGATGTAACCCGAAGGAATTCCCAACTACCAACTATATAAACAGGTGAATGTTTCTTTCTCGGAGAATTCAAAACATTTACATTTTCTCTTGACAGACATATTGAAGCCTATACCAACCCAAATTTGACCACGTGGGTGACAGATTACCGACGACCTTGGCCAAAGAATTCGCTCCTTGGTCAATGCTGAGCACTGAGGCTAGTGCTCTATCTTATGTCTATCTCGCTGCTTCTATTTTGATTCGCATCTTCACCAATTAATATGCATTTTCCTCATCTATTCATGTCCAAATTCTTTGAAACGTCTTATCAGAGGCGCGGGGCCTTGATGAAGAAAAGAATACCTTTGAGATGAATTATAGTAGATGAGCTATGGACGAATCAGCCGACGAGGATTAGCGGTGGCATCACTTTCCAAGTTTCGAATCAGTGGTTGTGAAAGCGGTATGAAAACTGAGAGAAAAGATTGAACGAGACTCTGAACCATAAGAGCCTCGGGTTATTTTCTCGTAGGGAGCGGTGGCTAAAACGCGAGACAGGTAGGAATCTGGAGAAAGTGGGAGACGATAACCAGACGTTATTCCTGAGATAGTTTGTGACCTATGAGTTAGTAGCAGGTGACTGCCTTCAATGCAAAGAAAATGTTAACAACGCAAGTATAGCCGGACATCAGAGATTAGAAGTTCACTGTCTCTAGCATTAACAAATGAGCCCTAATTGCAACGGGACTGACGGTGACATTTGTCAGAATGAAACAGCGTGTTTTCTTGTCACTCGAAAATTTGAACACAGTAAGGAATCATTGCGGCAGTATCGTTCTGGAATCTTGGTTGACGCAGAACAACAAAATTTACTGTTGGATATGGGGTGATATGTCACAAGGAGTGAAAACTAGCTGTTTAAGTTTTAAAGTTTCGGAATAAAATAGGGTTGAACACCCAGTGCAGTTGATGGTGGCTGTACACCTCAGATTTGTATAACAATGGCCCCGGCCATCTACAAGCCACTCCCTACTCAGGACTCAGGCCCTGCTGATCCCCCAGAACAACACATATACCGTCGGCGCTATTGTTATTTGCCTATCTGTCTTCTTGGGGCTGCTTTCTTCGTTTGGGGACTGATTTCCATCTGGCCATACAAGACTCATTCTCCTGCAACCATACCATCAGTCAGTCCGTCGTCTCAAATATCCGATATGTCTATCGACAGTGGTAAATACAGTGTTGGATAGTGAGTTTCTTGTCTGTCATGCAAGCCACGTGTGTCGACTCTTCCTGCTAGCTTCACTAACTGGTATCCCATCATCATATTGGACTACATGCGGATCTTCTGATGCACTTTAGGGGTATTTATGGACGCAAATTTCCTCCCTCATTGATTCCAGTCGAGGATCTGACGTATGGCTGATTTCCGTTCCTTCGGCCATCTTGACTAAGGGCGCATATAGGCACATTCTTTATGCCTTCGCCAATATCAAGTCCGACACTGGCACTGTCTTCCTTTCAGACCTCTGGGCTGACCAGGACATTCACTATCCAGGTGACTTCTGGAACGATCCTGGGACGAACCTCTACGGCAATCTCAAAGCTATATATATGCTCAAGAAACAGAACAGGCACTTGAAGAATATTTTGAGTATCGGCGGTTGGACTTATTCTCCATCTTTCCACCCGGTCATTGTCAATCCGACTCTTCGCTCTGAATTTATCAAATCTGCTGTTCAGATACTGGAAGACTATGGTTTCGATGGACTGGACATCGACTATGAGTATCCAACCAACGATGATCAAGCTAGAGGATATCTTGCCCTTCTGAAAGAACTTCGCAAAGCTCTAGACCAACACGCGGAAGTTAAGAAAGCGAACTATCACTTCCTCCTCACGGTGTGTCCGTCTCATCCAGGTTGAATCCAGAGTCTTACTTGTGAGTGACAGATCGCTGCCCCCTGTGGCCCAGATAATTATCAGAAGCTCCACATCCCTGAGATGAACAAATATCTTGATTTCTGGAATTTAATGGCATATGACTTTTGTATGTTTAGCCACAAATTCGAGTGTGGCTCCCATGATTCAATTTGATGCATTTGTAGCCGGCTCCTGGGATACGAAGACCAATCACCAAGCCAACCTCTATGGTTCACCACTGAACGCTAATGATGCCGTTCAATATTACCACTCCCATGGCGTTGCCCGCTCGAAACTCGTTCTCGGAATCCCACTCTATGGTCGCTCCTTTTCAAACACTCAAGGTCCTGGCCATCCATTTTCTGGTGTCGGCCAAGGAACTTGGGAAGCGGGCGTTTATGACTACCGAGTCCTTCCTCTTCCTGGCTCTTACGTATCCCAGGACCATAAGCTAGGTGCCAGCTGGATGTATGATATTCAGAGGAAGGAGATGGTCAGCTTTGATGATGAAGTGGTTGGAGAATGGAAAGGTGAATACATCAAGAAGGAAGGTTTGGGCGGGAGCATGTTCTGGGAGCTGAGTGGCGATAAAGGCGCACAGAGGCATGATATGGAAAGAGGTTTTGGCAAGGATTTTCAACCTGGCAAAAGTCTCATCAACATTGTGAAGAATGCCATGGGTCCACTTCACAATGGCGAGAACTGGCTCAAGTATGAGAAAAGCAAGTTTGATAACATGCGTCAAGGAATGCCTTGATTGCATTCATAAGGACTCAGGTCCTCTAGATACCCTTAAAAGCACGGACTCTTGCTACTTATACTCATATTCAATGATTCCATTGTCAAATTTAGAAATAGAACAAAGTATCAACTCAGTTAACAACCTGGGATTTGAGTGCACCAGAAAGCACATTGCCCCCGGCGACGGGACGAGCCAAGCGATTCTCGTTGGCGTTGACGATGAAACTCGCAATGGCAAAGCCATCTGAGTTGCGGAAGGCTTCAAGATGTAACAGTATCAGGGAACTGCGATATTCGGGAAGAAAGGAATGGGCACTTACTTACGTCCCTCATGGAATAATAAGTCGCGTTAAGAGTCCTGGGTGAAACCTTGAGTGTGAAGAAGCCCCGGTAAAAGCCTTCGCTCCATTGTAGATCAATATTGTCTCGAACATATATGGAAGACGTATTGACTGCTTCCTCAAAGGTCTCCTCGTCAAAAGGTGCGGTTGTGGAAGTTACACCGGTGCCAGCGAATTCGACACCGATGGCACCCCGTCCAGTAGTTGGATCGTATCTATTAAAGGAGGTTAAGTATTTCGACGAGCATTTTACTGAGACGCACGTCGTAGTGTCATTTGCATCTGTGTAGAGATTACAGCCAGTCTTTTGGTTACAGTCGACGATTTACTCACGAGCGAGGTCAGATACCCAGTTAGCGTGGCTGTCTCCTGCTAGAATGGCAACGTTGCTAATCTGATTGTGATATAGATTATCCAGTATACGGTTTCTGTTTGCTCGATAACCATCCCAGGCATCCTATGATGAATTTGAATGGAGTGAATATTTGTGAAGCTGGCGACTGACATAGTCGATGTCTGAGTCGATAAATCAGTATCAGCCGGATTAAGTGCAGAGTGAATGAATTATACTATACGTACATCCCTCTCGAAGGAGTTGTGTAAAGACTATCTGCTGTCTGAGAAGGTGCAGCATTAGTGGGTGATATCAGCAATGCAAGCAAACAAGGAGTCACCCAATCACGCGCCATATCGCTCCTCGGGATTTGGACTCGGATAGAGTACTCTGAAGCCCTGATAGCCTTGCCTGAAGATCGTTAAGACATCAAGCGATATATACACTTTTCCTGGTTGGCTCCCATCAAACTTCGCTTAGGTTCATCAGCAAGTGACGCGACCACTGTAATCAACTTATTCGCCTAGGCCAGCCTGGAAGAATAACGACAAACTCACTTGCTATAATAACATGTCAGAAGATACTGAGCATGAATGGTTAGGTGTGAAGTAAGAAACATACCAGTATTATACCCGACCTAAAGAGTTTAGAGATATGTGAATTTTCGACATTGATAAGTAGACAGAGGACCTACATCAGTCACATCACGATTGTACTGACCTGAAGTTCGATTGATCTAGGCTCACTCGGTTATTAGAACTAGCGAACACTCACGAGTATCAAGCATTGTAAGGTCAAGTAATTTTCCAATCTGGAAATTCCTCCAGATGCGAAGCTGATCTTTTGCATCTACTTGGCGAATGGGCATCCATTCGTGATAGGCACGGACACCCGCAAATTTTCTATCCGTAAAACAAGCACCGGAGGAAGAAAATGAACATCCTGCAGCTGTATCGTTAGAGTCCGTCGATCCGGCCTTCCATGTGTTATCTGCAACCTGGAAAGTCCAAAGGTGAGCGATTGATCATTTCGTATCGAACGTGCCTCCTGCCTCATGATCATCCTGGGAAGAGTATGAGTTTGGTCAGTTTATGGGGCTCTGGAGAAAAGTGCATACCCTGTCAGAAATCCTGGTCAGTGCGGTGTCTAAATCTGTCCCGGGAAACTCACCAAACGGTGATCCAAGGTGCATGTTGATGGGCTGCTTGTAAGTCGGGGTCTAGTCTATGCTGACCCAAACGTTGGCGGTAGTCGTGAATTGTAGCCAGCTCCCTGCCAAGAGTTTGACGACCAATGCTTGCACCGTTGCCGATAGATTCGTAAATCTTTTAGGAAGAAAGATTGAGGTCTGAAGCTGTACTGTACATGCTCTATCTATCATATTACTCACATAGTCCCCGAGATGGACGAATACATCAGCAGTAGTGTTGCGAGCTGCAAAGCCATATGCGTTGAACCATCCTATCGATGAACGATGATAATGGATACAATCAACACCTAGATGGTGACTCACCGGCTTGGAATTGAGAACAAGAAAACACAGCAAAGGTCAAAGGCTTGCCACCGTTTACCTGTTCAGCTGGAGCTGGTAGACTTCGTGAGTACATCATAACCATCGCGACCAGAGTCAGACTCACTGTTGCTACTTGCCAAGGTTCTGGTAGTGCCAATCGGGCTAACTATGGAGGGATTGGTACAGTCTGCAAACTGGTAAAAGTATTTTGTATCGGCCTTCAGTCTTGTAGCCTCGACTTTGACGGTGAAATCGATATCATAACTGGTAAACGCTTCGCCAGAATCTACTATGTTGCGAGAAATATCGCTAGAAGTACCAATCTTGTAGGACACGCATACAGGTACATTCTGATCGGGTAACTGGCCAGAACCAGAAGACAAAGGCTCCGCACGGGTCCAAAGAATGACAGAAGTATCGAGAGGATCACCCTAGATTGCTGGATTCATTGACACGGAGATGTGTAAAGTTCAAACGTACACTGGCAACTAATATGTAATGTGATGAGTGACGGTGGAACTAACATAAATCAATGCTTACCGGAATGCGTAAAATTCACACCAGAGCTCCAAACAAACGGGGCCTTGGAGAGATTCAAGTGTCAAGGAAAGATTGACTCCTTTACAGTTGCCTAACCTACATTACTGAAGTCGGAACCATAGAAACCAGGATACTCCATGTCTTTGAATTTGGACGCGTCAACGACATCTCTGCGAGAGGGCTGGATGTTGCGACGGCTTATAGCGACCGTATCGAGGGAAAACTGTCGTTGGTCTGTTCAACAATTGGTAGCTTCCTTGCACAAAAGAATTTCACCGCAGGTTCATCAAAGAATGGTGAATGAAAGCCTAAGTTTTTGTTGAATTTTTCCAGATTCCCGAGCACACTTGAGGCGGAGAGCAGGGTTATAAAAGCCCACATCTGGAAACACGGCTTACATTGAATGGCTTGGCTACTCCTCAATATACTATTCTTTTTGGCGCTAGTACGCTAGTGGAATTAAGTCGGAGTTACGCCGAAAACGCACGTTTGTGGCACGTTTGTTAAACCCTGTGAAATGTATGATCCACAGGCTTGGCTTCACTCCGGTGAGAGAAAGGAAGCATTTCAGCTGGGAAAGGATATTATTGAACTGAATGACAAGGATGGCAAATGTCCTTTTGTAAAAAAACTCAAAAGAAAATAGCTTATTCGGCGTACCTCCAGGATTACTATGATAGAACATGAATGAGCTGGAAACAAATCATCAAACTCCAGATCAATGTTACGAAAGGAACGTTCATATAACCAATGGGTCATCAGCTGGTGACAAGTGAAGAATGGCCCCAGGTGTGTTATATCAGTCATGCTATCAGTCATGCTCTTGATGAGGCGTTTTTAATGACAACATCCCAATTTAAGGAATGAAAACTACAGGATAAGATGACTCTTATGCCAGAAAACAGGTACGCAAAACCTGTAGAGGGACATTGGGCACAATTATACAAAAACAGGTTCTAGGGCTGACTTACAATTATCCTCTGCGCTGAAGCTGGGGTAACCAAGATTGTGGTTCATCAGAAGCTGGTGGCAGCTCCTGCCCTAAAAGCGGTGTGCCATCCTTCTTACTTGAATGTATGGACGAGTCGTTGGATGGGACACTTGGCTCTTGCAGTTCTTGAATCTGTGTCGTGCCTGCAGCAATTTGTTTCCTGAGGCTCTGCTCTAATCGGAGTCGCTCGTGTCGTTCCTCCATGTCTCGTTGTTCAATCAGAAACGCATTTGCAATCACTCGTTGCTGCCGTTCTAGGTCCCGTTGAAGCTCCTGCATATGTTTGCCGCATCAGATGGTGTTCTTGGGACCCATAAATCCGTACTTCGAGGTTAGGTGGATCTTTTCTTGTGTGTGATAACCACATACTCCATTGGACTGGAAGTAATATCAGAGACAAGAATACCTCTGACCATGTAGGCATGAAGTCGCACCTGGCAGTCGCTTCCCACCGCCAATGTAATTCCAAACATCCGAAGGGTCTCTATATTGCACTATCCGTTTCGTCCGCTGATCTACAATATTTGTGAACACAAAACGAAGAGGGGACGCTGTAGAGACCGACCCATTGAGGTACCATCATACTCATAGAAACGGTTCCCTGAAGATACGATGAATTCGGTCCGTTTTGATCTCCAGAAATTGGCACAACTTGCCTTCGAGATCCCGACCCACATAGCGAGTCTTGGCTGGATAGTCAGACATTTTGATAATCACGGTCCCATGATACAAACTCACTGGATTTCGAAAGTAGCTGAATATCCTTCTCATGAGCGACATCCTTTGATCATCCCCTGACAGCCGACAGCCGACAGCCCATGCCTAAGATCACGTGTCAAGGCAGCCAGCTATTTCACAATGTAGGTGAGATCAATAATTTGTTGACCGTTCGGCACCGTGCTCATGTGGTCAGTCGAACATCGGAACAAGACTCCACATCCTCACCGAGTGCTCCTAAAGACCAAGTCATTCTTCCCTCTCCGTGCATAGGAGACTTCATCAAGTTCCAACCCGGCTGCATTCGCTTTCCTGACACCCAGAGGAACCCCCATGAACTTCAACGACCACCCCACGTGCCCCCAGGACGCCATCCCTATCTCAGAACGAGCCCAGTCATGACTTCCCGAGTGTGTACTCGCAGCCCATCGCTCTCCTTCCCATGTCTCCGCATAGTCGCCTAGTATCTTCTTATAGTACAGAACCTGACTCAATCGTATCCAATATCGTGAGTCAAGGCCCTGTGCCCTAGCAGTCAGTGGACTATCGCGCACACCGTGTGATAAATTATCGAATTTAAAGAAAAGACTGTGCGGACATCAGTTCAGGTCCAAATATTTCACCAGGCCCGTCACAAGCCAATGAATTATCTCAACTCATGATATACATGGGTGACAGACAGGTGATCAGTGGAAATGTAGTTGTATGTATCCATTTAATCCTGATGCCAAGATACTAGCAAAGACAATTTAAACGAGGAAGTCTGAAGTTCTCCTGAGGGGAACTGGACTCGAAACCTCTTCCTGTGGGTACACCTACGTTAGTGGAAAGCGCGCCTCTTCGCTATTCCAATTTACAGATCTAAATGAAGTTTAGGCTTATTCCATTTTTCTAGTGAGATCAAGCTTTTTACAATCCTTGAGAATAATAAATCCATTCATTGTCCCTGAGTAAGAACCAATACAACACACTAGGATTATTCAATCATTGGCGTAGTAGAATTCGGCCAGAATATTCTGTTAGTTGTTGTCGAAGGAGATGACCTGGAACCATGATGAATCTTACAAGGGTGGCACTAATCCACTAGGATTTTGAATTACCAGCGCAGTGAGATTCGCGTTGTTCGATTTATAATCTCGGCACAACTTTTCGATCCTAATCACAAGATTAACGTGCAAATTTGTAACATGACAATGTATAAATTATCTGATTAACTGTACGGCTTAACCGTCTCCAATTTTTGGTGTGCTTATTTTGGTTTTCTAACATTCCTAATCTACGAGGTGCATCTCAGACAGTTATTGGTAGATATTCAAGATTTGGGACTGATCGGCCAAGGTAATGCGAAATTTCGCTGTGCAACGGAAGCTGTCATTGACAAAAGGTCCCATAATTATTCAATCGTTGGATCTAAAAAAACCAACTAGAAGGGAATGAAACAACGCTGGCTCTAAAAAACAGTCATACGAAAGTGAAATAAGGAAACGATTCTTGGGCTACCCTATCATGACTTCGGACCAGGCAACTGAAATGCTGGGTTTACTGTGCATCTCTTTCATCGACCCTCAGGAATTGATCGATATGCCCGATTACCTGCAGCCCACCTATGGCCACTATCCGCAGCAAGGCCGGTGACGACTACGCCAACAACGATAAGAAGACCAAAAATCCAGGATAAGGTGTTAAGCACATATCCAGCGCCTGCAAAGATAGGACAAAAGATGTCTCCTCATGTAACGTACAACGGGAAGAGAAACCACTCACCTGGACGTGCCTGTGCAAAGATATCTGCTGTCTCATAGCTATGTGTGACGATTGAAAACGCTGTGAGCTGGCATAAGGCTGTAGCAGTTACTCAACAATGGTTCCGGGATGACGCAAGACCAGCGCACCATGAAAGAATGTAAGCCATGCGATGGCCTTCCATATCCTTCTCCTCCTTGAATGGGTTGAGACGCCAAACAAGATAGCTATAAGAGAAATAGCTCCGAATCCAATGGCGATTTGGTCAATATATCCCGCACTCGTCCACTCGGCGCAGAATGCCTGGTTTCCAGAGTCACATTCGTCTTTTACACCCAAGGGGAACTTGCGGCAATCATATGAACGATAAGTCACTTCACCATGAGAACCTGGACCAGGGACACGTGTGGTAGTGAGTTCGCAGAGACTGGCAAGACCGTATTTCAAGGTTATCTTAGTGTGGAGGATTTCAGGTGATCTAACCACAAGCCTACGCGGATGGAATGAAGGCTGAAGCGATCAGAAGGTAGACATGAGTACGCACCAGTCATCCCTCCTGGCAGAAATAATATTCTGCAAGTGATATGAACATGACTCCTTGAAAAGTACGACACGACAAAATCCTCGCTTACGAGTGCAAGAATAGCAGAGACAAGCAAAAATGTTACGGCGTATGATGTTTTCCGCATTTTGAAAGGTGACTAGCGTTCTGACAGGCAGACGGGCCAAATGGGAGAGCGTTGAAAGTCACCTGCCACTGACAATGTGAATAGCTCCTGACATCATGTGCTGGACGTCTCGCTTTTCGGTGTTCCCCGTTTGGACCAAATCCACTCAAAAGTCCTAAAGCCTGTCGTGTTCTTCTATCCGGATAGCTCGATTTTCCTAGCACCTGATCAGCCATTCGTTCTTTGATGCTTCTAGAGCCCTGATGCTCCACTCAGTGATTGATTGACAAACCCATGGGACTTATGGGCTATTTACCATCTTATCTGAGGCCAGAAAAACTTCGAGTCTCCAACTTCTCAGAGCAGTTCCAATCATTCCCACTAGAAAGTGAGATTAAGAATTGTATTTCAAAGGCTAAGTAGTTAGATAAGGTGGAAGTAATGTAGTCATATTTACAACTGTTATCGAGCTATCTAAACTCCGTTTCCCTAGTGATTCACGCCTTGCACAACCTGGGGATAGTGGCTTGCAATCATCTGCCCAGAGATGTTAAAGGTGAGCGGATGAGATAACGAAATGAGCATACCCCAAAAAGCTCAGGTGCTCTGATCTGAAGGACTTGGGGATCTTCACCTAAACCGACGAAACTGCAAGACCATAAAAACAGTCAAGTTAAGAGGATGAGATTGTTGACTGAACGTACATAGTAGATACACCAGCCTCAATGGCAGAAGACATCGTTAGAGCTGTAGGAAAGTCAGATTACAGCACAAGCTGTGATTTTCAAAACATGGATGAAATGACTGACAGCAGGAAAGCCCAATGAGGAAGGAGAATAGTAGAAGTGGAGCTGTATACTGGCCATCGACATTGTATGAAGGAGACGTGACTAAAGTGTGAATCAGGTATTTGAAGCAACACTGATGAATAAAACAGTATCCTGACATCGAAGATAGAGATAGGCGAACAAGGACAAGAGTAATCCAGTAGTATAGGCGCCCCAAGTGAGTGCTTGAAAGAAGGTAAGGATAAGAATCAATCGGTCTGGATGCTGAACACTTACTCATTCCAACAAGGGAGTCGTTGACAAGCGCGTCAATGCCTTAAGAGAGATGTGAAAGCTCATTCCCTTTTGAAAGGAGGTGAATTCGTACCACGATCTTTGAACAGTCTCCAGGTACTTTTGGCAGCAGGGATGTAAGCCTTACCATAGAGTGCTTTTGATCATCAGGTCCAGATTGCCAAACGAGAAACGAATATCTGACCTATCTCAATGTAAGCGTATCTAGAGCCATATTTAATAACCTTATCTGGATGAGTACAACAAGAGGGATACCTCACCTGTTGAAGTACTCGACTAGATTTTCAATACAGCCTACAAAACAGGCTGCACAACATGCCAGACAAGCCTCGACAGCTACTAGTCTCAATTATAAGACCACACGTTGCGAAAAATGCACTTACGATTACCGTCCTGGGCTGCAGAATTTCGAATTGCTTCAAGTATCAATCTCAGGAGATCGAGAAGTGTTACGATGAGCGATCCAAATGCGATAGAACCCAAGGATAGGGTTGATGCTCTTCCAAAGGCAGAAGCAGTCGGATTCTTGGGCTGATCGAGGTCCTATTAGTTGGAAAGCCATCGCAAAGGCAAGAAACACCAACCATTTCGCCTCCATACGAACCCTTGGGTCCAAAATAGTACCAGCACCCATAAGGTCCTCCAGCTAGGGTAGCCAGAGCAATATTACCAATGATTTGAGAAGTCCAAAGGAATGCTAACGTCTCAAAAAAGATTAAACCTGCGACCGTCCCAGACGAGCAGCTTGTATTGGTACCGCATGCTGTTCAGGAGATTAGCAGATTATTAGAGAGATTTCATAACTAGGAAACCCACTGGGACTGTCAGGTGTCCATTTGGCATATCTAGGATTAAATCAGTACATGGAAAAATCTGATCACAGGATGATGGGAAAACTGACGTCGCGGTCACCGTGAAAACGTACCACCTAGAAATTGCAATGTATCAATTTTGCAAATCATACCTAAAACCTTCCAACAGGGTACTTACACGCCCAAGGCAGCCTGCACAAGCAACGCTGTGAATGAGACGATGTAAACACTGACGTGATGTTTCGAAACATCCATTACGACCTGCAATAGCAATGCAGCTAGAGGTATGCGCGCCCTACAACCCCAATATGACAGTACGGAGAGGAGGGCAATGATTGTGAAAATGATGGCTCCGGCTGGTCGCATACATCAGAACAGCGATTCTAAGTTACACCCATACTTACAATAGAAGCGCGTGATCCAATAATAGACACATATGCCACTAGATACGTCTAATAAGCTATCGTCGGAAGCAAGGGAACCATGTGGATACATACACGTTGAGCAAGATGGATAGAATCAGTGTAAAATGCATCAAGATTCTCGTAAACGCACGGGCAAGCATGAGGTACATTGCTGATAGTAGCACTGCAGCTGCAGTAATCAGTAGAAGAAGGTATACCGTGCTCCTAACAAATTATTGGTCCACTATCGCCATTAACATGAGATTTTGGGCGCACCTATTCAGTGTTACAGCTGTGCCTGTTCGTGCTCCCGGCTTTCCTAAGCCACCCCCTAGCCCTCCATGAGAAATCCAGTCATTTAGAGCGATACCCGACACCGTAGCAAAACCAAGAATCTACAGACCAACCTTCTGAGATAACTTGGCTGCTTTTGAAGAATATAAATTACATACGGTTAAGATAAAGAGGATCAGGAAGATGGGGTCGTTGATCCTCTTTTTTGGTCGAAATCGGCCGTCATTGTATGGAATTTTGGTATCATTTTCATAGGACTGAACAAAAGGTGCATGTTGTTCAAAAGGGTACGTAGGCGGATATGATTGTGAATAGTTGGGTGTAGATCCTGGATAATTCATTGTCTGTAGGACAAGACAGTAGCTCGAGAGTTACACAGCAGACAAACAGCTGTCAACTGATCAACAACTATTGTACCAGTGATGGTAGCATGCGCCTAGGCTTAAGCTGCAGAGAATATCGAGCGCTACACTAAAAAATAAATGAGGTTTCATCTCCTGATGATCATATGTCTCGTTTTATGATGGTAGATAGAGATAAGTGCAAGTAGCACGAGACTCGTTCCCCCTTTTTTCTGTCAAAATCAACAATCTGGCGGCATGCCACCAGTGAGACACTGATGAAAAAGAGGCTTCAACTTACAATCTGATAAAAGAGTTTAAAGCATCCATGACATAGTGAGCATGACATGCGTCATGAAGTCAACGCTCAGCGTCATATGAGTACTACCCAAGATGTACAGCAAAGAATACAAAAGACCCAATTGAAGAACCGAATCGCAGGGAACTATACGAGCTAGGACAGCATTTTTTGATCATGAATTTCGTGACGACTGTTTGAAACGAATGACAATGATAGTAACATTGTCTGTGGTATGAGAAAGAGCGTGCTTCAAGAGCTTGGTGCTCGCTTCCTGGGCATCTTGGATTTCACGAATGAGTTCGACGGATTGCTGATCACTGATGACATCCCAAAGCTGGAGAAATGAATAAATCAGCTGTAGGGTCACAGTGGTTGGAAGGGACATACACCATCACAAGCCAAAATCAGGAATTCATCCTCATCACAAAGTTCTGTTTCAGTAGTGTAAGGTGCACCGACAACATACTCCTTCATTGATGAATCACCCAAACTCCTCGTCACAGCTAACACACCATTTACTCGCCCACTCAACACAAAGCCTCCAGCATCAGTTATCCGTTTGGCTTCTTGTCGATCTGAACCCTTATGGTCGTAAGTTAAACGCACAGCCTTTCCACGACGGCAAAGTACACCACGAGCATCACCAGCATTGGCACAATACAAAACGCGCCTCGAGTTCGACGGGGGAATAACAATAGTGATTCCCTCGGAAGATTTCTTGGGTACAGCTTTTGGAGAGGACGATTGAGTTGGAGATGCCTGGTCAGATGAACTACCACCAATGCTTTTGAGAACACTGTGATTTTGGTTTTGGTCTGACTTTAATTTGAGATCCCTTTCATCTCTGAGTTCACCATTGACCGGAAGACTGCCGCCGCTGTCGCTCTTATAGGAAACAGTATTGTCATTTTCAGAGGTTGTCGGACCGGGGGCCTGGGAAGCTGAAAGGTCATTAATGAATGACTGATGTCCGTCAGCGTCTTCGACACGAAGAAACGCGGTGACGGCAGTACACCCCGAGTGAATTCTGCCACCAGACTCTTCGCACATACGTGATAAGTTGGCGTCAACATTATGGAAAGCAGTGTTGAGAATTTCAGGAATAGGGGTATCTGGTGCTTTATGAAGGGCACTTAATAGGTACTGAAAAAAATTGAGCTTATGGTTGCATCCTGGATGTCTCATTACCTACTTGATGAAAATATCGTCCACACCATTCGGCAGCATGTTTTCCAGCGTGACCATCAAAAATAGCAAAAAATCCTTGACCCCGAATAGAGTCAAAGTCAACTACAAACGAATGTGCATCTTCCATCGTCCGCCTACTTCCTTTATCATCCGCTACGCCGAGTGAGAAAGTAGGGTGATTGGTAGAAGTGCGATTCAGGATCTGAATACATAATTAGGACAAATCGACCGGCAAAAGAAAAACATACACCATATGTCTCAAGATCTGCTGTGGTAATGGATGTCGAGCGTGCATTTAAGGAATCTGAAGACGACATGGAGTTTGTTAACGATGCTTTGACTGGGGTACACACTGAACAGTGATTAGATAATAATTTAGGTAATCCCTTAAATAAGAGCTTCTCATGATTGATGCCTTGACTCGATAACCTGTGGATGTCTCAGCAAGCAGCCAAACCTTCGCTCCAAGGGGTCAGAATCAAAGCAAGAAAAGGCGCAGTCAAAGCTCAAGCAAAACACGAACCGTCTAGTATGTTATTTCAAGTTCTTGTTTTACTGCTGACTTGCGCAGTCTTCAGGGATCAACTTTACAAACACCTCGAAACAGTCCAGGAGGGAGATTTTGAATCCTACGCAACAAAACTTGTTCAGGCAGGATCTACTCTTGATTTTCTCAAATATGCAGATGCACTTTTCGAGATCATCCTTGTTGGCGGTCTTCTCCAACCGGGAGGTAACTACATCGATGACGGCGCTCAGGTATCCCCCTTCACCATTTTCAACGCCAAAGAACCCGCACAAGTCGATGAGATAAAGAGTTACATTGATGTTCTCAATAAGCTCATCCGCAGGTTTGCAGTTCGGCTTGCACCTTCAGATATCTCGGCACTCATGGCCGCTTGCTAGATATAAATATCTCCAAAGACCTCTTGAAACCTCGTCTCTGCCTACCCTCTTACAATACGTACATCGCTGGACAATCGCGCAAACAGAGAAACTTGCCGTCGCTGTTGGATTGCTAATTTCTCAGGGACTCGCTTCCGCTGGTTGTCTTCTCAGTCTCAATAAGGACCATCTCGTGAAGAATGGCATGCAGTTTCTCATAAATGCACGAATCTTTAACTCATTTTTTTTGTCGATAGATGTATCTGTCAATGTCGTCACCCTTATCTTCCGTGCCTACTTAACTGACCAGTCAATGGATCATCTTTCTGCTACCCTCAAGCGTGGGGGTGTCAAGGATTTGCTTGCTTTCTTCCCTCCACACAAACGCGAAAACAAGATACTTGAAGAACATTTTAAGGCTGTCGGACTCCCCCAGGTCGGCGAATGGTGGTCCAAGAAGCAAAATGCTATCTTGAAAGATGAGCTTGTCAAGGAATTGACGGAATTTGTGCGACGTGAGGAACCTGCAGAGACTATTGTCGCGGCCATAAGGACCCGGCAGGATGAGAATCCTATCCCTGAAGCGGACCTTATCCAGTGCATCTGGCAAGGGTGTATGTCGAACGTTGACTGGAGTGCACGCCCTGATCAGATCGAGGGTCTCGCATTACGGGAAGTTGGGGTGTGTTTTCATCAGCCCATTGATAAGAATGGTAGTATACCTAATGTAACCCATCGTACAGAAATATGCACCCATCCTGGAACCCTTCTGCAGTGGTGCCAAAACTCAAGTCACCCTTATTAATACTGCCCAATTATATTGTTACGAAGACACTCGAATTATCAAAACATTTCCACAAATCTTGAAGGTAAAAGTTTTGCCTTTGCTTCGATCCTTAGCTGTACCTGACGAAATTTACAAGGTTCTCTACAGTAAGGACTGTGTTAGTGACCAAGCAATCATCTATTGGCACCAGAAAGGTTCTAAGCCACAGGGCCGTCAACATTTCCTCAAGAGCACTGAAACACTTGTCAAGGTATGATTCGTCATAGTGGCATAGGAAAAGCTAATATTGATGCACGAAAAGTTTTTACAAGAAAATGATAGTGACGAGGAAGAAGAGTAGATAGCATGCTTTCAGGATGACAGCCTCTGATGAGTGTCGCCTATTTGAGTTTCTATCATTGGATCTTCGTGTTAGCGTTTTCTGATGATCGGGCTGGAATTTCACTATGCAAGTCTTCACCACGCTTCAGGCATGACTGGAAAGTCGCCTGTCCATCCATTTGTGCCACTCATTTGCAAAAAGATACCATCGGATCCGTTAACAGGCAGCCCAAGATCCGTTAGACTCTGAGGCTTCAAATCAAAATGACAATACAACCTTCCTGGGATCAACACCTACCTGTTCCTGCAACCAGACAGGTATAGCAGCTGGGCTGACTATACCACGATCTGCAGGCCATACAAATCCCAGCTCCTCCATTGTGATAGGTTGTGGCATTGTGGGATCAGCGAATGAAGGCGAGACTAGCATGTTTTCGAAAAATGCTGGGGGCGGGATACTCGGTGCAGGGATACCTATACCCATCCCGACCTTGCGACGTAGATTGGCCAGCATGATTCGAAGGGTCAAGGCATATCTCTCGGCGGCAACATCAGACAACAGCTGAGCAAGTTGCTCAACTTGTGCAGTAATCGCACCTAGATCAAGTTCTGTTGGGAATAAATTCGCCATTTTGAGCAGAAAGAGACCAGAAAATGCGGCTGTCACTAGGCTGTCATGGACAGCATAACGGAGTGCGGCGCTATGCACGGAAGGCGCGTACGATAGGAACAAGTAAGTCAACAAAGTTTCTAGGATTGAGATGGTATTGCTCACCGATACTCCGAAGAATTCAGGAAGATCGCAAGACAATCTGAGGCGGCATCTTTTGCCTGAAAAGCTAATTCACGTTGTTCAAAAGGCATTTTGTCCCATGCTACACCACGAAGAGCAACGCAGACGACCCAGAGTTTCGCATAATGAAGTTCTCCCGCTAGGATTTTGCGAAGCAAAGAATCTTGATCCATGGTACGGCCTGGTTCCAGGGTGTCCAACAGTCAGAAAGCAAATGAAAGTTGAAATCTCACGGTGTAGCTCATCATGTTCAGACCACCAACTTTCGAGCGCGACAAATGCGCGCCGAATAAATGACAATGTATTGTGGTTGACCTGTCCATTCAAGGGAACAAGTGTCTCGTAGATCTGGGCTGCAATGCAAGATGTATCAGGGGCTTGTCTCATATCAAACGAATGACACACTTTTTTGGGCGATAAGGTCTACCAAAGCAATCAGCCTCACGTCAGTTGGAGAGGCCATCGGGTGATTGAGTAAAATGCGTGAGTGCCTAATGGGGTTTTCATCTCGTAACACAATGGGTCGACCCGTTCCAAGGCTCATTCTATTGCAACAAGATCAATTCAATCTGTGAGCAGAGACTACGTACTTACTGGTGGTCGAACCAATAGAGACAGCACCAGACGCGGGCCGAGACGACTTAACCAAATTAATGTTCTAGTCCCAAATGTGGCAAAGCCATTGATTGACTTACCAAGGTTTCGCTCTTCCTCTTCAGATCGTTTCTTCCCGTTATCCTCGGCCAACTTCTCCAGCGCTCGATGGAGCCCGAGGTCGAGAGCCATTCGCAGAGCATGGCCGCTAGGCAACCACCCATTGGTGCTCCAAGCAGCCAACAACAGCATGCCTATTGTAAAAAAACGTTATCGATATTGCAGAAAAGGAAAATTGATTTTACCTTGAGCCGCTTCTTTTCTTACTACCGGGCCGAACAAGGAAGACCGGGCAATGCCCTGTGCTTCTTCTAGGCATTTGTAAAAGGTTTGACTGGGTGGCCCGTTCCCGCTCCGGATTTTACCTGCTACGGCAAGGATCGCGTCGAATGTCCATGGACTTCGTTCCATGAGGCTTTCATAGGTATCATATACCGGATCAAACAACGGGATGAATAGATGGCATCCGGCAAAAAAGCTATTGAAGGTGACTAATAAGTCTCTAACCTTGCACCATTCACAAAAGCCATTTACATATTAAAGAGTTCGCGCGCTTCAGAATCGGTTACGAGACCCTAGCGTTCCTTGTTCGTTAGTTGTATGGTTCGTAACCTAATTTGGGGCTCACTTTCTCTACCACATGTGGGAAAGCATTCCTTGGAATCGGTTCCGCCCTTTTGCGTTTCTTGACTCTGGGAAATTGTCTATTATCAGAAAATTTACAAAATATGTGTCAATACCTAGATGTATCCACTGAGGGTGCTGCAGCCGCTTCTGCAGCTGCATTGGCAAGCCCTTGCAATGCCTCAATAGGAGCATTCAAACTTGAACGCGGTAGAGTATCCTCCGATTCATCATCGGTGGAAGGTGCCGTGCTTGGGATGATGCCGTACGAAGCATATTTATGTGGCTGATCGACCAATGAGGAAATATATTAGGAAAGTAAGCAGAAGATCTAGGAACTGTGTCTGACCGGAGGTGCAAAACCCGGCAAAGGAGGAAAAGACTTTGTCCTATCACTAGAACCTGAACAACAACATCACTCATTATTTGATTTGACATGAGAAAATAGGCTTAGTTGAAATCACCTGGTACTGGTTGTGGATACATCGGAGCAGTGGGTTGCTGGGGTACTGGCAAGGTTCCATTTGCTTGCTGCGTCTGGATTGCGGAGAGGATACGATCTAGAGAAGACTGCATTCCAATCATTTGGCTTTGCATCATCTAATAAAGTTCTTATCAGTTTCCACCAATCCTGATTTGCGAAGAACCCACCAAATACTGGCCCTCCAGCCGGGAGAGGCGTCTAAGGTGTTTGAATGAAGGCATGAGAAAAAAAAACACAGAATAAAGCTTACTCAACGCTTGCATTGGACAACGCTTGGACATTTTTCTTTTCGGGTTTTTCAAATATACAAGGGATCCCACTAGCCTGACATCGTCGGCAAGGCGCCTGGAACACGAGCGCCGGGCCGGGGCGGGGGATGCGGGCCACAGTGAGCAAAAAGCGGAACGGCTGATCAGGAATTCGGATACGCCACCTCTCCTTCACATCGGTTCTTGCCCCTCCTACAGTTCGTACAAGCCCGAGCTCCCCTCTTTGGGATATGGCTTGACGTTTGCGATTGTTGCTGGGCTGAGCCCTCTGTCATCATGCTCGTGTCGATGCCTCCTATTCGCCGTCTTTTCGTTGCCGTTTCTGATCCGTTGGAAATTGTAGGGCTAAGTGACATGAAGGCAGGTGTGCTCAGAACGCAACTAGAGCAATAATTCTGGGACGCCTCAACAAAGACATGGTATTGGGTCCGGATCCGGCCTTTACCACTCCGGCACGTGGCCTCACTGTCACTTGATCAATTTCCTCAAGAGTGCCTTGACCGTGCCTCAACCCTGAAAGTTTCCGTTGCAGCTTCCGTCCCCGATTGCAATCAGACATACTCAGTCCAGAGCACTCAACTAGCTGAGGTCTTACACATTTTGTCAAATTCTGGCGTTTGATTGGCACAACCTGTGTATACATTTCCTCTTCGAACTGGAGAAACATCGGCTTAGGATTGGTGCCATTATACTAGTAAATGTCTTCGTAGTCCTCTGAAACTCCCAGATGGCGCCGTACATCTTCGGGATTGACGCCCCGCTCACGACAGAAGTGAGTCAAGAGGATGCTATAGTTGTCTAGTCGTGATTGTCAGCATGCTATTGTCATGAATACGGTTGTAATACCAGTCCATCTCAGAGTTGCTTCTTTCGCCAGAATGACCGACCTCTTGGTCTCTTCAAATTTACCAGGATCAGCGTCCCCATAACTCTCGAGCTCTCGATTGAGCTGGACTAGTTCTTCGCGTGATTTATTGTAGTTCTCAAGGACATGTGAACGCGCCACCTGTTTCATTGTCCAGTGGATGAGAAGGAAAACATGCATATATACCCACCGACTCTTTCCTGAATGCTTGCTCCGCTGTGATACTTGCCTTAATGTCCTCGAGCTGGTTTTTGGCATTAACCATGACATCTCTGGCTTTGCTCAGGCGTGCTTGGACCTAGGCGTTGTTAGACAGATTGACAATATACCGTAATGATATGCCTACATTCGCCCCCTTTTGTGACGGAAAGCTCCAAAAGACTAGGAAAGCAGTTAGTCCGCGAGAGGTCGAGTAGCCAATGGTGTACAATTCGAGGAGCCAATCTTATCGCCTTGCACAAGTCCGTCATCGACCAACGATTGTAAAACATCCTTGACAGACTGTGAGACTACCAGATATCATTTGTTCAACAGTGTACTGTTTTCAAGTGCAGAAGCTCAGTCACCAATGCCTTTCAATTTGGGACCAAGTTTTTCCAGCTCTTTCAGCTTCAATGCTGTAAGTAGGTTGCATGGTACAATCCAGCTCAAAGACTTGCCTGGTAAAAGTCTCGCTTGGATGGCTGGCTGGTTAACTCAAGTCCGCCGGCAGTCTCGAGTTTATCTCCACTTACTGATTCATGAAAGATCTCGAGAAGTTTCACCCTTTTCTCCTCTGCGGAAAGGCCTCTTGGTGCCTCCAGCAATATTTCCTAAGTCTTGTTTCCATCAGAACTTTGAGTACGTACTCACCATAGAATTGAGATACAAAAGCTGACGTAACTATATCTAAATCTTAATAGGGCTTACATCAAAACAGATTTCCGGGAAACAATGTTCGTACGGCACTCGCATTTGCCCAAGTAAGTGACACAATATGCTCAATTTCAATACTATAGTGCTTTAGAAAAGCACGATCTGACTGGACATGTTCCATCCCAGCTCGCTGAGAAATGCTGCCAATTCATCAAATTAGATAACGTTATCTCTATTGAGCTCATGAAAATCCTCACCCTTCACCGATCGTTCCATTGAGCTCGGCCCACATATACAGACTAGCTTATTGTTTCCAGGTGCTGGAAGGTGTTTCTCCAGCATTTCCCTCGTGATGTGTCCAACAGATTGCGCCCAGTTTCCAGGTAATGGCTTTCCTGTCAAGCTCATGTGCAGGTTGAACCTCCCTTGGTGCTCGGCAGCCAACCGTTCGAGCTCTTGTCTACACAGGATATCCTCGAAATGCCGGTTGACATCAATTACCCAAACTTTTGTTTTACCGTCCAAAGGGTCGGTCAAAATCGCCCGTAAGACTTGGAGAATAGGCGTGATCCCGCTCCCTCCACAAACGAGTCCGATCTCTTCAATATGCCATTTTTCTCCATGAATTGATGCCAGCCCCTCTCCTTCCCAGAGGAAGTGTCCGATTGGGCCTTTAACCTCAACGGTATCTCCAACAGCGAGTTCGGAGAACCCCAGGGTCATGCGACCTCCGAGTGGAAAGGCGGTTGTCGGGTAGTAAATTCTAACCAAAGGTCAACTTACTTTGATATAAATGATGAAGACACTCACTTGATTAACATATCAATAAATCCTCTATCATCTCGCGTCGAGAGGGGAGTGTATGCTCTTTGTACTACATCACCCTCTGGAACCTGCACTCCGGCCTTATCTACCACTTTTCTACGTAAGCGGATATAAACGTGCTGCCCGAAGGGCAATCCAAGCTTCTGATCCTTGTTTTCCAAAGTGAATCGATACATCTTTGCATCCTTCGAAACCTCCATTATGTTGGCAAGGACAATCTTCTTCCATTTCTTGTGGTTTAGGAAAGTCTTGGTTGCAGTCTCATTTTCAGGTTCCTTCCCTTGTTTTAAATCAACGTCTTCGTCGAGGGTGCCTATATGGAAGTCCGCTAGCTGTCTTTTGGCGTCCGAGCTGTGGATGGCCATAAAGTCTTCTGTCGCATCTTCCCCTGCAACGATTTCGATCGACTGTGCACCACCTGGATGGTCGTTGAAGAAACCCTTGCCTTGATATACCTGGCAATCACATTCATTCCACAACCTAAGATCGCAGGTATGTCTTACCTCTCCTTTGACAATGAACCAAGCTTCCTTTTTAGCCCGCACAGACTGGAGCTCTCCGACACTAATCTTGCGATTGATGCCTGGCTTGGTCATTTGGACCTCAGAGGCTCGTATTTCTAGCTTTTTGACGGATTTAGAAGGTGGATTCATTGAAAAATCTGGTTTGGAAGGGTCTAGTCCCTCATCCTTCAGCCTCTGCATCCAACCACCCTGTTGCGTGCCAGCCACTTTTGATGATGATTAAATGCATCAGGCTTTGACAAGAAAGAGACTTACTTGTGGGATGCTCAAACCGAACTTTCCCGTCATCTAGGTGGTGGACACACACTCTGAACCACCTTCAAAATATTTTCCTTAAGTCAAGTTCATTAAAATAATTGGAACATGTACCAATTATTCATCATTCCCGTCGCATTCCAATACATATCTCGTGGTTGGAGCGCCAAAGATTCATCCATACAGCGAACCATAATCGCGCGAGTTGTCTTGACACTCGATATAGGCATCTGAAATGACCAAAAGCACCAGCAAAAACAGGTGTCAGAATCGGTCAAGTCCAGGTCCCCATACACAGTGTTAGAGTAGGCTGTAGCTCGAAAGCAATCCTCCGGGTAGGTGATATGGGCCAGATCCCACGTTTCTCCGTCATTAGAAGATATTTCAACCCGCGTTACTCGCCGTCCACCACCTGCGTACGCATATCCCTCGATTTCGTATGTACTGTCTAATGCCAGGGATGATGTATCCAAGACTTCGTCATGATCTGGTCTCGCGATAGCACTGTTCACGTTGAGATCGCGGATGATATACCTATCAACAACAGTCAGACCTCACAATTCACTTCGTCATGCTGAAAAGATGAATCTGACCTTGGATCATACCACCAGTGATTCTCTGCCCGCGCTTGGTCTGCATCTATGGGCATGGGTAGTACCTTGTTGTCGCGGAAATGGAGATGATGCTGGCTCTCTTTCTCGGACAACTCAATCCTTGAGAGCCATTTGACTGATCTTCCACAGATTTGTGAAGGGACGACAAGGCGAAGGGGGAAACCGTGGTCTGGTTCAAGACTTGATACATGTCGTTAGCCGTTCGGTAAGCAAAACCATAAACTTAAGATTCATACGGTAGACCATTCATGCCCCAGGCTAACATCATACCTTTACGCCTATCTCGAGCCCAACTGAGCAACTGACTATTTAAGAGGAACAAATAAACTTCAGATAGAAAACACATGAAACGGCATACCTGGTACCGTAGGGGCCGTTGGGAAGATCATCACTCCCTTCGAAGATGACATACTTGGCTCCCCTTTGAGGAAGAATGTACTCCAGGACGTCGGCCAGGTAGACACCCGTAAAGAGCGCTGTAGAGATACCAGCTGCTCCCCAAGAGAATCCCAATGATTTCCGAACAACGTTCTGTTCTTTGCGTCTGTTGCCGGCACACACTAACGTCACCGGTATCGTAACTACCCTGAAATTTTCACGAAGGTCCCCCAATGTGAAGATGACAGGCCTTGAACACAATCTACGAAGAGGTAGAACAATTAATTTGAATATCAGCGCCAGATCTTCCCGACAGACTCACCCGTGGATTTTTAGCTTCCAGTCATTTGCCATCTGCTGGTCAATCTCTGGGACAGCACCATGATTACGAACGAAAAACAGACTACTTGGCGTGATGAAACCTTGAGCAAATAAATCTCGAAGCTTGGCCTCTGCGTTGAATGGGTGCCTTCCTGTCAAGCGAATCATTCTTTCATCTCGTGGTACCCAAGCGTCAGGTGTCTCGCTAGGCAGTGTGAATACAGCATCTGACAATCATCGGAGATTGAGAGCATCTTACGTGTCTGAGGGGCGGATGTTTTTGCATCCTATTTCTTGGGGTATACCCGGGAAACCCAAGCTCGATGGGAGCTGGCGTGCTTCCAGACGTGCTTCCCTATACTTGGGCTCTCGCCTCACAAGTGACGGCGAATAAAATGGGCTAGGCAGCTGAGCAACATTCTCAGTAGACAAGTCCATTTTTCCCTCTAAGTGGGAGGTAATTGAAGAGTCGGGTGAGTTAGGGGAGCTGAGACTATCGAGCGTTGATAGCTCATCTGAAGACCAGGTAAACCTTTCAGGGTGTGGAAACAGGTCGTCTGCTAGTGTAAAATGCATTGAATTCATGAATTTAATGGATAAAAATTCTACAAACCGACGTATGGCAGCATTGTTGCCATGTCTCAGATTTCTTTGTGGTTGTGCTCCTGTAAGTGTCGATATCTTGATTTAGGGCGACGCTCATATCTAATGATACCACCCATTTCCACCAATGAATGCAGGGCGATAAGCTGCATCAAAAATGGATGGGAAGTTACGATATCACTGGACGTTTGAAGTTTGAGGTTTTTGTCGCGTCAGCATTCAAACCATTCTATTCTTGGACGTCTAAATTTATCTATCATGCTATCGAACCAATAAGGTAGAAAATAGTACACATATTCTTAGACCTAGAACCATCTATAGCTCAGGGACGCGAATCGCTAATAATAGGATATTGATAACGATACATATGATTCCCATGATCCAAAATCCCTTGCCTGCTTCTGCCTGGAATCTGAAGACAAGGGCGAAAATGATTCCTCCCAGGTTTCCACAGGAGCCAACAAGGCCTGACATCAAGCCCTATTTGTGGAGATCAAAATCAGACTTTAGGGCATGAGTTAGACAAGACTCGCATTATTGGAGGCGTTGCAATGGGGGACCAGAGCAAAGTTGGCGCCATTTCCAAGTTCGGAAAAGATGGCCGAAATACAAAAGATGCCGATGAGAATTGGCACTAAAGATAAACACTGTATTAGTGATCCTACTGTCAAGATTCTGTAGCACACACGTTGTACGCTGCTACTTTGTTGCAGATAGAAGCCTCCTGCAATAAGGGAGATCCCCATTGCTGAACCACAAGAAAGCATCCAGATCTTCTTCCCCTCCGATCCAAAAGACCGGTAAAGAACATCTCCGAAATAACCACCGAGTGGACGCATTACAAAGTTCATGAAACCACTTTCAAGGTAAAGCAAATTCAGAAACATGATATGAGAGTACAAAAAGTATGAGCTCACAAAATAGATGTGTAATATCCTGCAGTCGTTTGCGTAAATCCCGGTAGACTTTTGCTGTAGAGAACAAACAGTACATCTGCCATTTTGCTGTCGATCGTGAGTTCAACACCAAAAGTCGTAAGATAAGCCAGAGTCGGAAGCCAAGTCAGCGGATTGAATATAATCTTAGCCATCATGTTAAAGGTGAGGGACTTATTGGTAGCGACATCAACTGAGAGGAACTGAGGGTCCGTGACCTCCTCTTCCACAGGATGAATGATGATAGCCGCATCTCTTGATGCTTTAGCATTTTTGTTTGAGTCACAAACCGACTTTTCATTGGCGCTCTGTGTCTCAGTAAAACTGGAGGCAGCGATATTGTGGCGATTCGACCATTTTCCAGTGGGGTGATCTTGGCCGAATATTAGAACCAACACTGCAATACTCAAAAGGACTGGAACGCTGCAGACCATTTACAAGTAAGTCAGTGTCAGCAAGCGATTGAAAACACCAACGTACGGGACGATGACAAAAGCTACACGCCATGCAACATGAACAGAAAGATTGTAGGTGCTTGTAAGTCTTTGAAATAACGAGGACATGATAACAAAAGTAGCCCCCCCACTGTGAAGTCAGTTATGTCTTCTCAAGAAGTTGAAATCGTTGTGCTTACCCCATGTTTCCTAGAAGTGTGTTGATCAGGCCATGCTCGAAAGAAAGTATATGACCTACCCCATCCCCCCACCAGAGCATTGGCAACACCCACACAATTTTTGTCGAAAAAGGCAGAGGTCCACGCCTGACAGGGCACAAAACATGCACCCAAGATCCCAATGAAAAATCGCACGGCATAAAGAGTCTCTGCACTGTGAGCAGTGCCAGCAAGTCCAGACGGGATGATTCCAAGAAGCAATGTGGTTGCCATGACCTTTCTTGGTCCCCATTGGTCAACCAAAGGCCCCACAAAAGCTCGGACGGCAAGGGTAGCGGCCAATGCAATAATATTAGAGTTGTTGACTTGACTATTGGTGAGCGCAAGGTCGGACATAATGGCGTCTGGGATGAGCGGGGGGAATGCAAACCAAGACAGAAATGCAACGAAAAATCCAACTGCGTGTTTACCCAAGGAGACATGTGCTTTGACTTAGTCCGATTCTTCAAGACCAAAATGCGAGGGGATGGACTTACGCCAACTGAGATGGAATACTCTTGCATATGGGTCTCTGAGGTTAAACACAGGTATGGTGCGGCTTTTCAAGTTAACAGGGTTTACGATAGCAGGTTCCCAGAGATGCGACCACTTGAAAGGAGGAGCATCCAGAGACCCAAGGTGCTCAACCATAGCTAGGGTATTGAAAAATTCCAGTTTGTTGAAATAATCCATTTGAATTTAGTTGTATTTATGTTATCCTCCATTCAAAAAGATATCGATCATGAGACAAAAATAAACCAACTATTTGCACTCGATAAAAGCGGCTTTGGCGTTCTTCGGAGATAATGATCTGGTGCAAGTTTTACCGCAGCTAGACAAGGTTAGACAAGCGTGGATAAGCGGTATTTAAGTACCATAATGGGAAGATGGCGCGCAAACAAGATAAGACCGCAGGAATCTTCCACAGATAAGATTTAAATTGCAAGTAATTTTCATTAACAGCCCTGATAAGCCCTGATATGAGAGCCCATGAGATAAGGTGGCGAGCTCGATCGCATTAGGCCGAGATAGCGGATAATTCGATATTAAGATGGTTGCCCGAGATTTATTTGTAGCTGAAACACAACGCTTTCCACGCTCATGAACAACGGAGCGATAACCGAGGGAATTTAATTTCGCAGCCGTCCAATCTTTTTTTAACTGGTTCGCATGTCGCACGCGGGGATATAGAATAACGCTTGAAGTAGCAATACATTGAGGTATCATATGCAAACAACAGGTTGTATCTGGGCCATGAAGTCCCGGGATGCCAGGATATGAGGGCAAAAGAGAGGCGGACAGGTCACCCATCCAGTACACTGCGACTGCGTAGATGTGTCAGTTAGTGGAAGGTTAGTGGAATTCCCGCGCAGTTGTATTCGTAATAGTCACGTTGTGGCATACACATGGGCGTGACGCTCAATTTATCACATCAACGCTTGTTCTCTAAAATATCAATCTTTAGTGGCCCACTCCGCATGGGCGTTATCTTTGGGTTATTACAGATTTAATATGCGCTCTCAAGCGGCAGGCTCGTCTGATTGGACTGCTTGATCAAGAACTTATCCTCATAGTGTGGCTTGTACTGTGCAGCAACTCCTCCTTGTCACCTACTGGGCCGGATCCGTGAGCTCAAACACTCAAATGGAATCAACTTCTGTCTTTGTCGATGGACCTGATCTTGAAAAGCCGCTTGCCTCAGCCAAGTGTTTATCAAGCATGGACTTTCCTCAAGGAAGGGAGATCATATTTGTGTGTGAGTACCAGGGTTCTTCTTTTTTGAAGCTGCTAGGCCTGACTCAAAATAGGTGGTTTAGGAATGGTTGGAATAGGTTGGGAATATCATCATGGATAATAAACTCGGGACTACTGCTTACATCAATGGCCAGCGTTCATTGAGAAGCTTCTTAATCTCGACGAGAAACAGAAATATTTCATCCTGACTTGTGGAGAAGAGATGCATTTTGCTTACAACCGCGTTGGGTTAGCTACTTACTTGCATGATCAATTCTTGATCTCACATCACCTAGATTGACAGAGTACTTTGAGCATCGCAATGTACATTCGTACATTCAGCACTTGACCTTTACCTAACGCGTACCATTTCAGATTGAAAATTTATATCTGAACCCGCCTTCTTGGTATGCGGAACAGCAGCCAGATCGATTTCGTTATCATCTCTCAGAAACTGTTACGTCTCTTTCTCCCGAGCAACATCTGGTGTACACGAGCAAGGATAGGTCATTTCGATACGATAAATGTGTCATCGCAACAGGTTCGACTGCTAGCCTTCCGCCGTACACTTCCTTGAACAGGGTCGCGAAGACACGAGGAGTATTCTTGTATCGGAATATTTCAGATCTCGATTCTATCATTGCGTACGCGGAAAGAGATGATGTCCAGCATGCCGTTGTTGTTGGAGGCGGCTTGCTTGGTTTAGAGGCTGCAAAAGCCCTGCATGATCTCGAGACGTGGGTTTCCCAGACTCCAGCTCTAGCGAATCAGGAGTCAACCTTCTTTCAGAATATCTCATGTGAGCATTGTGAATCGCCAGGCTTACCCGCTTTCACGGCAACTCGATGGTGATGCGGGCGAAATGGTCCTCAACAAGATCGAAGCTTTGGGCGTTCGAGTCCTCACAAATTGTTCCCCTTCGGAAGAACTCACTCGCGATGGCGGGGATGACTCTTGTTATCAGATTTTCACTGGTCTCAGGCTACAAGATGGATCTATTCACGACGCTGATATGGTAATTTATGCCATAGGAATACAGCCACGAGATGACATTGCGAGAGACAGTGGTATTAAGTGTCATCCCAGTGGAGGAATTATTATTGGCAGTGATCTCCAAACTTCCGCTCCGGACGTTTATGCTATCGGGGAATGTGCAAACTGGAAGGGCCACTACTACGGGCTGATTGCTCCCGGAGGTAAGGTTTGCGCCAGTCCATTCATATTTCTAGTACCTCATCCGAATGTAGTTGAGATGGCGGACATCTTATCGTTTAATCTGACGCAAACTGAATCCCATGCGCCAAGGGCAATGAATGCACCCGACTTGAGCACCAAACTTAAGTGATTAACTTTCTTTGTTCCCTTAACTGAAGTCTCAGCTAAGATTCCTGCGGCAGACTTATGGGAGTTGATGTTGCTTCCTTTGGTGATTATTTTGCCGACAGGCGACACTCCGTAAAGGCGCAGCTAGCAACGGAGTTACTTGGACCAAAGGATCAAATCAAAAGTCATCCAATTTCCCGGATGCCCAAAGACATAAATTCAGGCGATAGGATTCTTAATTCGACTCAGTTACCCTTAGCATCGTCTACTCTAAAGAGACTAGTCGTACGCAAAACCGACGAGCCCATCAAATGCCTGATCTACAATGATCCTTTTAGTTCTACCTACAAGAAATATATCTTCACTGCAGACGGGAAATATCTTCTTGGGGGAATGATGATCGGGGACGTGAGTGATTTTGTGAAGCTCGTTGCCATTGTTAAAAAAAAAGTGTGCTTTCTCCCATCTATATTTGGAACACACGTTGATATGGTCGTTTTACCTTCTAGAAAACTTTGGACGTCCCTCCTTCTCAATTCATCATCGGAGCAAAAAGAGAGGAAGAGGGAGATGATCTTGATGATGATGCACAAGTTTGTAGCTGTCATGTGTGTTTTTGAAGACGTTCCTTTGCATTTGCCAGATTTCTCAGGATTTGTTTAGAACGTTCTCAAACTTGACATCGTCAAATGCATTCAATCTGGTGACAACATCACTGTCAGCGATCTCAAACAGAAAACTAAGGCCGGTACTGGGTGTGGTGGTTGCATGCCATTGGTTGGTTTTTTCCCTTGATCCCATTCTCCGCTGACATTGTATCAGATAACAGCTTTGTTCAATGCTGAGATGAAGAAGGCTGGCCATACGTTGAATAATCATCTATGTACTCATTTCGCAATATCCCGCGCGGATCTGTTCAGCATCACAAAAGTCAAGAGGTTGCGTAACTTCAATGAGGTAATCCGCGAGGCTGGTGCCATCAAAGACGCTATCGGCTGTGAAATTTGCAAGCCCGCTGTTGGTAGTATCCTGTCGAGCTTGTACGTGCAGGAAAAGTCTGCCTCGTTACAGCGACCCATTAACTCACTCATTAGGTACAATGAGCACATTATGAAAGTAGAGCATCGCCAGAACCAGGACACAAACGACCGGTTCCTAGCGAACATTCAACGAGATGGCACTTTCAGTGTTGTTCCCAGGATTGCAGCAGGAGAGATTACCCCTGAGGGACTCATCGCCATTGGTCACGTAGCCAAGAAATTCAATCTATACACCAAGGTAGGCGATAAGCTGGCGATACATCCCTACGTCTACTGATCGTCCGGCCAGATAACTGGAGGTCAGCGTATCGATATGTTTGGTGCAATGAAAGATGATTTGCCAGAAATTTGGGAGGAGCTGAACAATGCCGGATTTGAAAGTGGCCATGCATATGGTAAGAGTCTCCGAACCGTTAAGTCCTGCGTTGGTACTACATGTACGTAATTTTATCATTTCTCTTGAGTTCTCGTTAACCCGATGTGCTGTAGGGTGTCGTTATGGTGTCGGTGACTCTGTGGGTCTGGCTGTGCAACTAGAAAATCGGTATCGCGGTGTGCGGAGCCCTCACAAATTTAAAGGTGGTGTATCAGGGTGCGTAAGAGAGTGTGCCGAGGCCCAAGGAAAAGACTTTGGACTCATTGCGACTGATAAAGGCTGGAATAGTGTGTTTTTTTCCAGTCTTTATCCCTCTCTTCTAAATGCTTTTGTAGTATTTGTCGGTGGCAATGGAGGTGCCAACCCTGTAAGGCGTTTCTTCTCATGTCTTGTCTTATCACGCTTAGTGACTCACTAGCGGCACGCTGAGCTTCTGGCAAAGGATGTTCCTCCTTCTAAGGTTGTCAGGGTCATTGACCGGTTCCTTGCCTACTATATTATGACCGCTGACCGGTTACAACGCACTGCACGCTGGATTGAGAATATGGACGGTGGCATTGAGGTTAGCATGTGTTAAGGTATTTTGGATTACCATGTTCTAAAAGCCTCGCCTAGAAACTGCGCAAAGTCATTATTGAGGACCAGCTTGGAATATGTACTGAATTGGACGCAATCATGGATAATCTTATCGGTACATATGAAGACGAGTGGGCAACTGTCGTGAAAGGTTGATCGCTTTTGCCAAGACCATCAAAAGCACATCTGATTCTATGTGTTTTCCCAGATCCTGCCAAACGGCTACAGTTCAAACAATTCGTGAATACCTCTGAACGTAGACAACAGACCGAACTGATTGAAGAGCGCGGTCAGAAGCGACCTGCTGACTGGCCCAAGACATCCGCGTCCCTGAGATTTACGCCTGACCAATTCGTCACACAAAAGCATCAATGGACATGGCAGACCGTAGCGAGGAAAGAGGATATGGTCCTGAACGACCAGGCCACTACTAGCGTAGCCGTCAAATACGGTGATACACAGCTGGCCGTTTACCACGTTCCCCGACGGGGACTTTACGCAAGTCAGCAGATGTATGTTTCTTGTCTCTCTTTCAGTTTTCATCTTAATTTGTTGTGCATGGCGTAGGTGTCCCCATCGTCGCGCTTTCGTACTCGATCATGGTATAATCAGTGATACGCCCAATGGTGATCTAGTACGCCGTCCTTACTCTCATACGAGGATCATGCATGAAGTTCACTCATTTTCTCTCAGTACATCTCCTGTCCACTACATAAACGGAACTTCGCCTTGACAGACGGGACGTGTTTGAATGCTTCAGAATATAGTATAATAACATTCGAGGCTCGTCAAACTGAATCTGGAGACGAGATTCAGCTCCTTTTGCCCCCAAAAGAAGATATCAATACCGTCTTGGGGACAGAGAAATGGTTTACTCGGCAAGCAGAGTCAGAGGCACTTGGATTGAATGCTGCAACGCAAGTAAGATTAGCCGATAGTACAGGACATTTTCACAGTCAGGGGACTAGCTTGGCCGGCTGTTCAGGCGTAGCATTGTGTAGTGATAAGAGACTGGAGTGGTAGTTGCAACATGATTGAATCGTACACTATACGTACATGTAGGCCACTCACCTTTCTGATTTTTGAGCAAATATCTTCGTCATTCTCGTGCAGAATGCAAGATTGGTTCCTTTTCCCAAAATCGAAACACTCAGTAGCTAACAACTGGTCGGTCAGCTACCTGATCTGTCAGGTCCCATAGAGATAGTTTTATCGACGATATACCAAAGATCTGCGCGCCATGTTTACTGGCAGCTATATTGAGCCTTCAAATTAGAAAACTTTAGACAGCGTGATATGAAAAAAATGTGATACCTCAGATTTGATGGTACCTGTATTCTCTTTTTTTTTCAAATTAAATTGAGCCGATCTTTACAGAAAGACACGCTTGTCCTGTGATGATGGGCTGGATCGAAAAAAAAGACTGATGCGGCTGCCATTGCGACTCGTACGCTTTCTTCAAAACACATATCCCCTTTTTGATGTCGTGAATATAAATCAATGATAAATCATACTCCGTGTTGATCGGGGGGCTATCGTCGATTTGTGCAAAAGTGACATTGTGGTTTAGTTCGTGTAGGTATGGTTATAAGATTATGATTCATCCTTTTTTCAATTTTAAAAAAAAGAAAAAATCTTGGGAAGTACATTGTGTCCTGAAAGAACATCAGGAAGGGCGCGATCCCCGGGTTTCCAGGGAGCACCTCTCTCTTTCTAGCCGGAGCGTATCAGAGTCACTCTTGAATTGTACAGTTACATTTGACATGGAACCGTTCTGGATCATTTCAAGGGATGTGGGTCAAGAGCAACCTAAAATCAAGCGCGTGCAAATGGAGAGAGAGAGAGAGTAACCACAGATTCAATCGAGCTTGCTGATTCACTGACAGGCGGAGGGATATCAAAAGACGGAAAGAAGATATATATATATATATATTCACGGGGGAAAAAAGAGAGAAAGGTATAGAAGAATGGACATGAGGAAGGTATAGACAAACATGAAGGAATATGATATGAAGGGTGTAAACAAAAAAGTCAACGACGACCATGAAATTAATCATTACGAGGCACATTCAAGAAAAGGAAAAACCTCCTACCAAATCGACCTCCAAAGAGCGATCATCTACATGTAGAAGAAAAAGAAAGAAAGAAAAAAAAACTGAAAAAAACACAAAAAATAGTCAAAAACTAACGGAAAAGATCCAAACGCTGATCGTGCGAAGGATACCGGTACGCCACAAATTCCGAATCTTGCGATACCAACTCCTCAAGAGCTCTTCTCGAA
>Ga0153934_1000006_pt1 | contig 51880 bp, 62 predicted proteins | sample TSNJ018MetaG_FD_104708 | JGI IMG/M metagenome (GOLD analysis project Ga0153934, IMG submission 104708) | Attine ant fungus gardens microbial communities from New Jersey, USA - TSNJ018 MetaG | ecosystem: Host-associated > Fungi > Mycelium > Unclassified | place: USA: New Jersey, Wharton State...
AGATTCGGCTTGGTCTCCCCACAGAATTATTCGGATTGAGCAGTTAGTGTCGTCTATTAGATCGAGTTCCATCTTTTTAACCTAGAGCCACGTCGAATCCGATACGGGTCAAATAGGCAATATGTGTACCACATACCACTCGACCATGATTACCTCGTCGAATTGTGAAATTCGAGATGAGGCCGGCCTCTCGAACAACACCAATGACATCTATCAATAGTGACATGACATAAGGAAAGCTGAAAGTACTGACATATGGTACTTCGGCTTACCACAAAATGCACCCTTCCCGAGACTTCCGAGTTGATTGAGAGGGACGAAGCAATTTCTAGGCATGGAAGCCGTGTCATGGCACTACATAAACGGCGCCACTATTAGGGATTTGCCAGAGGCTCAAAAGAATACCACCTCTTTGATGTGAGTGGTTCTCTCTAGAATCAACTCATAACCATGATTTGAATATGCTTTGTTGGCGACCTTGATTCGGGCCTTTGAGACCTGATACACCTTTCCTTCTTCCAAACGTGAGAATAACTCATCTGCTACGGTGTTGAAGACGGTAACCATAATCTTGCCACTTTGGTCTAAAAACACTACGCTAAATAACTTGCCATCGCTCGTTTCCTTGGACCAGTTTTTGATGTTGCTTTTCTGAACTACTCGAGCTTTGATGGTCCAGTTGACCCTATATGGATTCAACTCCTCGATAGGAATGATTGGTAGAGATCGCGCGTTCTCCTCGTATTTTCGCTGACCATCGAACAGAGGGTGGTTTTGTTGTTGCTGGACACCGGTGCTTGTCTCACCACCCAGGGAAGCTGCAACAGGCGTGTGCTCCAAGACTATGCTGCTGGTGTCGCCCAAAGCTGTAGGTATGCCAATTTTCTCGTCCGGGTTGCCAAGAACACGGATGCTGAGCAAAATCACCAATCTGTATATAACAATGACTTCCATCTGCAATCAAAAAAACAGGAAGTACGCACCGCCTGTTCTGTACAATGTTTGATGTCCATCTTTCGATAACTGCAACAGTGTAATCCCGAATATTCTCGGCCTTGACAAGAGCATTACAATGCGTGGCTAGCATTCCTTGGATGAAGTATGTTCCATCAGATATAATCAGTCGATAACGTTCACTATTCCCTCTGACCACCTTTTTGACTAATAGAAATTGAACGACATATTCTTCCTTCCAATTTGATTCATTGACACAGGAAGACAGAGGTAGATGTGCACAACAGCCGGTACTAAGCTGAAAAGACGACATTGACGGATCGGAGGAACTAATACTTGTGCATGAGTCATCATGATCTCTATCTGGAATCATCAAACGCTGATCAATGTCTCAATGTTTTGTCAAGCCCGTGACTTATAAAATCCAATCAATAAACAAACTTAGCTTAATTTGATGACCATAATTTGTTGCTAAAATAGCAGGATTTGAGGTTTCATGATTGGCTATTTATTCGGTAATGGTAATATGGGGATTGTATTAGAAACTTTGTGGCTGGGTTTCCATCGGACTTCGAGGGTTGGTACGCTAATATCACATTGATTCTCTGATTTTAGCTTTTCTGACTACCGCCCTGTGTAAGTACCGGCGGAAACAGGACTTACATCACATTAGTGAATATTTGACCCTGAATGACCATTGTCAGTGTTATTTCTAGTGCCAGGTGCTCCCTTGACAACCTCTTGATGCAGGACATTAATTAACTATGAATGTAGTAAATAGAAATAAATATGCAAGTGTAAGATAGCTATGAGTAACGAACAATAATGATAGGTATCGTTGGGATGGATATTAGTTAAAATCATCACTAGCGATTAAGTTAGTCATTCTTCAAAAAGATCTTCCCGGCAGCATGGTTTGTTTTGTAGCGTCTCGCCCATGCTTAAGCAACGATGCGACCGTGTTGCCACCCGTTCCCAGTGTATTCCTTCGTGCCCCATCCTTCTGGAGCCGTGACCACATACTGGCAATGGGGCAACCTGGAGCCGATTGCGTATGCGCCATAGTGACAATATAACGGCAAGCAATTTTTATGTGTTCTGTTCGGAGCTTCTGTAGTGCCGCGACAACTGCATTAAACGGATCGCGAAGAATAGATTCTTCCTTTGCAAGCTCGCGGATGGGCTGAGAGGAGGACGACAGGGAAATGAGATAGTCACGGTGCTTTTTGGGCATGTATAACCGCATCTTCTCCATGAATTGACCGTGGTGATCCTTCATTTCGGAGCTCCTGGGCGGAACTGTCTTGTGATTGACGCCGAGAAAAGCGTCGAGTGCGTGCATAACGCTACTCTGACCGGCGGAAGGACCACTTCGCAATAGTTTATGATCATCTGGGATGCCCTCATATTTCCAAGAAGGTCCGTCGCTCCCACTACCGCTATACCAGGGTCGGATCTGCCAGTAAAAAACATGCGGATCACATGTCGGGCGGACAGACTGGATGATTTCGTTAATATTGTTGATTATCCCCGTAAGGCGGACCAGGTCTCGAGAAACCTTCCCTACTGCAGTATAGTCACCTGTGTTGGGCGATAACTGATTGTATTCCTCAAGGACTCGTAGCATTTCGACACCAACAAGCTCAGCTCTAGCTGATGCAAGATAAAAGTTGGCTTCATCCTCTGTTCCTGAAAAGAGATGGCGAAAGCGAATATTCGTCACTGAAAGGGGCTCAGATGGATCTACAAGCTCGTAATTCCATAGAACGGTATCAGCGAACGTGAGTACTGGAGCTATCCCAAGCAATTGGGACACCTCAACAAGCGGCACGGTGATCGATCTTGGAATGATAACGACTTCGGGTGGGGCAGGAAATATTGGGATCGAATGGACGTAGAGATGGAGGAGCCATGAAAGGACGTAATGGGCTCTTTGTAAGAATCGAAGATTTGATTTGATTTCATCTACTGAAAGCATTGGCCACTTGAGATACCGGTGATGAGAATCTACATAAATCTGAAATTAGGAAGATACTTACTAAGTCTATGTCGTCTCGCCATGCCTGGCCAAATTCACGTTTGCTTTTGGCTTCACTGGAATCGTCGTCACCGAGACACAAGCTACCTGCAGCAGCAGAAAGACCATCTTCCCAAAGATCGAAGGAAGGTGGTAGACGTGAAAGGGGAGTCGGAGGGAAAAAACCAGTGTGAAGGTTAATGTCAAAGTCATCAAGCGAGCGACGATCTGGCAGCGAAAGGCGAGGGGCATGAGGAAAGTAGAAGTTGTACAGAGAGAAAACAGCATTAAGGAGGGTACCGACCGCGTGAGGAGGGGACAGGTGTGGTTGGAAAAAAGTCATGGTCAGAAGAGAGGGGAAAAGAGCAAGGTACGTCTGGAATCTTGAAGGTTGAAAGCTGGCGGTCCTTTAAATGAGATTTGACCACGCCACTGATTACAAGTACAAGATACATATCGCTGCAGAAACGTTAAGGATACGGTTCGGGAGGGAAGCGAACTGGGCCGATCGTGATCCAGACTCGTTCCTGTTCGGAGGAAAATATCCTAGTGTATTTGTGATGAGACAGTATTAGGGCAAGCAGTACATGATTAGTTCCGTTTGAGCTCATCGATTGGCAAAGAATATGTGACTGAAGGGAATATCTGAGATCTAAAATCGTAAGTAAAATAGTTACATAATCGATTTTTGTGCGGAGTCACAACAGATCCCGCTACCGCTGTACAATTAAGCCTGTGTATCATCAACACTTGGTCTGATCAAATGTCTCCTCAAACATAATCAGCTTTCTAAGGATCAGATATGGATGTGAGGCCTCGCTATGTTCCTCTGGTAAGGCTGTTCAAGACTTGGCAACACCCGTTAGCCGAGCTATACGTAAGTAAAACACTTGCCGCAATTCTGTAAATAAATCCCTCTTTCAGGGTCGATGTTCCATTAGTGCTGCATGCTCCTTTCTGGTATGCGATCCATCAATGATTAAACAACACCTTTCAGGAACAGACTGAAATAAGTATGCCTGACATACGATTTCAACAATGGAATCTTTATTTCATCTCACTCAGAGGTTGCAAAATACTGCTTCAAAGCTACACGTTGACTCTCAAAGCTCGAGAAAGTGGCATTGCCTGACGCTTCAGACGTGGAACGGAACAAACAATCTTATCAGACTATATTCTAAAAAGGTATAACAAAAGGTGAACAAGAATCAGAAAGGATGCTCCTCATCCCTCCACTTCAACGGGGCAGTATCACCATCAGCGTGGTCTTGTAAACTACACTTACGCCGTACAACTTCAAGAACCTTCTCCTTTACGCCCGACTTACCCTTTCTCGAATAGACAAGCCGAGAGATTAACTCTCCAAGCTGAAGGCCTGGGGCGTCCCCAGTCTGAGAATTAATGATAACTCCATGGATTTCAGCCTCGGTGGGAAGTGCAAACTGTGATAACGGAGGCACTTCAGCTACTACGGGAACTTCGAGTTTGGGTGCCGATCTCAGGTATTCTGAGGTTGGGTCAAAGAAACGGTCAACGAGGTCATCAGTAACCTCATTTACATTTGCCGGTTGCCAATAGGGTCGTCTATCTGACCTTTCAATGATGACTGCCTTCACACCAGTGTTGAAATCAGGAGTTGCTTGATTCTGTAATCACAGGATGAATAAGAGTCATCTGATTCCAGGGGCTCAGCCTCACGCAAAATGCTGTAGCTATTTTCATCTCCATGTCGAGTGCTTCAAGTAGACTCTTCTTTTTGCCCATTCTAATGGCTTTCAGAGCAACTTTGAGGCTGGTCGGGCTCCGATCTTCCAACTTGGCCAAAGTACTGATAGCAAATTCCCGTATAATTGAGTCTTGATGGGCAGTTAGAGATTGCAACCTGGTAATTATTTCTTCAATTGTATTGCAGCCAAAGGTGAAGTCGAGAGCTACGCGAACGGCACCAATGAAAGGTGTGGGTGGTTCTTCCGGTTGACGCTCTGAAGAAAATTCCTCGATTGTTTGATCAATCACAGAGGGATGTGGCTTGTCAAGCGCTGATAACCGATCAATGAGCACTGGGACTCTCCTTGATGGGATGTAATGTGTCGCGCATCCAAGTTCACTGCAAAGTGAGGTCATCACTGTCTCACTTGGAGAACAAATCCTAGGATACTCACAACACCGCCCTACCACGCAGACTGTCTGAAGTCAGGGCGAGGTAAGTCCCCAGTTCACCATCCAAATGTGATAGGAAATAACTTGCACCCACGTCGGGGCAATAGCCAATCTTCGTTTCAGGCATCCCGAACGATGTATTTTCCGTAGCAATTCTGAATGGTGCATTTGCACTTAATCCCACCCCTCCGCCCACTGTAGTCGAGCAGTTAGGCCGGACTTATGCTGCAAAAATTCATACGTACATGTAATTCCATCCATTATAACAACATAGGGTTTCTTTAAAGCTGCCAGAATATAGTCTATCTCAAACCTAAATATCAACCAGTCAGGTTGTTACTCAATAATTGACCTTAAATGGATGACACACTCGTGCTTGAAGAAATCAATTGCTTTCTGACGGTGGGTTGGGTCGACAGCATTCTCCACAACATCTGCGGATAAAGGTTCAATATCACGGTAGAATTGAAATGATTACACTCACATCTCACATCACCTCCGGCACAAAAGGCACGCCCAATACCTGTTCCAACTATCGTGCCGCAGAGATCGGATGAACTCCATTCCTAGTGATGTTTCGAGTCAGGAGATTTAGGACAGATCAACATGATACTGAAGTATACTTCAATTTTGGGGCGAAGCAGGGTAAGCATATTTTCATTGAGTGCATTGAGCTTGGGTTCACGATTGAGGATAAATTTCCTCAGGCTCTGATGACTTTGAAAGAGAACAGCCTGCTCCTAGATACAGATAGATAAAAAAAAAAAGACGAAGAGGGATTAGAACTCACTTCAGGAGCGACGGTGGACATCATGTGTTGGGCAATGGTTTGTATCCTCCGGGAAGCACGAATACCACTTCGAGTCATTGAGAAGACCGTAGTCAGCATGAGAAAGAGTTACCTTGCTGCAGGGAAATTAAGAATGTGTGAAATCAGAAACCTTTATCACATGACGTCCCTTTCTGTCCATTGACCACTACCATCCCTCCTCCCTCCTGGGTTCATTCCCTCAAGGTGCATAATCTATCACTAATATCTTCCCTCTTTCTTTGTTACTAGTTGCTCCCGGGGCAGCATCATTCTAGCACTATTTATGGAGATGACAACATAAGCTATGCCACATGTGAGCCTTGCTAAAAGCCTTATTGTCTAAAGGTAGTTATCAGGTTGTACCAAAGTGCGTGGAAAGATGCATGGAAACCTCAAGGCAGAAGTGCACCATTCAAAGGTAGTTGAGGGGTATTGTTAGTCATAGCCGGCAGGGACTTTTATTGCACACCCTTCTATATGTTGTAGTATCGTAGCTCAATGATAGGCTGGCCTTCTGATGTTAAAAAAGTAGCCAGAGCGTGACTGTGTTTGACATGACTTGACATGAGTGAAATGACACTATCAGGTGACTTGCGCGCCGTATAAGGAAGCGTATTGGCAGCTCGTGAGACCTTCTTTGTCAAACTGTACAGTTCAGCCACATAATCTCAACCCTACTGTCAATCACGACCAGGACTATCGTCATTCCTCAAGACCCATGACCCCATCTACCACGTATGTTTTTTCTTCGTGTCAATGTATTGAAGCTTACATAGAAACAGCGTCCCGAGTGCTTCGGTCAGTCATGAACCATCGATATCGCTGTGACGTGATTAAATTCTTGTACAGACGATTGAAGTCCCAGAGACTCTCCTCAAAAAGCGCAAGCAAAATGACAAGGCCCGAGAGGAGCGCCTTGCAACGATTGCGGCCAATCGTAAGGTTAGTCCAACTTGAAATTCGAGCCTTCATATCTTAGATAGGGGATGCATAACTTCATTTCGACACTTGGCTAGTGAAGCTACTTCACGATGTTGCTGTCAAATCCATCTTTCGGGACTGACTTTTTGAAATGCCCTTGCATTGAGATTTGAAGTGAAATTGCGGATACTTACAATTTACTCAGGCCTCCCAAGGAAAGCGCAAGGTCATTTTCAAGCGTGCCGAATCTTATGTAAAGGAGTATCTTGCTAGGGAGAGAGAGGAGATCCGTCTGAAACGTGTTGCTCGTGCATCCGGTGATTTCTACGTACCTGCTCAACCTAAAGTTTATTTTGTGATTCGCATTCGTGGGTGAGCCTGTCTTCAATTTCTTACTGAATCGACCTTGACCTCGGCAGTGTGAATGAGATTGCTCCGAAACCCCGCAAGATTCTCCAACTCCTTCGCCTCTTGCAAATTAACAATGGTGTTTTTGTCAAGGCTACCAAGGCCACTCAGCAGATGTTGCGTCTCATTGAACCCTATGTGACATATGGGTGAGTTCCAGATACAGCTTTTGGTGTCAATTGTACAGCTGAGGCTCGTTCGCAGCGAGCCAAATTTGAAGTCCATCCGTGAACTGATCTATAAGCGAGGCTACGGCAAGGTCAACAAGCAGCGCATTCCCCTCGTCAACAACAATATTATCGAGGAGTCTCTTGGCAAGTTTGATATCCTCTGCGTTGAGGACCTCGTGCACGAAATTACTACTGTTGGACCCAACTTTAAGCAAGTTAGTGTTATCCTCGTCACAATTGTCCAATATATTGTTGTTAATCATTTTTAAAATAGGCTTCAAACTTCCTGTGGCCCTTCAAGCTATCCAACCCCACTGGCGGCTGGAGGAAACGCAAATTTAACCATTATGTCCAGGGCGGTGACTTTGGTGACCGGGAAACAAGCATCAACAAACTTATCCGGCAAATGAACTAGATTTGCGAGGAGACTTTCGGGAACTGGCTAGAGGGGGTCAAATATTCCCATATGATCATTCTAAGCTCAGATTGTTTGTCGATTGTTTGTCGTATGTTTTATGAATAGTAGGTACATCATCTACAAAGCACTCGGTTCCTAGTATCCTAGTGAGGATCTTCCCTGGATGTCTGAGTGTCACTAGATTGACAAAGTGTTGCCGCCCGTAATATGACAGATCTACTGTGGATCTATTGTGGGTGTCCATAAATACATCTCAGTTGGTCAGGTTTTCCTTGAGAGATTTGGTTCTGTATTTTACTATTTGTGCTACAATGGTATCTGCTGCCGAACAACTTTCCAGGTCGAATGCCCACTGGGCGACAGTCGTTGCGCAGAAGGACGTCGACTTTTTCTTGGAATCGGCCAAAGGCCAGAGTCCCCAAGTATGTACTCAAATTCGACAGTAGGTTTTAAATTAACGTCCAGTCAACTTTCAGACCCTTTGGATTGGATGTGCGGATTCTCGGGTCCCAGAATCCGTTATTACTGCTTCCAAGCCTGGTGACATCTTCGTTCATAGAAACATTGCCAAGTGAGCTTCCCTCATCAGTTCACATGATTCACCCTCTGATACTATCGACAGTCAATTCTTTCCGGATGATGTTAATGCTCTGGCAGTCTTGGACTATGCAGTCAACTTTCTGGGCGTCGAACACGGTATATGGAATTTTTCGTCCCGTTCTAATTGATTTTTCGCTCATTGTCGATGTGTGAATTCACAGTCATCGTCGTCGGCCATAGTGAATGTGGTGGTGCAGCAGCTTGCTTAAACGCCGTACAGAGGAAGGATTTTGATCTTGATGGTCCAGTGATCACTATCCCTTCGCTTCCGCCATCGGCAGCCCTTAATCGCTGGCTCGAGCCCCTGACAAGATTGGCTGGCAAGTTGGATATCCGAGCCACATCTCGCGACAAGGCACTTCCTCTTGTCGTTTCGGAGAACGTCAAGATGCAGATCGATAACATTTGCCAGACCCAGACGATTAGAGATGCATGGACAATGGGTACTCCTAAAGGCCAGAGCGTCTATCTTCATGGTTACGTCTATGATCTTGCAACTGGTCGTTTGCAAGATCTGGGGATCACCAGGGGCCCCAAATAAATCGAATTAGTTGAACTATCATCATGTAAAAGACATGTAAGAGACATGCAAAAGACATGTAAAAAATGTAACTTCGTGGAAATAAATTGATGATCGAGAGAGCCTGCCGCCAAGGTCATTTCTGACCACCTGCAAGTGGAAGGCTCTCATTAGTCTCTCCCCTTTACACAACTAGTGATATCTGCCCTTGGCTGTGATGTTCGCTCGGCCGGAACGCCTGTTAGTCCAGATCGCATCTTACAACACAAACCTACAAGGCATAGCAGGCCTTCCACAGGACCTCGTGGACTGGCTTGCTCCAACACTCCAGGTTTCCCATTTTCTCACAAAGGAGAAACGAGCGCCTGATATCGTGGCCGTCGGATTTCAGGAGCTTTTGCCTCTCCATCTCGGGCGTAGGTTTCCTGACACGTCATTCAGAATACCTTTTGAAATTCCCACATCTCACAGTTTCTGGACTATCCAAGTCCGTGATTGAGCATAGGAATGCTCTTATCCTTTCGCAGATCGAAGAACACTCCCCAAACAAGGAGAAGTACTCTCTCATCGCAAAAGTAGTAAATGTGGGTGTTGCACTCCTCGTATATGGGCGGGACGATGGTATTGCACGAAGGGTTCATAATGTGCAAACGCAATGGACGTCGTTCGGACCTCTCTACATGGGGAATAAGGGAGCTGTTGGTGTAAGATTTAGGATTTGCGAGTCAGATGGAGATGCTGGAGAGACTTACACGTATGGTTCTGACTGAACATGTGGGATGTAGTACTGACTATTCCCTGAAATAGGTTCGTCAATGCCCACTTGACAGCCCATGATCATAAAGTCGCGTGTCGGAACGCAGATTATGACTGGATTGTCCGTTCGCTAGTGTTTCCCCCAGTTATGCCCGAGGACAGCTTCAGCACAATATATGACACCTCCCACTTGTTTTTCCTGGGAGATCTCAACTACAGACTGGAATTACCGGTTGCACATCCTCACTATGTCGATAGCAAAGGTCCTAGATTCTCCGAGATGCTATCGTCGGAAAAGATGCGCGAGGACCTTAAGGAATATGACCAGCTCACGGTGGAGAAACGCAAGGGAAATGTTTTTGTTGGTTTACACGAAGGCGAATTCTGGAAGTTCAAGTGCAGTTACAAATATCAACTTGGCCATGTCGATAGATACAGGTAGGTAACAGAGTTGTTACTTCGTCCTTGGCAGATTCTGACGCTTGGGTTTCTTTAGTTCGAAACGGACGCCTTCTTGGACAGATCGAGTTCTCTACGCTACCTATTCTGACTCTCCTGAGAATGGCACCCAAAGCAACATCATGAATGTGTTGTACACTTCAATACCCTCTTATACCACCTCTGATCATGTAAGGTTCCGCTCCTTTACGCCAGGACAGTATTCTCATCCCAAATCTAGAAACCTATTGTGTGCCTTCTTTTAATGCCGCCATCTCCAACTAAACATATATATATTCCAAAAATTCAACTTCCCGTATCATATTGCCCTAGACCTGATCCTAATGCTGTTTTCAAGAAATACTTCGGTCGGTGCCTAGACCGTATCATTGGCTTCATCTGGTGGGTGCTCACATTACTTGGCGCCGGTTCGGGAGTTGTGGGAGTCTTCAACTTTATTGTCGGACTTGGAGCCTGGACTTGGTTCAAGAGTCAGTCACCATCTAACAGCAGCGTTTGAATGAGAATCACATATGTTTAATATTTATACTTCTTGATGACGATTTTACTATCTCCCTCTCAAGATGAAAATAAACCATCCGTACCCCGTGCAGAGGCTCGAGAACATCTCCAGCATTCTTCGTTGTAAATATTTTCCAATTCAGGCTTGCACTGTATTATATAATACTATGATTTTAAGCAGGCTGTACTGTTCCCATTTGCTATCATGGCTGCTCTTGCGTCGTGAGTTCTTTGATCCAATGTGTTGCACTGAGATTCATAGGACTGTCTAGAATACTACCTCAACCTGTCCATGCACCTGCTCTTTCAGACGACGAGGCTCAACGTCCAGCTCTGACTCAAGCAATCGTTACACGACCTGTAGTTCCTCCCTACGGTCAACGGCGAGGTTGGAAGCCATCATCGCAAGATGATTTTGGTGTGTGTGTAGTTGCAATTTCATGAATTCTCTAACCAGATTTTCAGGTGATGGGGGTTCATTTCCTGAATGCCATGTTGCTCAGTACCCGTTAGGTATGGGCAAGCAAAAGGTATGCTTAGCTTGACGCAACCTGAACACTAATGTATTTCTTCTAGGCTTCTTCTGGAAACACACTTGCCCTACAAGTAGATAGTGATGGAAACGTACGTTACGATGCCATTGCTCATCAAGGTCAACGCGCTGGGAAGATTGTTCAGTCGGAATTCAAAGACCTAGTTCCGCTTGCTCATCGCAAGGATTTGGACGATGAGCAACGGGATATGGCGAGGCCGACAGAGGAGGAGGTCCAGGAAACAGCTGAACGAACAAAGGCTGCGTTAGAAAAGCTGGTGAACGGCAAAATCAAGGCAGCTCAACCCAAAAATGTACCTGAAGGCCAAGGGAAGACGAGTTTTGTGCGATATACTCCTGGACAGCAGGGGAACGGCGGTGCTCTCAAGCAGCGCATTATCAAAATGACCGAGGTCGCAGAAGATCCACTGGAGCCACCACGGTTCAAACACAAGAAAATTCCTCGTGGCCCACCAAGTCCTCCTCCACCTGTTTTACGAAGTCCACCGCGAAAAGCGACGGCAGCAGAACAGAAGGAATGGATGATTCCTCCTTGCATATCGAACTGGAAAAACAACAAGGGATTCACAATTCCTCTCGACAAACGTCTCGCTGCTGATGGTCGTGGTCTTCAAGATGTGAGTCATTGCTTCTGACTTTGTTACTTGTTAACACCACCTACTCAGGTTTATATCAACGACAGATTTGCGAAAGTATCTGAGGCATTGTATGTCGCCGACCGTCTCGCCCGAGACGAAGTTCATCAACGCACTCTTATGCAACAGAAACTGGCGCAGAAGGAAAAAGAAGCCAAAGAGGAACACTTACGCAGGTTGGCTCAACGAGCGCGTGAGGAACGCAGTGGTGTCGCACTTAAACCTTCTGCTTTGAGTCAAGCTGCCATGAAATCATCATTGGCAGCGTATGGAAGTGATGAGTCTGGCAGTGAAGTTGGATCAGGTTCCGAGTCGGATGATGACGCCAAGGATGAGAATGCACGCAAGATTCGTGACCAGATGAGGGCCGAGAAGAGGAGGGAACGCGAACGCGAAATGCGTATGAACAATATGGGACAGGAACAACGGGCGAAGATGCTGGCCCGGCAACAAAATCGCGACATATCTGAAAAAATTGCACTCGGCCTCGCGAAGCCGACATTATCAAAGGAATCAATGCTGGATTCACGCCTTTTCAATCAAGAATCCTTGTCGGCCTCCTTTGCAGATGACGATTCCTATAACCTGTACGACCGCCCTCTCTTCCATGGGTCTACTGCTGCTGCCGCCATCTACAAAGCTAGGGGCAACATTGACGAAGGAAATGATGACTCGTTCGGTGGGGGTACCGAGGAGGGTATTGGGAAAGCCCTCGACAATGACCGGTTCGGTATCGGACGCCCCAAAGTTGGATTTGAAGGTGCTAGCGAGCAGGAAGTCCGTGAAGGACCTGTGCAATTCGAGAAAGATACAAGTGATGTCTTCGGTTTGAATCAATTCTTAGATGAGGCTAAGACCGGGAAAAAACGAGGTTTGGATCAGGAAGTGTGAGTATCAGTTCTTGCAATAACTTGAGTATTAACATTCCATGCTAGTGGTGGTTCGCGAAAAAGACAACAGCTAGACAAAGCCAATGATCGGGAGTAGCCTACCTTTTGTTGGTTTTGCATACCCTGCTTATTTTGATTCTGTGTATCATCTGCCTTCAGTTTTTATAATGTATATCTGTACTCTAAATGGGCCATGGTAATACGTACTATGGGATGAGATACCGTGAGAGAAAGAAACGCACGCAATTGTCGAACTGTGACTGAAATTATCCGAGCTTCGTCAAAATTTGAACGTCACTGAAGTTTTGTCTATTCATCTTTTTAATCGTTGGCATGTCGGAACGAGATGTGGGGGGCTCATTTGCAACACCCTCTGGACCTTCCGGTGTGCGAACAGCCCTCAAATACGTTGGAATACCCACATCTTGGCTTGCCAAGCGGCCGAAACTTCCTTCGCGTAATTGGCTCATCTTCGTTGGTGTCGCCTCATCCATAACTAGCTATTATATCTATGACCGCAGACAATGCAAGCAAATACGACAAGAGTACATAGACAAGGTCAAGAGTCTTGCCGAATTACCGTCCAGCCCTTTTGACAAACCTCGGAAAGTGACCGTGTACGGTAGTAAATGGCCGGGAGACGATGATTATGACCAGAGTTTGAGATATTTCAGAAAATATGTCAAGGTTTGTTGGAGGCAAATCTTCTCTCCCGTCTTGTTATTAATGACGAATGTCCTAGCCGATTCTTATCGCAGCTGCTGTAGACTATGAGATGATTGGATCGAAACGGCTCGGGGAATTGTCAAGCCGCGTCGCGGATGACATCCGGCGCCGCCGACGGATGGACCTCGGTATTGACAAAGAAAGTGAATTGAGCAATGCTCTTCCGACATATGAACCACTCGCACAAACACGACAGCGCGAACTCGAAGGTGGGATTGTCATTGTGGGCCGCCCCACTTGGAAGGAGTTTTTACATGGCCTGCACCGTGGATGGACTGAAGGCTTGCAAAAAGTTGACGAAGACGAGGTATTGGCTCGGGAATTTGAAGTTGATGGTGTGTTTGACGAGCCTGAGAAGCCAAAAATTGAAGCCGAGAGCACGCTCTCGCAAACGTTGATCTCTCAAGGACCTCTACCGGTATGGCTGCCCAATCAAGCTGATTCACAACAACAAACAGACTCTTCATCACCTCAGACCCTGAACGCCTCCCCTCCATCTGAAATTTTCCCCCTCCCCCCTATCCTCCTGGTGCCTTTTACCGATTACATTGGTTTTACTCAGATCCCTCTCATGCTTTGGGGTTTTTTCAATCAACGTCATAAAGTACGCTCTGGCTCCGAAGCTGCGTACAATCTCATCATGAAGAATACTCGGCCTATCGCTCTTCCATGTCATATCTTGAGAGATTCTGGAACCGAAAGCCGAGTTGGTACTATGCAAGGAGACTTGGAATTTGATATACAGGCTGATGCTTACATCAAAATTAATGATATTTCCCATGACATAAACAAAGCCAGGAAACAATACTACGAAGATTTACCGAAGAAACTGGAGACTGCGAGGGCATTGGCTCATGGAATTCGAGAACCTACTCCAGAAGAGCTGAGCAACCCTCCCCCGACCGAAGTTGAACTTCGACAGGAGAGACTTAACAAAGAACGACGATGGCGGAATGACCTTGCGGGGTGGAACATCGTCAAACCCGGCTCCCTGGTAGCCTGGAATCACCGTTTTGCTTTTGCCATTCGAATTTTCACCGCACCTTCTTCGGAGCATGAGTTTGATGACTGACAAACCCCACTATTACAGTGACATATAAAGTCTAACTATGTTACTGTTATCATGAATAATATCGTGTAGAGCCTAATCGGTTTCCACGAAACCACTACGTAGCCACTCATCTAACTCCGCAAATTCATCCTCCTCCGCAACATGATGTTCACGATCTGAGACTACCGACAGAGGTTCTGTACCTAAGACCGAGGATCCTTGGACTGAAAAATTTACAGACTCATATGCAGGTTGTGTTGCAGGTCGCCTAGCATCGCTGGTGGAAGAATCCACAATCTTGGGAACAGGTGTCCGCGATGAAACTTCCCGATTGTGGTTATCAGGGAGAAGGGACAGTGGCTGCTCATGATCAGTCCCACCAAGACAAGTCGAGTTCACATTGAACTTACATACCTTATTATGTGTTGAATGTATACGAGAGCGTTTACGAGGTAGATCCATATCTGGACCTGAATAGTAGACTTCTCCACTTTCTGATTCTGAAGAATGATCCGGAGAAACAGCATCTTTGTCACAGCTAGCTGACTTTCCACCACACAAGAGATCTTCAACACTGGGAAGGTCCTCGTCGAGATTGTCATTTATAGCATTGCAAGGTATTGTATGTCGAAGCTCAACTTCGGTGAATTGTATCTGAAACGTTTCTTTCGTTTTGCGTTTGAGGCCACCATGTTCAATGAGTCCAGGTGTGAGCCTTGCTTGTTTCATTTTGAGGCTACTTCGTATGTCCGTTTGACAATGGAGCCTTTCCAGACCCGACAATTGTTGCTGAGAAGAGTTTTGGACCGTTGATTTTTGCCTCGAAGCATCACCATTGTTCAAAATTTGGTTCCCTTTCTCGTTTTTCCTTCCATTGGCATTTGGACGAGATCGGCCTTCCCGACAGCTGTGCTGGTTGGTCGCATTTGAAACATTAAAACGAAGATGCACATACCAGAGATGCAGGCATCTATTTCTGTCTGCGCAAGCGTGATTGCATCTGTTCCTAGTCAGCGTTAAGAACCATCAAATGACTAAATGGCTTACTGATACTTGCCGTTTGGCAGTTGCACTGAACGTTTTGAGTCTTCGGAATGACCAAGGGCTGATCTCTTCTGTGCAACTGTCAAGTAATTCTCAGCTTAGATTCATGATTGCACAAGTACACATACCTTGAATTTCACCTGTGGCCGCAACATCTGAATTTTCGCTGAGGTCTATTTCCCAGAATTTGGGATCATTCTCAAATTCTTGCAAATCCAAGGCCTTTTCAGAGTAACTCAGTCAGTGAATGATTTTTTAATCCTGCTAGACGCACCAACGATGTAATGGGACGAGTATTGAGTGTAGGATATTCGTTTGGTGGTACATTCGGTATGACTGTGTGCTTGATGAAGTTCCCTACAAAACATTCCTTGGAGGAGTATTAGCTTCCCATGTGTCCGGGAGATATAAAACGTACAGATGCAATTAAAACCACAATATTTTGGCTGGGTTTTGTGAGCTGGGCGGTGACGATAAACTTTCTTGCCTTCTTGAGAGCTTTAGTTCTACATTAGAATGTTCAGGTGTTTAGCGCTCATTAGAGGTGTAGCACATCCACTAACGGCGTTCTGCGAAAATCGACCAGGTGGAAATCTGAGGTGATTGTCAAAATTGTAGTCATGTCATAGTATCGTGAGTTTCTCTTGATCGCAGGCGCTTGGTTTGCTAGGTTGCATTCGATTGAAATTTCGACATGAATAGATTTTCTCTCTCTATCGAATGCCACGGAAACTTGCTTCACATTTAAGCAGTATTGTGGAATGTTCGCAAGTGAAGCAAGAATCTCATGACCGAACGGATTTTGTCGATTGAGTAGCTGGCAGTTGAGTTGAATATAATTCATAGTATCATGTACAAGCTGAACCTACAAGTTCAATACGAGCGGGTGGTTGCTGACGAAGTTGATCCAGTGTAGTTATCCCGTTCTCGGCAAGTATCTGGCCGATGAGCAAGCAAACCTTCACCAAATAGACTTCTACTTACTTTTAACCTTCAGGCAGCATCTACGTTCTATCCAAACTTTGAGGTCAAAGAAAAACTTACGATTTTTCGCCAATCTGGTCAATCTGTCTGAGTACTGTCGGCCTGTCTTCCCAGGCCTTGGCAACCAAACATCGAGCACTGGGAAAAAGAGGCTTAGAAGGGCACAAGTGGCCATAAACACTGTATTTGTTCACATCTCAAGTCCATGTAAAAGTTGAGTTCCGAGCTTCTTCGTGATTGCGAGCTCCACCACCACTATTTTGCCCATTACCTCCAATCCAGAAATAGGTAAACTATGCTCACCCTTAGCTAGCCTCGGTGCATGCTTGAAGACAATAAGAGCATCAAACTGCGGTTGTGACTCTCCTTTCCGCATCTCAGCGGCATTCAGTGGAATATTTCCGAGAATGGCCTATCAACTGTGTTAGTCACCGCATCTGCCCCTGACCGTGCCCTTACCTGGAGAAGGAGGAATACTTTATCACGCACACTATCGACCTTCGAGATTGAGAAGCGGATGTCATTATGAATACGTAGTTCGTTGTATACCTGCGTTTAATATAAAACAGATGGAATAACCTTTCATTTGATAATGACAGTACAGTTTTTTCAGAGGCTCTCAGCCGAAGCATGGAGAATCTAGAGAAATCACGCTCAGGAATTAATTCAGATATCAATCGTAAGAAAAGGTACTCCTCAGCACCAGCTATAACTTCTAGCTGTTAGGCCTTATCAATTTCGAGGCTCCAGTGATATCGTGTGGGGGACGCACGATTTCTCGTAAACTTGGCTTTTCCGGAAGATTCATGAGGTCCTCCATCTGTCTATATATCAGATGAAAAGAAAGGATTGTCTGTGACACTGACCGTAGATTTGCGCACATAAAACTGATCAGTAGATTAATGGTATTTCGCAGTTACTCTTGTCACCAAATACCTTGGACATTATATCTCCAAATTCAGTGGACTCTATTGTATCTTCGGAGCCGGTGGCATTGCGTAGTACCAGATTGCTGGACTCTAATTCACCGATGTTCTGGAGTATGATCTCGTCTAATTTCTCCTTCCAACCTTTCCCCTCCTCTTGCTTAATGGCGTAATAATCAGGGTTTTGCTGTAAACGCTGGTATAAGAATGAACTGCGAATCCAGTCTTTTGCAGCTTGCACGCTTGTGATTGTCCCTAGGGCAATTTCTGAGTTGAGGTGTTCAAGCATGTTATGATGTAAGGAGCTCTCCAAAATTGTTTCTCCCTGAGTCAATGCTTGATATTTGCTAACCAATTGGGGTTCGCACATGATTATCGCGATCCCGTCTTTGTCTAGATTCTGGCTAAGTAAGAAAAAAGAGAAAACAAACAAAGGACTCACCAAACTGAGGACGGCCCTGAAATAATAAGAAATTTAATACTGAAGAGGTTTAAGGGAACCAAGTACGAACGGCACGTCCAATCATCTGCATTACATCCAAATCACTATATTCAACGTTCGCATTATTCTGAAACAGTTTGACTCCTCTGATAACTACTGTGTGGGCAGCTTTTATATAACGTGTAAGGCTCCTGGGCATTGCGATGGAGAAGAAGCCTACGAAGGTTGACACCGACAGAGAGCGTCTATACATCTAGTCAACGGTGCTCATAGTTGGTGAACCAGCTTATTTACCGATGTTGCGACAAGGACGCGCAAGACACCATCCAGAAATAAATCCTCGGTAAGTCGACGATCCTCAATTCCCAGGCCAGCGTGATGAACGCCGATTCCGTTTGTTACGAGTTCTTCGGAGATGTGATAGATGAGAAAATGCAGACAAGAGTAACGAGGATGCTACCGCGTAAACGCTTATCCTGAAACTGGGAACTAAGTCTGTCCAGAATCAAGAGAAAAGTAAAAAACTCAAAGTTTCTAACGACGGACCGTGAAGCCCGAACCCAGGGCAGCCTCTCTTTTTGTTTCTCAGCCTCTTCATACGCTTTCAAGAGAGTTGTTGCTGTCTTCAACGTGCCTAAACCAGGAATTTCACAAAATTCCATATAGAAATGAGACCATCAATCAAGCACCTTGACGAGTAGAACAAAAAATAAGAATTGGTTTCATGACTGAATGCTGTTGAAGGATAGGGAAAAGCTGAGTGTCCAGAGTAGTAGCATATTGAAACTCATTTTGTTTAGGCGATCGGGGTACGCCAATCACAAAACGTGCCAGCTTGCAGGGGCGATATTCTTCACCAAACTGAAAAATGCGCTCGTCGGGTAACTGTAAACTCTTGTGACAATCGCCTCACCTTGAGAACTTTACAAACCACATTAGCTCCACGGTTGGTACTTATCCAATTTGCGATGTCGTGAATATTGGGAACTGTAGCAGAGACCATGAGGAATCTCAGTGAGTTGTTACGTGCTTTCATTCGTGAGATAACGACTTCCAGGGTGCTTCCCCTGTTTTCGTTCAGCATGTGTACCTATGAAAGTGGTTCCAGGTTTCATCATAGAGAAAATAGAAGTTACTTCACTTCGTCCACCAGAAATAATCCAATTCGGGCAATGATATCGTCACTATCTTGCCTATCAATAATCTCAGAAATGCCAACAGGCAAACCAAGTATTAACGTTTACCAGGTGCGTGTCAAACTATCCCATTTTTCCGCCTTCGGTATCAATTAAATGAGAAGACAAGATCAGGGAAGAAATGGCAGAAATAGACCGTTGTGATACTAAATATTGTCAGTAAGAAGTCTGAGGGCAACTGAACAAAGTACATGATGGTACTCTTTTTTGCTTCTCCCCAGGCACCTTTGCCAAATTGCACAGTGTCACCAGTGAGTTCACATGCTAAGAGTGTCTTAACACGATGATAGTCTACTCGGAATATGAGATTCACTCCTAATCCCCAGGGATTCAAATTTCGTGATCCAGTCACGGTGCCTCTCAGAACACAAGGCCTGGAACATGTCAGGTGTCAATCGAGGCATAGAATTGAAGGAACCTTTGTTGGCGCGATATAGACAATTCTTGGTTGCCCCAGTTCGGACTGGCTCAGCAACGTAACTATACCAAGTTCAAAGAGGACCGTTTTGCCGCTTCCAGTGGGTGCTAGGGAACTGTCAAGGACTGAGACAAGAATGTAGACGAACAAGATACAGACCGCTAACCACCTGTAATCCATAGCACGCAGTTGAATGCACGCGACAGGACTACTACCTACCAAGTCATGACCTGAAGATGTGATCTACAAAATGCATAGTAAAATCAGGGCTGGCCGAACATAACACAACACCTACGTAATCAAAGCAGTGCGATTGCATAGCATTAAATGCTCGAAATTTGAATATTCCACGAAACATATCAGCTTCATATTGTGTCCTCTTAGCGTAGATCTATCCATAGGGAACGCACACATACGAAGATCCATCACTGGCCTTCTTTCTATAAGAGGCAACGAGTCGCAAAATCCTTTCATTTCATCAGAAATTCTAGGAGATTCCGGATTCTTGGTAAACCTGGTCTGAGTCCAGTATGTATGATGTTCGGTTCTGAAACGCGCAAGAGCTGAGAACGACGGGTTAGTTCCTAGCTTAACAAGAATCGATGATAAAATATACGAGGATTTTTTAATGTTGCCTGTTCTGTAACAGTCTTTGTACGTTCTATCGTTCCTGGTGATGTTTCTTCATCATACGACCAAGTATCCGCGTCAGATCCGAAGTGATGACCTGGAGTGTGGCTGGGATCATGAAACTGCATCGAGTGCCCAGGAAGAGAAGGAGAAGACATCACTAGAAGTAGGTTAGTCTGATAGATAATGGTTCAGATAGCATATACCCACACAACTCGTTCATATAATCATCGAATACATCTGATGATGGGGCAGCTGAAACCAGAATGTTACTCCCGTCAGGACGCATATCAATGTTACCGAGATAATCATATTCATCATTTGGATTATAGAATCGATAGTTACTCATGAGGGCCTGTTGGATGAGCTCAGTACCTCCGATCTAATTAATACGTGCGGCGTGATACCCGTGACGTCGCGCCGAAGCAAATGATCAGATCATGTGAGAGGAGCGATCTGTAATTGTAATTGTATACCGTACCAGACCAATCTCTCCGCAGTATAATTATGGCTTCTTCACATACCGCCCAACAGCTTGCTTCACAGAAAGAAGTGGCTCGAAAACTGGAGGAGTATATCGAGAAGTAAAATAGAGATCAGAGTGTTTCCTCTTGTCTCTAACAACAATCCTTGACAGGATCCACTACTCTGACCGTTACTCTGATGAAAACTACGAATACCGCCATGTAATCCTTCCCAAATCACTCCTCAAAATAATCCCAAAGCAGTACTTCTGTAACGATTCGGGCACACTACGTTTATTAGAGGAACACGAATGGCGGGGGATTGGTATTACTCAAAGTCTTGGCTGGGAGCATTACGAAGTTCACGGTAGGTAGAAAGGAGCTGAAACTATTATGTGCCTCGTTGATCCAGTACAGCACCTGAACCTCATGTTCTCCTCTTTCGTCGAGCAAAGAATAATGAGCCATCGAACCCCGCGAGAGGTAAATTGGTCACGGAGACCATTCGCAGGAAGTGACTTAATCCAGGCGATGACTGGATGTATTCACACCATTCGTACTGGTAGTATGCTTATGAGGCACTTATTTTCATTAGTGGTTTTCGCTGTGTTTTATGACTGTCATATTGCGCTTTGAATCGTTGTCCAGCCATTGCAATATCCACTCTAGCAGAGCTGGCCTTCATTCATTTTAGATTCACAGGAATTATGATAGGTCTAATCTACTCAGAATTTAGAATTAGGAAGGTCAACCCACCGGGCCATGGGGCCAGGGTCAACAGAAGGGCTCAGGTTCTGTTTGAATGCATGCACGTCCTTGATGTATGTTGCTTTGGGAAGTGTGGGATTTACATCTTCCCCCTCTATTGGATGCTTTATTATGCATGGGTGAATTTCAGCCAGTAGGATCGCCATATCTTTCCGTCCTGCCAATTCGGCCGTCCAAAACTGTATGAAATCAGGAAGCGTCGGTAGTCCATCTGAGAACAACTTCCCCTCGTCGACTTCACCACAGTTGAAGCCTACCAAACGAAGCTTCTGTTGGAACGCTTGTGATGCTGCCTCACTCACTTTCCTGATACGAGGCTTCTGAGCAACGACGTGAACGGATAGTTTGGCGCGTGTGAGGGATTGTGGGTCAACGTGGGTTCGGAACAGGTGAACAACGTCAGTTTTTTGAATAGAAGCCAAAAGCTCGGCATCCTGGTAACCTATTAAATCATGAGATTAAAGAATTTTGTGCGAGACGAGAACATACGTCTCAGGAAATCCCAGTGGCCAGAAGTGACATGAGTCTGAAAAAGTGAAGTTTCTTCAGAAAGATTCTTGATAATCTCAAGCCATTTCTTCCTAAGACTCGTTTTGTGCTCTTCTAGCTCTTCTGTAGTCATTTCGTCTAATCTAGACCTCATTTCTTCAAGAAATTCCTCTACTTTTTGCTCCAAATAACCTGGAGTCTTCTCGCTCTGGACTACAATCCGCAGGCCTTGTTCACTGGATCCTGAAAGGCTCCATGTACTAGCGGAGACAATATAGCCCAGTTGTTCTCGAGTACGAAGGACACTGAAGGTGGGCTCGGCCAGAATTTGTGTTAATAATGCTGCAGTCACGCGAAGCCGTCGATCCGTAATTGACCCATAGTGGAGATAGTATGTTAGGGCTGAGTTGGCTTGGTTTCGATTTGGCAACGGAAAAGACCAGATGTAATTAGATGCTGATGGATGATGATGTCAAGAAACGTCTATGCACTCGAGGACACCGCATACCTGGAGGAAGAATCAAGGCTTGTTCGTTCAATTGCGTCTGGGACAAAATGGTAGCTTGGAGGTCTTCCTCAACTATATCTGCAATTTTGAGTGCTTCCTGAAAAAGGCCGTGAAGTACCGTTCAATCCAGCAGAAAGGAAACATACATCCTTATAAACATTCCCGGTAACCAGCATTCTCAGATGTACATCTGAACGCAATTTCTTGGCATGCAAATCAATCTCTTCTGTTGTTATAGCTAAGATAGATCAGTCTTTATTGTGGTAGGCAGAATAAGATACACACATGGAAGTTCTGCCAATTGTTCTTCAGTAGTCCATTGTCTCTCGGATAGCAGATAACGTCCAAAGTAATCTGATATCGAATATGATTGTCCAAGAAAAAAGTTGCGCCATTCTCTTGCAACCTAGAGTGAAAGTAAGTAAAGCTGTTAAATGTTCTTCACTGAGTACTTTGGCGACCTGCTCTTTCATGACTGCCAAACGATCGGGCTTAGCTCTAAGCTCCCTCACTTTCTGCATGACAACCCGAATGAGCGTGGCTAAATTATCATTATATCCCCCCGTGAAGACGTATAGCCCGGTGGTTGTATCGCTGAAATGATAAGATAAACCAGCAAGATCCGCATCGTACGCGAACTCGGTCAGTGCATCATTGACAAGGTCAGCATAAAGCCTAGATGAAAGCTTAGATAATGTCTCGTACGATGTAATGAAATCAGATACCTAGTAAGCACTGCCGCTCGAGGAGTGGCATAGCTTGCTGGACTACAAATTCTAAGTCAATGTGGTTCTGCAGTTTTATCGACGCTCACCTTCGGATATCAATCGTAGCATAAGCTTTTGGAATCCAGAACCTGTCGTCTTTTTTATGCCATAGGGTAGTCAAGGGGCTTTGGCGAATCATGTAGGGTCGTTCTGACGGCTAAAATTGTATGAGATTGACCAAATCATGCTTTCATGCTGCTGCTAGAAAAAAGTACCTTGATTGTTTCACGTTTCTCGACATTGAGATTTACGGGTATAAACGCATTAGGTCCCGGCAAGAATAGTTCTGGTATATCATTCGCTTCTTCTGCCTAATCGGAGAATCAATTTCGTGAACAGGATTGCCAATCGCAACTCAAACAAACCTGATTAAGAAAGCTCTCTTCGAAACGGACCACATTATAGTCTGTGCCGTACCAGGGTTCCTTTACCCATTGTAAACCTGGTCGAACCCTCCTATGTTCACCCTCCTTGGCCATGAGAAATGAACGGCTTTCTGATATCCGAAATGAGTCCAAGTATCGACGAATAGTGACTTCTTCACGCCCGCTTCCCTCGTACGTACCCCATTCCTTTGTCAGTTGCGGGCCACTGAGCAGTCGTTCAGGAGGGAGAGGCCAGCTCATATGTTCCGCGATCCAAGTAGCATATTTCTCGGGACGCCTTTTTTCAGCGAACTGGAATCGTACAGATGAGAGTATGGCCATCTCTTTCTGGTGATAAGCCTCAAACTTGGCAGTCCTGAGCAGGGAAAGATATCTGAACACAGCCAATATTACGGATCGAGAATTTCCTACAAGACGTATTCAGCAGGAATAATAACATATTTTTATCAAGTTCGAAACGCACTGAATCCTTCTTCTGTTAAGTAAATATTAATTTTGAACACGGCAAATGCTCGTGCCAAGTTCTGCTCCCCAGAGGAGAGCGAATTTATCCAGCCTTTGCCTTTCAGGTAAGAATGCAATGATCCTGGACCCTCATGACCGACTAAATGGGAAATAAAAGTAGCTGGTTTATAGCACCATAAGGGAGGTTGATATTCCAGCGGAAATTGGATCTCCAGTGCATGAAAATCCATGATAGTTTGCACCGAAACTAAAGTCTGTTCTTTATCGATTAGCATGGTTCACATTATCTTTGACACATACCCCTTTTTCATCACATCCCAGAGGATGATCATTGATCATTGGTAAGGGGTCCTTCCCACGATTTGGCACAACAGAAAATAATTTTGAACTTAGATTGGTCAATTCATCCAACGACTCTGACAAAAGGGGTTCAGATCAAGATGATTGAGCAGACATCGGCACACCTTTGCCAATGATACAAAGATTCATACGGCTGGCACAATACTCCTCGGTCCACCATTCTATCAGTCGCCGGCGGATCTCACGTCCAACTACGCCACCATCAGCATCGGTCTCCGAAGGAACAGGAGAGAGAAATCTGGATGAGGGGTTGGATAGTGCAAGATTGATATCGACTGATGAAACCAGGTTCAACGTCTGTGCTTTGACCTCTCTTGCCGCTTTTGACAGACTGTCACGGTTACCAGATCCGAATTTGCTCCAAACATGACCATCTTTACTTAGATGCTTGTCTAACTGGAATATACGCCAAACATCAGTCTGATGGTTCTTCTTGTTCTCTGAGTCGACTGCATTCAGTTCTCGAGAAGTGCAGGAAGGCGAAAAGAGAGGCGAATGAAAAAAACAAGAGAACCGTTCAAGGGCATCAGCCAAAGCCGATACGGTAACGGTAAAATGATAATTGGTATTTGTGGTTGAAGTGTATGCGTTGGATCCACCGTTATTTTTTGAGAGATACTATCAGGTTATAAGCAATGACTTGACAATAAATGGGATCAAAACACACTTCCTGGTATTCGTTCTCACGAGGAAATTGCTCAGTACCCTACTAAGTTCAGCAACAGAAAATTCGAGCTGACGAAGGCGCATCTGTACCATAAATAAAAGATGCTCGCAGAAATGAGCAAGACCAGGCACGTCTAGCTATTGTCGAGCCTGTAAGACAACTTGTCCTGAAAACATATCCGAGGAGACATACGGGGTCGTGAAGATGACCCACAGCAACATCGAGACTTGCAGCAGCTTTATCTGTCTCTATGTCATGGATCAAGGTGGTTTTCAATCCATTTTCCAACTGAATGATACGATACTCTCGTTCATCTCTTGGAGATTTTTCAACTGGCTTTGTAAACACTGAATAGGGAGGTATAGTCGCATCTGTTGGGATGATACGTTTCCAGTCGGGCCCAAGAGAGGTCATCGAAGAATAGGTATTGAGACGCCGAGAATGGTAAGCCTGGCACAATGCTGCTCGATGGGAGAGTAATGGTACACGTCTAAGTCTGAACATTTGACTTCAACCTGTCAAGCACCTTCCAAATTAAGTCATTCTGTCGATTATGTGGCCTAGTTTTCTGTCACCCACGCCTCTGGCACATCCATACACTAATTTTTGCTCTCCTGTGTTTGTATTGCACTCAACTCACACTCACTTCCAACTTTGTGTCATATACTGGGTCTGACACCCAAAACAAGTTCACATAAGCGTGACCTGCAACTGTTTTCTAATTTTCTCATGTGGCTTTTACACTTTAAGTCAATAGCATCAATTGACGACTACTACTTTTTACAATTTAAGTCTAGAGCACGGATATTTTAGATACAAGACACAAAGATACTAGTGGGATAAGCCTCACCTCAGTAGTCAATAGTATTGAGAATATATATATCGGAGCGCAGGTAGCTCGACTGGTGAGGTACTGATGACGTCGGTGATGACTGTGGAGGTGTGTACTGCGACGGTCCTCTTCAACAGTGAGAGTGTGTGTGTTCTGTATTTATATACCATACCAAGCAAATGGGTGCTAAGATGTAGATACATACTGGTACACTACTGACTACGCCCAAGCTTCAGGGGAGGGAGGTCATCTGGAGTCATCATGGAATAGCACCTTCTTACATGGACATCATTCTCTCTAAGTATTCCACCATCTACATTTTCATCATCATTCCAGTGCCTGTTAGTATAAGGGCAACTAGACAAAACCAGGAAAACCTCAGTATTTATTGTTGAGAAAAGATGCCAAGCCTCATACAAGACAGAAGGGCTGAGCTTAAGCTATTAGGATTGTACCTGTTGGGGAATTTACAGAATAAATATTTGCCAAAGTTTTATAAATTTGAGACTAAAAGATTAAGTCCTCTCCTTGTTAATAGCCATTCTCACGATCTCAACTGGCTGCCACCCTTCACATACACACATAAGCCACAGAACCAAAGCTGGCTTCCCATGTTACAATTCATTGCTGAAATGTTGGACAAATGGAGACCACATCAGTTATTGATGGACAAACAAACTTATCAACGAATCGGGTAATTTCAGGGACGTAGCTTCATAGTGCACCCGTTAGCTCGCAACCCTCTCCCTTATTGTCATGCTCCGTCTTGCGATTTTAGCGGTTGCCTTCTTTCCGGTGGTTTTCTCGCAGGCTACCTCGAACGCGAAATGTACTGTTGCCTCATTGTCATGGGTAAGGTATATTTCGTAGGACCTTCCAGCGCTTGATAAACCCTGTCGACTAGACTTCGAACTCACTGGATCAAAGTCCGTGTGATGTTGCGGCTGACCTCGCAGCAGTTTGCAACAATGGTGGTGAGTCTTTTGTGTCTAATTGATCGACATATCAAACTGGCTCTCGCTATCAGTCTTCACTCTGGATAAACTTGGTCCAGGTCTTGTGTACCTTGGACCCAGTCAACCTGTTGCAAATTCATGCCGCTGCAGCACTGTTTACTATTCCTTGCTGAGCGCCTGTGCAGCATGCCAAGGCAATCACTGGATTGGGTCCGTGTTCGCGCTCTCCAATCATGCTCACTATTTTTCAACAAAAATCGAATGAATAGCTGGACAGAATATAGTTTCAATTGCACAACATCATATAATGCAATGTGGGAAGCACACTTTTTGTCTGAAAGTCTGAAAACTGGCTCTTAGCATCTTCTTAGATTTCCCCGGCCTCTCCCTGCTGGAACCAGTGTCCCCAGCTGGGCATATACAAATATCGCAGTAGGCCGAAGCTTGGAGATGCCTTGCTTTTTTCTCAATTGGTTTTAGGCGTCCGACAACTTCAACCTCTCGATGGCTCAGGACCTACAAAGTAAGGCTTTCTATTTTATTTTCTACGCCATTTTCTTACTGATCATAGTGTCAGATCGACCGGAATCCACTGCACCACTCACTTCCGGGACTTCATCTGGTTTTCCTACAAGTGGAAACACAGCCAGCCTTACTACATCCACTTCTGCCTCAAATGACAATGGATCAGGTTCTAGTTCTCACGCCGGTGCAATTGCAGGAGGCATTATCGGTGGTGTTGTTGGCTTGTCTGTTGCTGGACTCTTTTTCTTTTTCTACCGTCGCCGGCGGCGGAATACTTTATCAACTTTTTCAGCGCTCAAGACAACATCTTATACCCCTGCACCCCACAACGACTCGACTCTTAACATGAGTACCAATCCGAGCACTAATATTGTATCAACCCCGTCTCAACCACAGAGATTTTATGTCAGTCTCGACCCAACTTTTTTGCTGATACACCTCACTCTTTTTCCAGGATCCATCCGACCCTAGCACATTCCCTACTACTCCAGCTCCACTTCCCAGCTCCCGTTATAATGATACGCACACACCCTCACTGGTATCGGATCCCTTCCAAGAATCTGCGCTGCAGCTAGCCCATATTCCCCCAGCTCAAACTGGTCTTTATACAGGTGCTCCCGAGCTTTAAATTTTGATATCATTAAAGCACATTCTGTGTAATGTTCTCTGTTGTGTAGTAGTCCTTGCCAGATACGAATAGTGCAAGCACCACTTTATTTACAGCATGATTTCTGAGGAACATGTGCACAGAGTTGCGGGGCTCTCCACGGTGGCTCCACAGTATCGTGAGAGCTTCCATGATTGCATATGATGGCTCATAAATGGCTATGCAAAGGCTGTTCTTCAAAATTCATTAATAGGACAAGCTCCACATGCGGCGTTTCCATCATCGATTGCCACGCTCGGTCTTGGATTTTCCTCTCTGTTGTTTACCTGTCTACTACAATCACTCTACAAACTCACTATGAAGGGACTAAAACTCCTGGGGTTGTTAGCTTTTGTCATCCAACTCAATGCTCAATCTTCAGGATCAGATGTCATGACATGCATACCTGATTATCAGTGGGTATGCATAAGCTCCTTCCCCAAATAATAACCATATAATATCCTCACGAATAATTCAGGCAATTTTTCGCAACCAAACTCCTTGTTCAATTGCAGCCTCTCTAGAGTCAGCTTGCGGTACATGTGAGTTACGGATACATTGGTCAACGTTATCTACCAACCTCACGGTCTCCACAGCCCACCGGATCAATCAGATACCCGCAGGAACTCACTATATCGGTCCACTTCTGTCTGACGCCGACCCTTGTACATGCAACAGTGTCACATATTCTCTGGTACAGGCTTGCGGTGGATGTCAAAATCGTTCCTTCATTTCATTCGCTCAATGGACGTCTAACTGTACTCAGGTTGAACCAATTGGCGAGTCAGTTTTTGATGTAACTTGTTTGCCGTTATGAGCGCTGACTTTTGCTCGTCGGACTAGATTTCCAGTACCATTGCCTTCTGGGGTAGATGTCCCGTCTTGGGCCAAGCTCAATATCTCTGAAGTAAGTTGGCTAACCCTCAGAATCCTCGGGGAAATTAACCAAACTCACAAGACTTTCAATCCCGATGCCGCACGAGGTGAATTTGTCTTCCCTGATAAATCTATGTATCGCTGAAAAACTTGCAAGAGGCTGCCGAAAATGACGTACCATCCACCACGACTTCGAATACGGCATCTTCCAGTACAGAGCAGACATTGCCATCGCAGTCTTCTGGTACACCACCTTCAGGTGGCTCGTCCAGGGGAGTCAGTCCTGGGGCAATTGCCGGAATCACTGTCGGCGCTCTTATGGCTGTCGTCTGTATCCTTTTGCTCATGTTCTGGCGCATGCTTGCAAGGAGGAGACGTATCTCCACGCAAGCACATGGATCAGTGGATCCCTTTAACGAGAAACAACGTCAATCATTCCCTCTAGACTATATCCAATCGAGGCCGGTCTCAGATCCAACATCAATTGCTATGCCACGTACATATGTGAGTAGCACTCCCATTTCATTTTATCCTCCGTTTTTCTAATTGGCTACAATAGAGTCCTATGGATATCAATTCTGGCCTGGGATCATCTACCATCTTTGCCACGGGGCCAGTGCGCAGCTCGATGGATGATACCACCAGTCCACAGACCGCAATGAGTCCGAAGACCATCGTGACCTCCCATAATATCGGCCCCGGAGGTTATACTGGGGCGCCGGAAGTATGAACATCAGCCGATCTGAACATGTATTTTAGGAGTCCTTATGTTCTCCAAGATCCGCTGTCCCGTTAGCTTGTCACTTGAAACACACCTGACGTACATTTTTTTTGCAACATCATCTGCCATTATCAGATGAAGCAAGAGTTCTTGATCTCCTATAAATTATCGTCCCTAGTGTCTTATTAGCACAGTCTAGCGCTGGGTTGCTAACTTCTTTTCCTAGATGAAGACCATATGACCCTATCCACATGTGAAAATACCTGTTCTGATGAGCATGTCCATGAGAGAAGAAGGATTCGTGTGTATATTGTCCGAGGCCGATGGGAGCATTCTTTCACTGCTATTTTTTGAAATCAAGCCATTCCCAGTTTACTGACTGCTTGATTTCGACCTCTTTCCTCCTTCCTGAAGCTTACCTCCATCTCTCTTAAAGGATGGGCTGGTTTCTTGTCATGGTTACAGTCATATTGTCGACCTTGAGACACTCTTCGGGTCAGAAATCAGAAGTGACTTGTCCTTCGTCATTCGATTGGGTAATTACACTTTTTTATTGGACATCCAAACGACAATGGAACTCGAGTTGTTGATCATAGGCCAAGAATGATAAAGGCCAAGATCCATGTCTTGTTGCTGCTTTGCTACAAGCTGATTGTCGCAATGATACCAACGGTATTTCAGCTAGTTTAGACCACCGTGCAGTACTTTGTTGAGACTTGCTTACAGTTACAGTGCCAAAACTCGCTATCAATGAGTTGTATCTCAATACTGACTCAATGAACGCCCACAATGACTGTGCCTGTAATAAAATTGTCTACTCACTTTTATCAGTTTGCGCAGCGTGCCAGGGCTGCTTTTATATCGAGTAAGTATGAATCTAACTAGTTTCCGCCTCGTCTTGAGTTACGATCCATTTTGCGTTGAAAGCTGGACATCATGGACGACAAACTGCACCATCGAAAATCCCACAAGGTGAAAATTTGAATTCCATACGGATACTTTCACCGGATTCAGTCTCCATTAATCCGAACACAGATTTTTGAAGAACATATCTAATGATATAGATGTACCTAGGTGGACGCATACCTATATGACGGTCAGTATAGTCTGACAAGCACCAGTAGATGAAGCTCACCAATTCGCTACCCTCAGAAGACAGTTAGTATCCTCGACATTGAAGCCATCGGGACCACTACTGCTGATCCCGCGCCTGATAATCAAGGAATTAGCAAGGGTCTCATGATCGTTGGAAGCGTAGTGGGATCTGTCGTTGCAGCCTGTCTTTTGTTCTGGCTGTTACTGCGGTGTGCTCGCCGGCAGGCAGTGAAGCCGTCGAACGAAAGACCTCTTTACAGACCGATGGTGCAAGTCGAGATACCCCACGAACCGATGGACAGCAAATACCCGCCTTCCTTCAAATTCAGCCCTTTGGAGATAGATATTGCAAACAGGTACCCGGATTACGCAAATCACCCCTCCGCCAGCCCTGGCTATTCAAGAATTGACCTGCCGAGCTTCGTGAGTTAGACCTACGTGATCTGGACCCCTCGAATGTAAAGCTAATCACTATGGTAGGCATCGCCGGAAAGTGATCATCAGCAGTCTCCAGCAATAGAATCCTCTGAGCTGTTCACGACAATTGGAGGCCATTCCGGCTCTGTGGGTCACGACCTTGGAAGGCGAAGCAACGTTCAAAGCCCTGCAACGCCTGCACGCATCAATCCTTTCACCAGGCGGGCACTCAGGGGAATAAATCCCAGCTTTCCATAATCAAAGAGAGGACTCAGAGACGCAAGAGGACAACTGGACATTAGCTTATAAAAAAAAGTGGTGCTGGAAGAAAGATAATGATAATAACCTTGCCAGGGTGATAGCCCCATCGATTCTACTTGCGTTGAAGCGGTAAAACGGTCGACCCTGTGACCCACATGGTAGAATACCTGCAGTAATTACTTGAATGTTAGATGAATTACAGGTGGAGGGCAAAATTAGATGAATCTTGAGGCTCATGCCTCTAAGACCTTGCTTGTTTGAGAGTACTTCGTATTCGTAACCTGGGAATCTTGTCGGATTATATCATCAGGTTTTTACCATAACGGATGCTGGAACCTCCACCTCGAGAAATGACAACTCTCAACACATTAAATACTCCGGACAATTTCTTGACCAACGAATTCTTTACGAAAGTATCAAAGTCCAGACTTCAAGCCTTGTATTCCGACTTCTCCCGCCAAAGGCAATCAAATCCTACCAGCTTTCATGCAAATGTAGATTGGTGGCGAAAGGTTCTCAGAGCACTAGTTCATTCTGACTACCAACGCACATCAGGAAAGAAGGAATCGAGTCACATTGCTCTTCGGGTAGATCATGATCTCCTAGAGCGCCTGAAACTGGAAAAGATAGGAAAGCCATTAGCAGTGAGGGCAATTCTCGTAAGGATCATACTATCCTCTGAGCCGTCTTCTGACATGTGTTGAACCTAGCAAGAATGAACTTTGTTCCTCCAAGGCTCTTGTACCTATGTCAGAATTCATGTCTGCTCCAACTTCGATATTGGTCCCCGGCTGGTTGCCATATCGCATAGCGTCCTTTGTGGTGGGAAAGCCTCTGTGGTGGGCATTAGAGCAGATTGGCATTGTAGAAAATGACTCCGAGGATCACCAGGATTCAAATTCCCTCCAGGCTGACTGGTTTGGCGAATATGTTTTCGTAGAGCTGCTCGAACATGCAGCAGATGCTGTTCTGACCTTGCAAGAAGCTCATGCGACAGGGCCAGCCGACGCGTTGTATACAATAGAGGGTTTTAAAAAGACCTTTGCATCTATATTCAGTGTATCCGAGCAATCTACTCTCAGTGAGACGGACGCCAAGGTCTTAATCAAGTTCTTGGAGCGAGAACGCAAAGCCGTCGTTACCGACAATGAGGTGAGCACCCTTCAATCTTCAACAAAACAAGGGTAGCTGAATTCGTTCACCAAAGCTTGTGAAATTTGTCGAAAAAAATGGATCCCCAGACGAAAAGATGATCACTGCAATCGATCGCGGCATCTTAGAACTTAAATCCGCTATATCCAATCTGCAGTGCCTTGTCGAAGCAATTCAAGAAAAATTGCATGAGTGAGACCTCTCATACTATACAACTGTTGACGATTCATTTCCTCGATGTATTCCAGATCTACGAAGAAAGCGACGTCAGCCTTGCAGCAAAAGCAAAAATCATTGGCATTAAATCATTTGAGGTCCCGAAAGCAGCTCGGAGAAGTTCTCCAAAAGCGACTTGCCTCCTTGGCTACTCTAGAAAGTACCATGGTTTCTATCGAGACTGCTGCTGGTGATCTAAGAGTGAGCCTGCAATTCTAGTTCTGATGCCAATCTAACGTGATCCTCAAGATTCTGAGAAATTATGAATCGTCAACGTCGACATTACGGGGCATCCTTTCGGATCCGTCCCTCCATCGTACTAACATTGACAAGACTATAGACGCTTTGGCAGAAGCAAACTATGCCGCACAAGAAGTTGACAGTGCAATCAGGATTGGAGGTGATGTGGCCCTCGGGGTCGATGTTGATGAGGAGGGACTTGAGGATGAGTGGAGGACCCTAGTCCAGGATATCGGAGCCGATGCAATTACTGTTCAGACGCTAGATCTACCTTCGGCCCCCACCACCTCAGTCCGTGTTGGCCCAGGAGAACCAGAGAGACAACAACTTCCGTCTCTGTGACCAGCCCTGTCATGATGCGACCAGGATACTCTTCATCCTGCACACACTCCTTTAAATAGAGCTTTATGTATTCCGTTGTTAGTGCATTTATAGAATTCTGATACACTCTCCAATTTTGGCGATGATATGTATATCGGCGGTATTCATTGGCGGCAAATAAAAGTATCACGAGAACAATCTATCTTCTCCCTCGTGTGTGTTGGCGAAAGGATTGGACTGGTTGAATGCTGGGGGGGAAAGTCTATTCTTTTTCGGTCAAAGCCTCTCATTAATGGAAGGCCGGTCAGCACAACTGACCATGACCAATCGGAGTATCGACGCTCTCAAGCGGGCGATGAAGAAGCAGCTTTTCTTATGAACACATGGTTGTTTGGAAAGAAAGGTGTGTATCGTCACACTGTCGCAAACAGACGACGAACACTTACTCGGACATTACCTTCCGTCGGAGTGACAAATGACTTTCGTACGTCTGAGGCATCCGAAGGGTGTTTCGACCCTTCAGCTTCCCCAAGACGATGCTACCTTCACGGTTTGGGACTTCCAGCAACATATTTACTCAACCTGCGAGATCTTGCCCTCCCGACAAACAGGTAAATCAGTCCAGTGAATATCGTGATGCCGCTGATCACTCTTCACTGCAGTCAAAACGGGCTATCCACCGAAATCTTTGACATTGATTCCTGAACTTCCCTTTTCAAGCCTTGGAATTATAGCCGGAGATCAAATTATCGTGAGCGAGATTCCGGGGTCGGATCTGACTGGAGGAGTTAAGCAGGATATTACGACTCGACCACCCCAACTCCCTGGTTCGGTGGAGGTAACGCACACCGGTTCCCTCCCATTGTCGAGCGCTGTTGATAAACCTGATTTTGTGGAAGCGGGAGATGAAAGTGTGTTGGTTCATAGAGTACGTTTTCTATGGCATCCTGGGTCTCTACTTATTGGGGCCGTCGCAGGTAGTTCCCGATGACAATTCTTGTCTGTTCTCTGCGACAGCACTAGTTTTTGAACAAAACATTTCAAACGCCCAGGGTATGCGAAAGAGTGAGCATCAATTACGAAATCCTGAGGATATCCTACTAAATTGGACTTAAGTCGTGGCTAACGGCATTCGTAATGATTCCGAGAAGTACAATGAAGCTATCTTAGGGTGAGACATCGGTGCATCGTTTCAGAAATCTGAGTTTATCAATCGGAAAAGCATACCTCCTGAACAGTATATCCAGACGATCCTAAAACCGACAACATGGGGAGGAGCCATAGAACTCGGTATATTGGCCCAGCATTATGGCGTAGAGATCGCCAGCATCGACGTTGAAACAGGCCGCATCGACTATTTCTCACCCTCGGAGAACAAAAGTATCGGAATGCGCTGCGCACTGATTTACTCTGGTATACATTATGATGCAGCATCGCTGGCACCGATGGTAGACGCTCCACCCGAATGGCATCAGACATTGTTTCCAATTGTAAGAAATATATCACGCATGTATCATATTCATGTTTATCTAATTGCTCAGGGACTTGGTGAAGACGACCCAATAATCACAGCATTGAGAAGGCTGGCAGACATCCTTCGGTCGAAGAAAGCATATACCAATACAACTACTTTCAAACTCAAGTGCGAGGTCAGTAACCATATCCTATTTGGAATAAATGCATCTTATCATCTTTCAGCAATGCAGGAAGGGCTTGAAGGGGGAGAAAGAAGCTCGTGTTCACGCAGAACAGACAGGCCATGTTCGTTTCGGCGAGTATTGATACGTATCAGTTTGTAGACGGGGCGATAGTCATTAAAAAACCAATCCGACAAAGTGAACAATAGATTGAGTAACAATTATCTTGCCGGGCAGGTAAGATCATTTTAATCCTGTAATTTGCAGGAGTAGGAAAATAAGTGGGGGCACCGCGGATCGAACGCGGGACCTTTAGAAACCAAGAACTTCAGTCTACTGCTCTCCCAACTGAGCTATGCCCCCATCTTATCCATGCTTTATAAAGTCATATCTCAAAATACAAAGTAATCACTATGGACAGTTCAGCTTCCTACACTCTTATCTCTAATTGGGCCCAAAGCTCTTGGATAATCTCTGCTGGAAAGACATGTCTTGTATTTCACCCATTTGTTACATAGTGCTGGTGTAAATGTTCATCTCTTTTATTATTGATTCTTTTCGTCTCATTGATTAGTAGTATCTGCTCTTATCAATTATCCTTTGATTTCTAATGATTCTCTAGGTGTTTTACTCCTCAGTTCTGTATCCATCGGGCTGAGGTAAATAATTTATTATGACTTCGACACCTTCTCCTTGGTGTGTACCTCTTGAAGCAGACTAGTATACTCTGTTGTGACATAAAGACTTTTGTGTGATGCACCACCTTTTCTTTTTTTATCTGAGACAGTGTAATTATAGAACCAGGTAAGCCGCACCGGGTGACGCCTGAGGTAAGCATAATCTCTTTTTTTTAACTCAACAATCTATCAAGCGGTGTACGAACACACCCCACGCTACTGACTAAGGCAATGGGCCTTGACTAATACTATTGGGCCGGGTTCTGTACTACGAGAAGAGACTGGGCATAGATACGAAGGAATGGGAAGAAGGAAAGCAGTGGGCTGTGAAGACATGTGTTACGCTCGGGAGGTCAACAGTCTAACATCGACGGCCTAGAAGTGCTTGAGTACAGTCGAGTGCCTGCCTAATTAAGGCTTCTCTCCAGCTTACTTCCGGCTTTCCACTCAGCTGATCGCTTAATCTGCCCAATAATCATGTTCACACAGACTGTCCTTGGCTGATTGTGTGCACCAGGGCAACATTATATTCTTCGGTCGCTCAAACGAGCAGCGCCCATCGTTCGTGTCATAGCAGACTACCGAGCTGAAGCCACCATCATGGCAGGCCCTCGCAATTGCAGGCGTTCCACTAAAATATCCGCTGTTAGGATCGGTTTATCACTCATATTGTTCTATCACCTTCGTGATAACGTTGCAGAGACGCCTAAATTCATACCAGCATTCTCCCGCACTGTAACGAAGATAGTGACGCACACCATTACAGCCACTGACATGCCTATGCCTTCGATTTGTCCACCCGTAAAACCCAAGCCTGAGAAGCACTCTTACCGCTCGGATGGATTACTGGAAGTCAACTACGATGGACCCCACCCAATCTTCGAGTTGGTGCGTGAGGCAGAGAAATTATGGACAGAGAAGTTGCAGCGGGCAAGCAAGTCGCTCGTTGACGCCGTTGGTGAATATCAACGGCGATATAAACGAGATCCTCCAAAAGGATTTGACTTATGGTATACACTTCCTCCATTCCGTCCCGATCTCCAATTCTGAAAGAGGCGTCTGCAGGTGGGAGTACGCAATGGAGCATGATGTCCAGTTGCCGGACGATTTCCCATGACCTGGAGCCTTTTTGGGGAATGGAGCCGTCAGATCTCTTTCTGATTCAGGCAGAACTAGAGACAAAGCTCGACCCATATACCGTCGGTAAAACTTCTAAGGACGCGCCCGTTGGTATCCTGACATACGCATTCCATGACGGGCGTTATGACCAACTTATTGCAGGCTCTCATGCGATTCTTGAACTTTTGAATAAGATTGAGCATCTCTTACCTGAATTCCGTTTCACGGTCAGCCCTCATGACGGTCCAAATCTGAAGATAGGACCGCGATGTCATATACCCCAAATATATAGTGATCTGATGGGGTTGTTTTATAGAATTTTATTGATGAGACTTTTTTTCTATTCTGCTGGTTGATGATAGCCTCAAACAAGGTCAAGCTAAGCTTCCCAGTGCACACACACACAGTATCAGCCACTGTTGACCACTGATTGGAAGCTTAAAGTAACAAATTCGATATATTTTATTTATTTATTTGTAAGGATCAAGGAGACTGTCCATCCCTGATTCTGCCGCCTTGCCTGACTTCCTGCCAGCATGCTAGTGGACAGCACATGACTATATTACCAACTACTCTAGCGGCCCGCATATTGGTCCTGGGAAGAAACGAAGTTTGAGGTAGTGACAATAATAATTTAAACTCTCATGTTGACCAGAGCTCAGGAAAGGATTGGGTAAATTGGCTTCGGAGTGGCTATCGCTGTGAGGGTGTTCCCTCCAGAAACAAGTGTTCAACACTTCAGCAGACCTCGTGGATGCATCATATGGACGTTAAGTAGCCCAGCAAATTTCATCGGCACAGACATCAGTAAAATCTCACGAAACTGGGCTTCGCAAATTCTTTCTACCCATCCAGTCCCACACGAAATAAAAGAGTAAAGCGCATGCATCGTTGGCAGAGTTCCAGCGACTGAGGCCATCCAAATATTATGATGAAGCCTTTAGCAATAACTTTTCTCGCGTTGCTCGGGTCGTCAGTTGCGCTTGGGTATGCTGGTGCCGTGAGTTATCGGGTGGCAGAACCAAGCGTTAAACTACCACCTCAGGTTGTTGTACGTTACTTGCACGTTTTCGTTGATCCTGCCACTTAGGCATTTTCACTGTATATTCATTCCCTTCCACAGCTCATTGAACCAAGGTCTTTCGCAGTCCTCCCGAACAATTTTTCGTTCCGCACAGATTCTTTGACCCAGTACTTCAATCCGACGAATGCTACCCCGCCCTTTTTCCAAGTCTTCGATCAAGCATTCCTCGATATCCTCGGCCCAGACGCGTCTATAGTCGAAATTGCGTCTAATGCAACTTTTGCATTTGCTCATGAAGCACCGGTATATGTACCAGCAACAGATGAAGTGTTCTTTGCAAGCAACGATGGAGGACCCCTAGGGGACAGTGATTTGGACCATAATAATGTGGTCTCTAAACTCAGTTTGGCGGACACAGAGAGGGCCTTACAGAGCAGTGGAGGTAAGGCTGTCGATATGCCTATTACACATGTATGCTTTCTGGCGCCCTTGTTTCATCTCGAGATGAGCTTCTAAATAGGTCCAATTGGATGACAGTGTTCAAATGACAAACGGTGGAACGGGACCATTAAGAGGTGACATAATTCTTGTCAACTCCGGTCGTGGACCTCTTCCCCCCAATGTTGTTCTTGTCAACCCTCATCCACCCCACAATGTCACTGTTTTGCTTAACAATTTTTATGGGCGTCAATTCAACTCACTCAACGACGTCAAAGTTCTCCCTGATACAGATATCTTGTTTTTTACTGACGTTCAGTAAGTCTATCCCTCATGTTTGCACTCAGACATATACTTGGAATTTTTTTAACAGATTCGGTTTCATCAATCACTTCCGCAATGCGCCACTCCTGGAAAATCATGTTTATCGGTTTGACCCTGATACCCGCACAGTCCGTGTTGTAGCAGGAGATTTTGACAGGCCAAATGGACTAGCATTCACTGCCGACGGTCGAACAGCATACGTGTAAGCTTCGATTCTTACTTTTCTTGATCTGTGTTGACCCTAACACGAACGATCTGATTCTTCATTGCAGGACCGATACTGGTGCCACCACTGCCACCAGTGTTACTGAGCCTGCTACTATGTGAGTGTTGTCACTAAAGGAAGAAAGAGGGTGGCTGTTCATCTCACGCTCGTAGCTATGCGTTTGATGTCGATCCAGCCACACACGCATTCAAGAATCGCCGGATTCTAGCATATGTTGATGCAGGAATTCCTGATGGGATTCAAGTCGATACCCAGGGAAATATTTATGGTGCCTGTGCTGACGGTGTTCATGTATGTCCTTTCAATCGAGGCCTCAAATCAATGATGCTATCGCATGCAGGTCTTTGCACCAGATGGAACATTGCTCGGCAAATTCTTCACGAACATGTTAGGTGCAAATATGATCTTTGCACCTCCTAATCGACTTGTCATTTTGTCCGAGACGAAGGTCTTTTTGGCAAAAATTGCAGCAAAGGGTGTGGTATGATTGCTAATAAGTAGGTCTGAATATCATGTACCTGCCTTCCGTGTATATGTGCGCGGCACATTACCTATAACATTTCAAGAGTGAGCCAGGTCTGAAGAATACTGAGATAACTTGAACTCATGATTCAAGGATCACATTCAAGGGTAAGATCATCCTTTTCAAATCGTCTTTGGAACAGACATGTTCCACAGACGGCCCAAGTTCTTCATATGATAGAGGCCGCAAACGCAGTGTGGAACAGTGAGAGTCTCAGAGGTGCTGGAGAAAGCGGCCGAGAGGACCTACTACATCAGTTGACACGTCCTTTCATGAGTTTCCGGAGGATCGTCTCGATGAAGAGATAAAATATTATTTAGTTTTAGTAACATTACTATTTTGAACCAGGGAAGCAGTAAACTATTAGCGCAGAGACTCGATTCGAGTACTGAGAGTGAGGTTTACATTTCGTCCGCTCTATCACACGACGTGGAATATTGCTTCAGTTTTTCAACGGTCATTTTTTTTTTGAATCAACAATTTATTACACGGTGCTTGCTCGCAGTTCGTGTTTTCAACGGTCATCCCTGCGATCAAAAACGTAATGTTTCCATATCATGATATGATCAGACTATTTACATTTGTTAGTATCCACTATCCGTCTTCAGGTCGTGAGAACATCGTCGTGGACTAGGGAATTCGGTGAGTGTTCGATATCAAGGGTACAAATATGAATCTCCATTCATTCATGATTTGACATACTCTTGTCTACATATCTCAGATGGCAGGTATCTTAGGGGCGTTTGTGAACATCCTAAGATACATTACAACCACCAAAGTACATCCCGCATTTCCTTACCTCATAGGACCTACGCTTCACGCTGCTCGGTGAACTTAAGTCACTTTTCTTTGATATACAGGTAAAGTTAACGATTATTTTGGATAGAATTTCAATATCATACCAGGCTAATGCCCAAAGATCGCCTCCATTGTCATGGGGGACATATATCGTTGGGTATTTGATAATGGTTTGTCTGTGCCTCATAATATACTCAGTGGTACTCAAGGACTTGCTGATACTGTACACTAGTGCTGGGGTGGCAACTTGCTTACCAATTTCATGCTCGGCCTTCCGCCACCAATGTTATATTCTTTTGGGCCATGGATCAACTATCTTACTGTCCACTTTGTATTCACGACTCTATTCTCCTTCTTCCCTTCTGTATGTCATAGATCTTTGCTCGTAGTTCTCATTGCCCTTACTGACAAAAAATAATCTACAGCTTCTTCATCCACCGACGTTTGATACCGCTCTCTTTCCATTAGATGCCATTGTTCGCACCACGGCCATTGTTGGGGGTGTATCCCTCCTCTCTCCTTCTTCAGCCTCTGCGAATCAGTTAAACCCTCTTTATGTCAATTCTCCTTTGACACATATGATTATTGGTGCTTTGGCATCTGCCGGTGGTGGTACGATCGCAGGCACACTCGGTACATGGAAGAGTCGGTGGGGTTTCAGCACGCCTCCTGTGCTCAGAGCTGGCGTAGGTTTATGGGGTAGCTTGGATGTATGGGGAGGTTCACTCGTCGGTATGATCTACCTTCTAGCACCACTTCTGTTTTTGTTATTCAATCCGACCACACAGCTATTGTATATGGTGTAGCAACAAACCACCCAGCATTCCAGAACCTCATACCTGTGCTCCTCAGGACTCCACTCTTATCTCAGGTCATCCAACTTGCATACCTATTCTCGGATCCCAGTGTCCAAGGTCTCATACCCCTCGAGCCTGCTGAAGCTCGTGCACTAGGAGGCTTTGTTCTAACCCTATTATTTGGGTTACGAGTGTACAATGTTCATTGGTCTGGCGCTGCTCCTACTAAAGGAAAGGGGAAAGCCAAAGCTCAATGAATTATAAAGACTATTTTGCCATCCATTTGTATAGCTGTCTTGAAAAATCAGATTACTTGTTTCGAACATCAGAGTTCTACACTTGTAGGCACGAGATATTCATACGAAGCTAAAACTTAGAATTTGTTTAACGTCTATCTAAAGTACATCACACATTTTTCTATGGTAATATTACCATTTTGCTTCTGCCACTCCTGAGTCACTCTTTATCGACAAACATGTCTTCGCTGGCATTGAACGTTGATGAAGTTATCAACGAGATTGATAGTAGATATGCAATTGACCATATCCAATATGAGCCCCGAGTCTGACATACTCAATGCCTTTTTTTCTTTTCTCCACGGTATATAAAAACAAAAACAAAACTTGTGGTCGCTCATTTAACAAGAGGCTTATGAGAAAGCATGACATAACGACAAGAACAGTTGAATAATAAAAACGTGATATGCGGAATCGAAGTACTTCTCTCCATCGTTCTTTCTGTCCTAACGACGTTCGATATGTTCATTTATCCGGGACTGGATATCCATCACCGCAGTGACGAATATCCCAGAAGACTCTAACAGTAGCGCTGTAGCACAATTGCAATTGGTAAGCAAGGTGTCGATCTCTTTGGCGGAACCCAGCAAATTATCGACAACCGGGACCAGTCCAGTCACTGTTTGGGAATCTAATACAGCCTGGAGTGACACCAGAACTGGTGGTAACAAGCCTGCCAGTAACGAAGCTATAAGTCCTGGATCAACTAATTTCAGCTCCAGATTGATAGCAGCTTCCACCACGGTCGTGAAAGCTTTGGCCAGTCCTGGGTCGGAGAAAATAACAGAGAAAAAGTCATTGTCTTCTTTGGCCATTTCCCTTGTTCTGGCGTGTAACCAACCCAAAACACCATTGAGTGTACCAGATAAACCTGCATCGAGTCCGTCGATAGTCATGTTTGCCGAAGCACCTGAAAGTCCAAGTCGGTGTAGTAGTCCGTCGAGGACGATGACAACGGGAGTTCCTTTGGGCTGAGGATATGCATCCATCGTTGATGCATGCACATCAGATGCCGAAGGAGATCCGAATTTCAGCGCTGCAATAGAAAAAGGAAATTTGATTTCTTGACTCGGCGGAAAATCTTCACAAGAGGCCTTGATTGCTATCGCAGTTTTCACCACCAAGGACAGTTCATCAACGAAAGTACCGCAATCACCACATCTTGAAAACGTCATTCGAGCATTAGACGATGCAAGGACAAGGAAGTCAAGACTGCTGGAGAGCTCAGAAACGTTTGTCGATGTCACTAATCCCAGGACAGACAGAGAGACAGGAGCCAATGTTACCAGTTTTTCAGAGTCTTCAGCGTCTGAAGGGAGGAGAGAACTCAAGTCCTCTAGTTGAAGTACGAAATTGACCAATTTTTCCACCTGTTCGAGGAGGGAATTGATTCCTGGACTACGAATTGACCCTTGGCGTTCCCCGTCAGAATCGATAGAATGGACACCCAATGGTCCGCTGACATCGTGGCCTGGGCCGCTAGCCTTGATAGTATTTTCAATACTACCCAAGCCTAAAGTATCAAACAGCTGGGACAAAGAGATCGTGATTGGGATATCGGATACATTGAGATTAGAAGACATGTGCCCGTTGGCGGAATATTGATACCAGTAAAGGATGTCAGCGGTCAGATCTACGAGGGCAGCCACATCCACCTTGATCAAATCAAGCACAAGGTCCTCGCCTAAAGCATAGTCCGATTGTTTGACATCAGCCCGTTGAGCGAGATTGAAGAGCTCCGCAGTGTGGCTGAGAAGTGAGCTGACAGAACGAGATAGAATAACCTTTGTGCCGACCTGGACGATTTCGTCGGAAGAGACGAGAATGGCCGACGTATTCGCAAGAGTAGAATTTTTACGCAGATCACTGGTGTGGATGCGAAGGTTGCTCAAGACCCTCATGATGCGAGTCAGGTCGATGATAATGTGAAAATCTAGGGTTACGCCATCATTGCCTGGGCCCCGCGTTTGAGAACGTCTCACTCGAACAGAAAGGGCCCCAGGCACTCTGATACAAGCATCTCTTCTAGTAGAAGGAAACCATCCACTGTCACACGCGCTGATAACGCACCGACCCTCAATGAAAGAGATTTCTTTGGTATTGGGACTGTGATAGCAACTGTTCCCAGCCCAGTCATCACATTTGGAAGAAAGAAGGCATTCAGTATCTTAAATGAGGTTAGTTGTTTTCTGGAAGCATGGTGCTGATACTTACAGGAATCTACACTGACGTCCGCGGGTGCAGCTATCTCGCCTTGCTCGTGCTGAGTCGTTGCTTGAGCAAGACCATACGGTGTGGACAATGTCACCTACAACCACAATAAGGGCAACTCTATGAGAGTAATCTGAGAAGCATACAGTAGAAGACTTTACATCATACTGCCTGCTGCACAGGGAGTGAGTGCAAATGCAGGGATCCGCAGTATGTGTTATGTTGTCTTGATCACATTCTTTCCGGTTGGGTGATGTCTTAATCTAAAAACAAGTCAATGAGCTATCTGACAGTGATATCAGCGTCATTACCAAAACTTCCAAAAAATTCTTCAAAGTGTCTCTCCCAGCGAAATTTGTCAAAACAACCATATCATTGTTGGTATTCAGGAAATTTTCGAGGTCCTGGAAGTTCTGAGCCGCATATACTTACACAGAAGACATGCGTCTGCCCACCTTGATGCAGAGACAGAGACGCGACTTCGTCAATACACTTTCTAGGGTATCAAGGCCTATGATTGGTCCTAGTTCTGCAACAAGTCCAATATCAACAGAGGCACATATATCAACCAAACCGCAAGATGGACGGTTATGAGCAGAGACTGCCTGTTGCTCAAAGCCAGGTTTAACCGGACTGTCTACTTGGCGGAGAATCGGTTGAGAGGGTATCGCAATCACACAGGTCGCAAGGAAGACAAGGAGTGCATATAAGGACGAAAGTGGCCAAAGAAAGCCCATGGTGGAATAACGGGACAAGAAAGAAAGACACTCCCTGCAATTTATATTCATCCGCATTCTTGGCAGACGCTTTCCGTATCGGGTGGTCCTATGTTTGACTTGATGCAAGGACACGGACACATGATAATGCAAGGCAAGTCTCATGTCATGACTGGCTGGATCATATCATGCAGCCCTGGCCCAAAAAAAGCCTACTTTTCTAGTAATAAATGGACTCAAAATTTGGTCTGATTCCGAGAAAAGAATTTCATTTTTAAGCTGGAGACCGAATTAGGCTATTGGGGCTGAGGGATAACAACAACGACATTGCGAATCACCAGTAACGCCCAGCCGTAACTTTCCATGAATTTGTACAGCCCATTTGTCAAAACCATTGCCCAAGCACAAAATAAACCCAATATTGAATTCAGTATCCTACTAGTCACTGTTATGATCTTAGAACCTGGTGTATGTATGTATATGTATAACCAGGTTGAGACTAAGGAACTGCCTACTGTGAATACAATGTATGATCATCATGTGGTCTAGGTTTTCCCACAGGTAAGTAGAGCCTCAAGCCCTCACATCCACTTCAACAAGTTGACCTCGCCTTGTTACACCTAGAGGAGTCTGATGTTACACGTCTCTCCCAACTATACGGGCGCTATAGCCAAGCGGTTACGGCGACAGATTAGAAATCTGTTCCTCTTTGAGGGCGCAGGTTCGAATCCTGCTGGCGTCGGTCATTTATGGTGTTTTTGCAATTGGAAACTCAATCATCGATCTCGAACATTGATCATGGCTCGAACTAGGACTAATATAAGAGTTGTAATTATCAACAAACAGTATTAGACAACCTAAATTCCATGTGGCTTATGAGTAAACTATTTGCCTAATGAATGGTGTATTGCCCATAATTCTTTTCGGGATCGAAAACCTAGAAGCAGTGTTTTGAACGTGACACCGAATCGAAAGATAGTGATGATCATACCTCCCAGCGCGATGCAGGAAATATATGCTTATTACGTTGATACCAGCCTCTTTCCACCACTTTACCAGCATGCGACTCATCTTTCTCCTTTGTGGCATCAGCAAGAAGACGCACATCATCGTGTACATCAAAGTTAAATAGAGGTCCTGACTTTCCCCTGGCTTTGTTCACTATAAAGTCGTAAAAGGTGTAATGCTGGAGAAAAACTTGGTCAGTGTTGCCTTCAACGAGGGATGAGGGCGTACGTGTGGTATGATGAGATCCTCCTGCAGCGGATGTTATGACGGTCGTATTCGGTAACGGATACAAATACACACCTTGATGTACATCAAGTTATCGACGCTGATGCCTCGCAATTCTGGAAATTGTTGCCGGCATTTTTCGAGGAAATTTGCAATGTCGTCCCCTTTCTTGCACTGAAAGGACGGTCATGGTATCAGGAAGAGCGAGTAAATACAAGTAACTTACGGTAACACTCTTTCTATGTCCACTGCCATCCCAGTAGGAATAGGTAATTTCGATGTCTTCTTTCTTCATGGTGTCCTGCCTCGTAAGCCACTCGAGCCTAAGCCGCTCTCGTTCACGGCGTTCCGCTTCTTCACGTTCCCGATCTGGCAGAAAAGAGGTGTCCACGTCAGGATTCTTGTGAGAGCGACTACGCTTGGTTGGGGGGGTATCGTCTCTTTCTTTGGAGGATTCTTCTCGAGAGTGTTCATCAACGTCCACATCTTCGTCGTCGTCCAAGGCAAAAGACAATGTTGCCTTTGTCTTCTTTTTACGCTTCTTATTTTTTCTCGTGCCATCCCTAAACATATCCTCCATACACTATTAGTGACATACACTGGGACGAAAAGAGGAGAGACATGAAGGGAAAATGGTGACATACTTGAGCTCATTGCTGCGAGCTGCCTCTCTGATTTTCTGCTCCTCAAGCTCTTTGCGCCTTTGCTGAAAGTCCTCTAGCTTGACAAGTCCAACAGTGCTGTTCTTGAGCGACTCTTCCATGGAGTCATTCTGCCCGACAAACCGGTTAGCAGAGGGGCGAGCCTTCTCTGTTTCGTTGATGAGGATTTGTTTCTGGCGTTGATACTCTTCCCTGGCCTGGAGACGCTGCTTGACGAGTGCATCCTCTCTGCGACCTTCCATTTTGTTGGAAGCCATGAAGGAGCGTGACCGGAGTCACGGTTAAGGGTGACAAGGGGAGTTGTCATGCACATCCTTGGTGTGCAGCTCAGAGACCAGTGTTTCGCACGAGTACGCCCTGCTCCTCCACAGATCCGCCTCTTTTTCATCTTTTTTCTCTCTCCAGCTTGCCCTCACTCAGTTCTATGGCGTCGGCCTCAAAACAGCCCACCGCCTTTGTGCCCGTCTTCAGATCCACGACCGTGCAAGGATCAAGGACCTGACTCCCTTCCAAGTCACCGCACTCGCATCCTTCCTTTCCTCACCAGCAACTGCGCCGCAGCCCCCCAAGTATCCCCTCGCCCATCCAAATTATGTTGCACCCCCTTCGTCTACGCCTATCCAGGACATCCAGGCCAGCTTTGCCAGCAAGTGGGAAGAAATGGAAAAACAGAGGAAGGCTTCCCCTCTGCCTCGCAATCCGCAAAAGAAGCCCTATGTTGAACCACTGAAGAACCTCAAGGTCGAGTCCGAGTTGAGGAGAGAGATTCGGGAGAACATTGCCCACCAGAGGATGATCGGAAGTTATATCGGCAAACGACACGCCATGCATCTCCCAGTCAGAGGGCAAAACACCCGGAACAACTCCAAGACCGCCAAGAAACTCAATCAGCTGGACCGTTATTGATTTTCAGTCTCTCATTCGACTATTGCATAGATTATTTATGTATTTCGAATTACCCAACTAATTGACCGCGCGTGTGACAACATCCCCCCTTGCTTTGTTCATGGCGACCAAGAACTACAAAATCATCGGCGAGGAGCTCTGGAAAAACCGGACAGAGAAGATTGTACAGACTCTCTTGACCCTTGTTCTTCTTTCGTCTAAGTCACGTAGAATGCAGAACTGTTTGCCCTCACATATGGGGCCCTTGTTGTCCAACTCATTCAGGACTACGAGGACTATAACGAAGTAAACAAAGAACTGGAAAAGATGGGCTACAATATCGGTACTCGCTTGATCGAGGATTTTCTTGCCAAGTCGAATCTAGGGAGGTGTGTTGACTTTAGAGAAACAGGCGAAGTTGTCGCCAAGGTAATTTCTCATAATCCTCATGAACTGTATTCAGAATTCATCAACGACGGGGTACCTAGGTTGGTTTCAAAGCATTCTTGAATATAACCCCAATTATTTCCCATGGTGTCCCTCTGCAACCCACGACATCCAGGCCGGATTCTACCAGCAGCCAACCAGCAGGGTCCTGGTTCACTCTAGTATTAGATGAGAATCCATTAGCAGAATTCGTAGAACTTCCGGACGAGGTATTGGAGGGAGGTCTCTGGTTCAGCAATGTCTTGTGCGGTGTCATCAGGGGCGCTCTGGAGATGGTACGTCCTTCTCTTCACTCACAAAATTAAACAAATGAATCGTGATTGCTAGATACAAATGCAAGTACAAGCAGAATTCATATCCGACGTCCTTCGCGGTGATGAAAGCACCGAAATTCGCGTACGATTAGTCAAATACTTAGAGGAAGAGGTTCCTGTTGGAGATGATTAATCTAAAAAACATATATACAGGTCATTTTTAAGCAATGGACTTGTCATAGTATTAACACGGATCATTGTAAGCGGCTGCAAGGTCAGACTAAAAAGCTGAAAGGATTGGCTACAAGAGCGAGCTTTGGCTTTGCCGGATTCTTGTCTGATTACCGTAATAAATTTCAATCTCTACTTCCATTAATTGAAATGTCAAGACCAGAGCTTGTAGCTCCCCCAGAAATTGTAGGAGCTTCGATTAGCACCTCTCAAACACTCTTCATTCCTAGACCGTAGTATTATGGCGACTCGGAGGCCAAAAAGTACACCCAAAAGTACGTTCTTCAACAGCAGCCTTTTTTCCAACCATGGTCCTGATCTCAGCGAAGCTCCCGGAACCAACAAATACAAGCAGAGATGACATACAGAGCTCTTGAACTGCTCAACTTACCACCAGAAAAGCCTGCGTTCTTGCTCGATGTCGGGTGTGGCTCTGGCTTGTCAGGTGAGATCTTGGATGAGGAGGGGTACAACTGGGTAGGCGTGGATATCGCTCCAAGCATGTTGGGTTCGTCTCCTTCTCGGTCTTCGTATTGCCGGTGATCTGAGAAAAAAATGTGAATCCTGAACATGCAGAAGTTGCATTGGAGAGGGAGGTTGAGGGTGACCTGTTTCTGCAAGACATCGGGCAAGGCTTAGGTTTCCGACCGGGAAGCTTCGACGGCGCTATTAGGTCGGTGGATCAGAAACACGTACGAGTTACTGACTAAAGCTACGGTTGTATTCCAGTATCTCTGTCTTACAGTGGTTGCTCAATGCTGAAACATCCCATCCAACTTCTTCTCCTCCTTATCGACTTCACCGTTTCTTCACTACTCTTCACTCTGCGCTCCGCAATCCCTCGCGAGTTGTATTCCAATTCTATCCCTCATCAGATGATCAGATTCAACTCATCACGTCCATTGCACAGAAGGCCGGTTTCGGGGGTGGTATTGTCGTAGATTATCCAAATTCCAGAAAGGCAAAGAAGGTGTTCTTGTGTCTGTTTGTTGGAGGTGGAGGGGGGCAACAAGAAATACCAAAGGGGTTAGAAGGAGAAGAGGAGGAGGAGGACGGTAAAGCACTGTTTGAGAGGCGGCGAGAGAGAGAAAGATCACGAATAAAGAATGGGAAGCGGAAGAACATCAAGAACAAAGATTGGATTCTGAAGAAGAAAGAGGTCAGTCTTCCCACCATGGCGGACATAGGCAATTCTCACAAAACATGCACATTAGCTCTACAGAAAACGAGGCAAAGAAGATGTCCCCCGAGACTCCAAGTACACAGGACGAAAGCGCAGGCCAGTTTTCTGAAACCTCTGCGGCAACTAGTAATGTTCCATTGACGTCTAATCGGACAACGTACACCATACAAACTCAAGAAACTATCGATGAGTAAACAAGTCACGACATTGATCTAGGGCGTCTTTTGCTTCATGGCGAATGAAGTGACCTTGTAGAGCGGCCATGCTTACTCTCCTACCAATTTTCAATTCCTCCGAGACCATATCATGGAGCTTAATAGCCATTGTTTGTACTACATCATCCGATAGTCCGGTAACTTTCAGAGAGCCACCGTAAAAGCGATTAAAAAGCAGCTGCGCCTGTGTTGGACTTGCGTCGTCGATGAGGTATGCTAAGTCCACTCTTCCAGGACGAATGAGTGCGTGATCGAGCTTCTTAAGATGATTGGTAGTCATAAAGATGATGCGCTCTTCACCAGATGCTACGCCATCGAGGGCATTCAGGAAACCTGAGAATGTGATAGAAGATTGATAACTGTTCTTCAGGATTAATTAGGGAATCTACATTAATGTCTCTGTGACTTACCCGTCTTCGGACGTTTGTACACGCTTATTGAATGCGGCGTCAATGTCTTCAATGAGCACAAAGCTTCGTTCTGGAGCATTGGACAGGAGATGAAAAAGTTTGTCATCAGTAAGTCCTCGTTCCGATAAGTTGAGTAAACAAATGTCATATGAGAGGGAGCCAGCCAATGCTTGAATGAAGGAGGTTTTTCCGGAGCCAGGCGGGCCATGAAGTAAATAACCTCGTCGATAAGGGATACCTGGGATTAGATACAGATGAATACAAATGAACGGTTCAACAAAACGGACTTACTTGCCTCTGTCTGCATACCATTGGCGTCGATCGAGGAATGCCTTGATGTCGGCCTCTATCCTGTCTGAAACACCAGACTCGAGCACAACACTCTGAAGCGGCCGCTTCCGCCTTGGCTGCCCAAATGGCTTCCATTCAATACCCCATGCGGTATGAATCACAAGCTTCCCCTCATTACCACGCATAGCAAGATCTCTCGCTTCCGTAAGCAGGTGGGGAAAAAGAGAGCGATCGCGACTCAATGCCGTTAGTGTGACGGTCTCCCAAGGTACTCCAGATATGAGTTGCATTGACCTCGTTTCGCGCTCACGTTTCATCTGTCAGCTGGACGTAAACTGTGTAGATCGACATATGGTTCCCAAAGGATCTCACTTGCATCCAAGCGCCACGATATTTAAAATAGTGGGTACCAGGCCCTGCAACCAGGTTAAAGACAGCAGAGGAACTGCCATTTTCCCGTTGCTCTACTATAGTTTCGACACTGAGTTGATGGCTTCGAACCCATGGCACGCGAACATTTTGTTGGGCGTGCTGATTCTGATGTGACATCCAAGCTAGAAACCATTCATAAGAACGATCTTTGTTGTTTATTTCGAGAGAGACGAGCATGCGCCGCCGAAGAGCAGTTGTACCCAAGACGAATCCCTGGCGAAGCACGGAGAGGCCTACGCCTAGTCCCTAAATATCAGATCAGTTTCACTAGAAGTCCAGAATACAGTAGCATATTTACCATGAGGCCGAAGCCCGCTTGGAAGTATGGGCTGCACTTGTTTGTATGAAGTTGTAAATAATCGAAAACAGAGTAAATAAGTGAACCCACTTGTCCCCAAATACACCGCTGAGAAAAGAACCTGGTCGAGAAGCGTGTTCAACGGAACTATCCAGTGGTATTGCTGCTGTAGCATGAGGTATGGCAGACTCTTGAACTGAGTTCATGGATGGGCAAAAAAGGAAGACAAATTTGGAAAGCGCGCATCGCGTCATTTTTCTCACATTAATTGGCGCGCCCCTCCCAGTCTGGCTCTCAGAAGTCTCCTTGCTGCCAATAATTCAATGCAGGTGCACACTCAGTGAACTGGAAACTGAGCACAAACGAGTTCGTTTGGAGAGCTCAAATTCTTCAACCAGCATAGGCTTAGCAGACAGGAAGTCCTAGAGGAATCCAGGTCTGCCTTCATGTTAGGGGTAATTCTCAAATCATGGCTATCCTAGATATGGCAAGGATACCAGACAGAGTATTATTACCTTGTTGGTCCTGTCAAAATGTAGTTGTAGATCAGAATAGGCGTGAGTCAAATTCATATCGAGCAACATCAATCAGGTGGAAAGTTGTTGACCGAAGAGAGGAACGAACTATCCAGCTCGGCAGTTTTCGCCACCTACTGCACTATACATGGTCCATCCACGTATTATCGCAGCAGTGCTAAACTCATTGCCCACTATGTTTCTATTACTAGTTTATTTGTAGAAACATACAATATATTAATCATGGAAGGATAGTGTCTGGGTTGACGGTAAATATCCTCTTGAAACTCTTCTACATGTCTGGAAATGGGTAGAGAAGGCAGCCTTTCTTGAATGGCTCCAGGCCTGAGGTCTGTAATTTATCCAGATCTGGCAACAGGCCAGATTGAGTATAATGGACTCTTAGGACATTGATCCACGGTGGGAGAATTTATCATTGTCAGGCTATGAAAAAAGGATATGATATTTGACGTCGAGAATGACAAGATTTTCACTTCGAATCAGGGAACCAGCAGTGGGTGATTTTCGAGGAAATGATCACAATAAATACTCTAACGTGTGTCTCACATCATGTTAAGTGGGGATTAGTAAGCATCGTTCTAAACAGGAATAAACAGGTTAGCAATCTTGAGCTGACGTGCAGGTTTCTTCTATTCATTTCCTTCTTAAAAACGATGGGCCGACTAGCTGAAATGCAGAGGAAGCTCTTGGAGGTC
>Ga0153934_1000007_pt1 | contig 47812 bp, 56 predicted proteins | sample TSNJ018MetaG_FD_104708 | JGI IMG/M metagenome (GOLD analysis project Ga0153934, IMG submission 104708) | Attine ant fungus gardens microbial communities from New Jersey, USA - TSNJ018 MetaG | ecosystem: Host-associated > Fungi > Mycelium > Unclassified | place: USA: New Jersey, Wharton State...
GTCTCTTTGTTTTCTTGGGAATTGAGTATGCATTCACACTTAATCTAGACTCAGACTATACGATATTTACGTGGAGACAGCAACAGCATCAATTTGATTCACCGAGAGTTAATCCGAATGACATAGAACGCACTCCTAGTATAGCCATTGGTGAACCTGGGCCAAGTAGACTACCGGTCTCTTTCACTGCACCGAGGGAATCGTCGCCTACACTATATCTTCATAATCCAGCCCACCCATTGCCTGTGTCTCCAGCCTACAGGAATCCCTCTTACTATGTTTTTCATCCTACACCTATGCCTAAGGGATCACCTGCGCTGTCTACTGCAATAAAACATAGCCGGGGTAATCATAAGGACGATGATGGGAGGGACGGCATACCAAAGCTTGTAAAACAGTTTGAGAAGTTCCACAGCCAGAATGGAGTGAGGACAGTAATGGGAAGCATTGGGCCCGTGGAGAATGGCATGTAGTTCGACTTGATGTCAGAAAGAACCCAAGCTGACATTCGGTGACAGTACGAATGCTACTGAAAGTGGGATATAGACATGTGTATATATCTCGGAGATTTGCTCAGAAGCATGGATTCGTACCACGCGATGCCAAACCTGGAAATTACGGCTACGGGGGCTTGGTGAACATTGGGACATGGCCAATTACACTGGTGACTTCGGCCTCTTCAGCCTCTGCTCATACTAGTGCAGATATGCCGGAAGGAAAAAGTCTGTTGCGTGGTGCGATTGAGTCGGGGATTGGACAAAGACATGGACGCGGGGGGAAATCACCCTCGCCAAGCAATCAATCAAGGTCCAACCAGGCACTTAGGGTGATCAGCCCCTCGTCTCTCAGGTTACTTGCGGATGTTGATGTCTCTGCTTCGTTCAAAGGAGAGGAGGGGGCGGAGCCAACGGTGACTAATATAGAGGTTTATCTGGCTGAAGAGGAGCATTTCGACGTAGTGCTGGGTCGGTCGTTCCTTGAGAAACGGCAGATAAAAACGAGTTCCATTGATCCTACGGAGGTTGTGTGCCTAGACACTGGGGAGAAGATTGAGTGTGAGCTAGTGATATTGAAGGATGGACGAGGAGAGATAGTGACAGTAACATAACCCTCACGTGACGGAATAGGAAGAATCTGCTAAATTGTGCGTTTATTGTTGACATCATGTCGGCGCTGGGCCGTATTTTCTATCGTCTGCCCGCATCGCAGCGGCTATACTCGTCTTTTGGCAGCGGCCGTTTTTTTAATTCATCGAAGACACCTGTCGTGGCAGCGAAGAGCAAGTCTGACCGCTCAGACAGCACACCCAAGGACTCCCCCGCTGCAGCAAAAACGCAACAAAAAGTTGGTAGTGCTCCAGATGCTGCGCCACAGGAACCTGCTTCTGAATCCACCAAGAACAGTACGGTTTCTCCATCACCCAGCTCCTCATCCCCTCCTGCACACTTATCAACCCAGCGCAGCTATATGAGTTCACACCCAACTGTCAGCTCCAGGGATTTCAAGATCCACCATTTCTTTTCGTTGCATCGGCCCCTTTTGCTCATCTCGCACCCGCTGTCAATTTTTGAATCTCCTCCTGCTGATACACCGCTCTTCCGTTCCCTGGCATCCCTCAGTGACCGGGTGGATACTCCAGATACAGAAAAGCTCTTGCAATTGACAGATTGGAGTACAGAGAAGATGCCTAAAGGCCTATCTGTGTTTTTGAATCAACATGTGGAAACTATGATGCAGCTGCAGCGTTCCATCATAGTCGCTCGAGCCGGGGCTACGGTTGATTGGAAGAAGACCCTCAAGGTGCTTGGGATCGATAAAAGTGAGGAGCCAAAGAGAGACAGTGTGCGAGAACAGTGTGACAGGGAGGAGGTGTTGATGGATAGCACCAAGAGAAAGAGAAGAAAGAAGATGAAGAAACACAAGTGAGTGTTTACTGATAGCTGACACAAGGTTTATTGACGCTAATGCATTGTTGCTCAGGCTCAAGAAGCGTAGGAGGGTGAGTTGGCTTGCTTCAGCATGGGCACTAGACTGATTTTTTTTGCAGCATACTCGTGCTCAGCGTCGGAGGCTTCAGTAATCGAATTCGTTTGTCAGATACTTTAACTTGCCCAATTTAGTTGTTATTGAAGGATGGGGTTGAACAACTTCAATCCCAGGGTGACGCACAATAATAAATCTCCTTTTGTTAGAACCCTGTGAGATGATGATTAGTCAGCGGGTGCCAAAACTTAGGGGGCCCCTTTCTTCCATTCAAATGGACGACTTTACCCCCCGCTATAATATCACTTTCAGCCTCAATCTCACTTCCTTCCTCGCGTATTTCCCTACAAACATCTTGGTTAAGTTTATGGACAAACTCAAGCCATCACTACCGACGCCTACCCAACTCGATCTTATTTCACTCCCAGCCACCACTATCTCTGATCCACTCGCAACGACAAACGACTGGGATGTTGCCCTCCCCCTCATCACCATGGATTCTAAAGCTGGAGAAAACACGCCGTTTGCTTCCTCTCCCGAAGATGACAAGTCGATTTTGCTTGGGCCTCTGGGGTTCTTCATGTCAAAATACATACTTGTCTTGCTCTTCATGGTAAGCTTCTGACAACCGTTTGAATTCTTGAAGCAATCTCATGTGAGGTGTCATCAAGGGGTTCGTTCTCCACAGGCTACATCATACGGTCATCCCGTCTCGGATAGCAAGACGAGGACGTTTGAGGCGTGGACCACGTTATTCAGGACGGGCAATCATCTTTATCAGCGTTTATCGTTCGATGTTTCCAATCGACCTTTCCAAGACGTATACAAGGTTCATGCTCCAATTTCCGACGTTGTATTGCTTGCTGAGAATGTGTATGTTGTGGGGGCTTATCATATTGCAAACGTCTGGAATATGTCCTCAAACGTTTCCGTCTTGGATGCCTGGTGGAGTGGTTGAGATTCTACAAAAATTGGGAGATTGGGCTGCGCATAAACCAATGGATGATGTTTGTTGGATCAGCTTTTGTTCGTTGAGTATGGCGTACTTTGTTGAAAGCTTTGTGCGTAAGCTCGACGAATTGGCGAATGGGGTTATGGAAGAACCCTCCCTTGGGAGACAAATTTCTCCATTCAATTTTGTATGTGTGTCCACTGCTCATCCGTTTGTTGAAATATTAATGCTCGGCCAAGGTCGCACACTCTTTTCTACTTTATCTATTCTCATTAACAGCCTCCCACGTACACAAACCAGACAGACTACCTGCACGTCCCGCCTCGCATGCTCTTATCACAATGGGCATCCCCCTCTTACAATTTACAATCTTTCATGTTCTATGCATATCGAAGAAATTCTCTAATCATCGACTAATTCCAACTGCAGCCACGTCGTTACTCGGTCTCATACATTTCCATGCTACACTCATTCTACGAGGCTACCCAGCCATATTCCTTCCTTTAATGACAAATAGAGCAAAAGAATCTGGCAACATGTTTTCTGGCACTGGATTCCAATCAAGCTATCCCAACATGAATTATGTCTCCTGTATTATCGAATCCGCCCTTTTGCTCGTGATCTTCCTCACGGTCTTTCTCAACGTTGTCATACAACTCTTTGTCAATGGAAGAGTGGATCATGTGTTCACAACATTAGGGATTGCCGCCTCGGGTGGTATTACCAACAATCATGATTCTGATCCCACACAGTTCTCGTGGTTCGATTTACCATTTGAAGAAGAGTGGAGTATTGTGTTATTGCGGATGGGTACCGCAAGCCTTGAGGCTACGGGACTGAAAGGGTGGGGAAATGAAGTCGCGCCTATAACAGCGCCCATCCGCGCTCATTCGCGAGATCTTCGCAGACGTGGACGGGATCCTGCGGCACCTCCACCTCAAGAACCCTCAATCACGTACGGAAGTATACGTATGGGTCGGTCAGGTGTAGGGAGGGTACTTCCTGGATCCCGGTCAGTTGGTCCACGTCCTACCGATTTTCACACTAATGGATCAAGAGGGCAAGTGGGGAGGCCAACCGTTCAATTGCGAGGGTGGAAGAATGAAGTACGGGAGGTTGATGCGAATGGGGTTGCATCGACGCGGAGAAGATTGGCTCGCCAAAGATGGATGAGGATGCGCGAATCCGTCAGGTTTGCAAAAACGATGGGTGGTGTGTTAGTGGGGTTGGTGAGGTTCATGTGGTTCTGCGCGTGGAGAAAAAGAAAAGGCTTCAATGGTGCTAGTGAGGATGTCAATGAAAGGTCAAGGAGATCTCGCACTGGTGATAGTGCTCCAGGTCATGTATCTGACCAGGTGAATAATGAGGTGGACCAGCAGAGAAGCGAAAGGGCGCTGTATCAAAGATTCTTGAGAGGAGAGGATATCAGCGACGATGACGAGGATGTCGTGGTGGACGAGAGTGATAGTACAAGTGACTCGGGAGAGGGTGAAGAGATTTCTGGTTCTTCAGCTCCTCTTGACAAAGCAATATCAGAGTTGGGCGAGGAGTTTGATCAACATGAAAAACAAGAAGAAGCTATCGCGTTGTTCACCGACCTCGTGAAGTGTCAAGGTGTAGATGAAGGTTCTCGACTGGTATGGGGACACCTCGCTAGGGCGACAGGTAGAGAAAGCCCACCTGGACCGCCATTGACGAGGAAAAAATGGAGTGAGTTAGGGAGGAGATGGGGATTTGCATTTGTGAGTGATGCAGTAGAGGATGTTTGGGAGTTTGATGGTGATAGTGGAGATGCTAGTGAGAATGGACACGACGTAGATTTGGCCGATCGCGCGATGTGCATCATTTGCACTTTCAGGCCGAGGGATGTAGTCAGTTGGCCTTGCCGGTTAGTGTCCTCATTGGTTTGCCATCGTCGCTCATTGTAGTATGCGTAGGTGTTTGGTGATGTGTGATCAATGTAGAGAAGTGTCAGCTACCAGGGGGTCTCCAGGAAAACACCGTTGTCCTTGCTGTCGGCAGCCGTAAGTCATGCTTTGTCATCATATTCCTTTTCAACAAATACCTGATGTCCTTTAACATAGGATTGATGGTTATTCGAGGATTTTTATCCCTTGAATGTGCAATCACTTTCAGACTCTTTCCGCTTGTATCTTGACATCATGGGTGTGGTTGTACCCGGGTGTGCCATTGATAGCTCGCAACTGCACGTGTATATCATTCTCGGGGTGGCAATACTTGGCGGAGGTGCATTTTCGGTTTAATTGGTTGACAGGATTTCCCCAGCCCAAAGAAAGGGTGGGGTGAATCTCCTATACGTATTCTGAATATATCATTATTAATTAAACAGAGCAAAGTAGTCGTCTCGGACTAACATGTACTGTCAATCGCTCGTTTACTACTTATTCCTCGCATGTGTAAATACGTGGTCATACAGTGATACGAATGGCATATTCATCTAGCTTTCATATGCGTAATGCGCATTAAGGAGATGTTGGCTTCCGTTGGGCCTGTTGAAAATAGGGATTTACTGGAATTGCTCTAAGATTTTGCAGCCATACATGTGCAAGCAAGCCTATAGTGTAGGAATTTTTGATGACATGTGCTTAGACACGAAGATCTGCCAAACTCTCATCAGCATCAGGGAAAATAAAATGGGAATGGGAATGCCGCATTGGACAGTGTCAATCAAGAACAAAATGAGAAAGGTGGTTAGTCTACAAGATCAACCTTTAAGAATAATCTCAGTGTACACGAGAAACTTTTGTGGATTTCACAGAAGGCCGAAAGCAGATAAACAACAATGTACTGATATTTAACAGGGTGCAAATACATCCCCATTCAAGTCCAACTTGCCGAAAATGCCAAAGCTCCGCTCATTGTCATTCCCTTTCCAAATCTGATCATCGTACTCAAATGCAAAGACGGAAACAGAAGTGTCATCACGGCAAGCACAATTGAGGTTGAGCAATGCAGAACGTTCATCTGCGAGTGAAGCAACAGCAACGCCGTTCGAATTCCCCCGCGATGGCCAACCCGATCTAATAAAAGACAAAACGTTAGCCCTTCATCCAAGATTCTGTCTGTAGGCCTACTCTGTTGTTTACTACCACATACGGCCCGGAGTGCAGGGGCAGCGGTATGGATCACAAAGTTGCCAGTTTGATCGGAGACTGTGTTTGTATCATAGAAAGCACTACTCAAAGAATGAGAAATTCCTTGAAAAGAAAAAAAAGTTCGTCACTTACTGAGCATTGGCTCCGACGAAATCGCCCTGGCAAAATACAGGGTTATCGCGAATCATTACCCAGGTATGGACGGTGGAGACTGGGGTGTTGATACCAGCATTCCGGAGGGTGCCTATTTAATGAATTTAATGAATCAGATCCCATACTACATGGTACATATCAATTTCAAAGAACTGACTCTGGACTTGAAAAACCTTGTTCATGATATTCGCTGGGGTATCCGTGTTCTGTGTGTGTTAGTCGAGATCATCAAAGAGAACTACTATTATCGAGCACTTACTACCTCGTTACCAATACTCAATCCTATGTATCGCCCAGCACCGAACTGGCCGACTGCGCTGATAAATTGATTGACTTGGTTGCTGTATCCCACACAACATGAGAAATTTATGAAAATAATCATAAAATCAAACCACTTCACTCAATGTCTCCATTACTAGCAGCAACAGTTCCCTACATAACCACGCCGAAACTTCTCAGTAATGGTGTGAACTAGAAAAACCAGTTTACCTACATCAAAATATATGCCAGCCATGACTTGCAACCCTGCAGAAGCAGCGGCAGAAGAAGCCAAAGTGAGGGCGCTACAGTCGAAACCCTCAATCCTGATCGATCCAAAACCTGCCCCTCTTGCTGCATTGGCCAGGTCGGTCCACTTTTGACATAATAATACCAGGCGGGTTCACTTCGATGATGTTGAGAAAGCATATAAGAAAAGCTGACCTGAGCTTGAGTACGGCACGTATAGGTGGCAGCACCACCGATAGAGTTGGACACGGTGAGACCTTTGAAGTTGTTGACAGCAGCCGCGATATCACTGAGAGAAACAAGTAGAGGGACGAGGGCACCAGCGAACTTCATTTTCTGTATTCAGTTACTGGCAGATTGTCGTAAGTAGAGGGACGAGGGCACCAGCGAACTTCATTTTCTGTATTCAGTTACTGGCAGATTGTCGTAGGGTAATACCAAACCTGAGTCTTAAACATGAGAGTCTTATACTTCTCCGATGGATATGATCACATCACTCGCTCTAAAATAACTTCGTTAATTTGATAGCTTCTGCGCCACGAGATCTAGTCTAGAAGGATTACGTCGGGTCCTTGAGATCATATCGAAGTCCGACTTTTTCTCCGTGATCACACGGCTTAAAAGAGAAAGCGCAATGATGCATACAGGGTCTTGTTCGCATCCGCTGACCGTGATCGGTGTGTCGTCCTCTGGGACAGGAAAGAGACACAACTACCAGACGACCCTATGTAATCATGACTCACTTAGGATGCAATGATAAAAAACCCTTGTGCTGGCACCGGCCCACACCAGCCCTTGTTGAATTGAAATAGCGGAAGACCTCCCAAGATAGATCGTCCCCAATCCAGTTGGAATGGAAATTTCGCTTAAGGTCAATTTGATTGTAGAAAACGATTACCGTTCGGGTCCTGATGTATTCTAATACTTGAATACGACTTCAAATGATAGGCCAACTATATGAAGGATCGCGTACTCCACATCGAACTCATGTATCCACTAGTGTGGCATCTCGACTTCTGCCATCTGTCATTTGTGGCTCGGCGTCCGGATTTTCTGATCCTCCCTCAAAATCTCCACTCGTTATTTCTGTAAGAGACATTCTTGGCAGGCGAACGCACGCAAGTAGTACCAATGAAAAGATGGACGCGATCACAGACACAAAAAATATAGCTTTGGGGAAAGTTGCAACTGTCTTCATATAGACAAGGCCATAAAGTGACGGGCCCAGAATTTGAGAACTGAAGACATGTGTTTCAACTAGTCTCCCATCATGTATACACACAACTTACCCGAGAGCCTGAACGACGCTCAGTGCTCCGAATAGCCTCCCTGATTCCTTGTTCCCGTTTTGAACATATAGAGCCAATGCTGTGGATTGTACAGCGGGAGAGAAAGCCATTCCCATAGAATTCACCATCCCGAATATGGTGAAAGCAAGAGCAGACGGAGCAAATCCCATGCAAGTATATGAGATGGCTCCAATTGCCACTGAAATTCTAGCCAAACCAAGATCAAAAGCCGGAGAATGATTTTCCTTCTTCTTTGTTGGAACTTCTTGAGGAGTATCTAATAAGCCTGCTGAAGTAGAGGGGCTTTGAGGTGTCTCGATGATGATGGGTTTGGGTTTGAGAAGCTTGATTACCACTAGTGATAGATGTCAGGATGAAAGCTGGTCGAAAGAAGACATTTTACCTACCGGGAAGAATGAGTGCCAAAAAGACAGCTCGAGCAACGCTGACCAAGCTGAGCCAATACCCCAACTGTGGAGGGCATACATCAGGACGACTTATGCAGAAGTTATAGTTTGACCTACAATTTCTGAAGTCCAACCAAAGGCTGCAGCAGCATACTGGAATGTATAGTTAATTGATCCCTACACTTGCTATATGAGAACAGTGACTCCGAGGTCTTGATCAAGAGTATACCGCAATGAGATGAGCAGTCGAGTACGCAAGACCAATCATAGTTAGGTTCCAATCTCTTCGTCTCCTCTCCGTAAGATTATTTGTTTTTCGGATTGGGAAAAATACAGCAAGAGGGGCAAGGAAATAAATTAATCTCTTGACAAAGAGGAAAACCCGAACGCCGAAGCAATCAGGATGCTTCGTATCTCGTCTTTTCGTCTTTGCGTACTTTTCTCGTGCGTGGAATCTGTAGGACAGACTGAGCGATTGGGGAAGGAAGATCCAAACAAAGACAATGTAGATGAGGTGCACTATTATGGCACCGTAAAAGACAGTTATTAATTGACCAGTCCATCGGTTCAGCAATGAACCAAGCGCGGGTCCGATGGCCTCCCCGATGAACATTAATCCGAGGCTGAGTGAGAATATACGTGATCTCAAATAAGCGTACAGAAATCAGTATTGCAAGAAAACGTATTCTATTGTGACAAACGGACCTGTTATCCTCAGTCGTGACATCAGCCTGATACGCGTAAACTGTCGCGACAGCTCCGGTGAACCCTAAGATTGTTGATCGCAGGCTCCCCATACTTTGTGAGGAAACCAAAACGTACCTCCAAGAGAACCTTCAACTAGAGGGCCAAGTAGGAGAAACCAGTATCCACCAGGAACAAGATCAGGGTGGTGCATAACAAAAATGAAGATGACATCAGTCAAAAGTGGACCAAGGAGAGTTATTCCTAGCACACGATTTCTGCCATATCGATCGGAAAACTATGCTTTAAGTTGTCACAGAAATGAGACCTTAAAGAAAGGAGACATGTACTTACAGCACTCCACCAGCCAACAGACAGGCAACTTAGAACACCCATAGTTGCTGTCATTGCTACAGCAATGCAAGGGATTAACGTTAAAAATGATACGCAGGAATGATGATAGCAAGAGCGCACCAGTGGCAATTCTCGCGACGGCAGCTTGAACGACAGGGTCCGCAGCACATAGCTGACTGCGGGCCGGTGCGAAAGTAGACATGAGGCTCATTGATTCATCGTGGTAAATGTCAGGTCTGAGCAGACGACAAGCAAGGGTAGTGTAGATTTCAATGCGAGGAGTAAGCGTTGCCGACATGGCAATTACGATGAACGGCAATGAGCCCATAAGCCTGGATGTAGCGCATCAGACAAATTCCGGGTGCACAACTGTCGCGACATACCACCATGGTGTAGGCCTCTTCCACCACGGAAGTTCGCTCATTCTTTGTCGCTCGCCCTCGTCAGACCATTCCTCCTCAGTAAGCGTGTCATCGGTTGTGTTAATCTCGTGTTGTAAATCCTCCAGCAAATTGACTGTCTCATCATTGACGGGACATTCGGAGGATAGTTGAGGCATGTGGCAATAGACGAGTCCTGCAAGAAGCCGGAGACATACGAAAAATAGTATGACAGCGGATAATCAGGCACCGGCGGTCCTAACAATGTAATCACGCTTATCTTATCTCGCACGGTCAAAGTCAGCTCTCCTCAACAAATGGCCACTGTCGACATACCGCAAAGCATAAAAGATGACCTCCGAAACTTCAGATTTTCAAAACGCAGCATGCAAGGGAATGCTGCACTCGTCATCAAGATCAACAAACTCAAGCTTATCATGGAAAAGGTCGAGCAATTCGATGAAATCACCATCGATGAGTTAGTTGAAGGTAGTACAGCCTGTCATTCAACAGAATATCAGATTAACACTGATCTCACAGAGCTACCGGAGAATGCTCCTCGATATGTCGTTCTCTCTCATGAACTCCACCATTCTGACGGCCGCAAGTCCTACCCTCTTGTCCTCATCAACTGGGCACCAACGTCCTCCGAAACCAGCCTCTTAACATTACACGCGAGCGCGTTGTTTGACTTTCAAAAGATAGTGAGTGCTGTTTAGATCTCTTAAGCTAGATCACCAATTTAGTTGTTCTCAACAGGCTGATGTCTCCAAAGTGATTGAAATCCGCGATGGCCCAGAATTCTTAACCAAGGAAGTCATCGATACCCAACTTCTACGCAAGTAGAAACCATGCTACCTAATAATCTATAGTTTTTGTAGTTATTTTTTTGGGGCAATCCTCAGCTGTTGCCCGGATATATTCACACGAGAACAAGAAAACGCTCGCAAATCCCAGAGTATGAAAAACAGGGACATAAACTATCACGTGGATACAATGTCCCAAGTGAAGGGATATGTAGCAGTGAAGTCTATCATTAAGAATAAACTGTACTGGCTTCACTCCTTAGATCTGGTCAGAATGTTAGTACATGAGGACGAGACGAACATCACGTATACGTACATATTGTGAAATCCAGCGGAAACCTATATCACAAGACAGAATGAGCAATTATTCTGATGTGCTATGCTCAAACGCAAACAACACACCTTCGGCATATCCTTGTCTCTGCACGACTGAACACATGAAGATTTCGATGGGTCTGATATCACTTAGCGGAACTTTGCCCTACATGGGGAACCAATCTCAATATTCCATACAAAATTGAAGGTAACAAGTAGGCGAACCTTCCCCGTGGTTTGGTAAAGTCCCAAGTGATGCCTCAACTCCTCCTCGCTGACCGCACCAGGTGCATCGATTTTGTTCCCAAGAATCATGAATGGCACTTTCGACAGCTCTTCAATACTAAGCAGTGCGTCAAGTTCGATTTTGCTTTCCGAGAAGCGCTCGAAGTCAGCACTGTCAACCAAGAAAATCACACCATTTACTTCTGGGAAGTAATCCCTCCATAAACGACGTGCTATCACAGAATGTTAGAAGTCCTATTTTAACGATGGAATGATTGGGGTACCTTGTTGATGGCCACCCAAATCATGTGTGGTGAATTTCACATTGCCAATGGTGAGTTCTTCTGAAGCTGTAGTAAGACAAATAGCATCAGCAACAATTCACCGCAACAGAAAGAGGGGTAGCTATACTTACTAGGGTGAAGAGTGGGTTGCAGGGTAGCTAGACGGTCATTCTTCAACATATGCAACAGCGTCTTTAGACATCCCCAAAGAACAATAATGTCAGCTATGAGATATCACTGAAGCAAGCACCAGACACGTACCGTCTTCCCAGCGTTGTCAAGACCGAGGAATAGGATCTTCGCATTCTTATGCATCAGGCCTATATTTCAAAAAACACCGAGCCGTAAATGGGACTGAATCCAAAACATTGGTGTGAGCTCACCGAGAGACGCAAGGACATCCCAGAACCAATTGAGAATGAACATGCTAACAGCTACTTGGAAGCAAAAAGTTAGAAGGTGCTGATGTGCGACGTGGAAGGAAAGGTACACGCTATGTGTGACTCGTGACACATCACTTCGGACGTTGGACTTGTCATCCTAAGGGGGGGACTCACACCACAACACAGAAAGGATCGCCTAGGGACATAAAGAAAACAGTATTGCATTCAACTAGTTGTAGGAATTTTAAATCTGCTTGATCAGATATAGGGAAGGTCTGACACTTACAACACCAGAAAAGGGTGTGCAAGTTCTTAATCCCGCCCGGGCATCCCTCTACGCTAAACCTGAATCGCCTCGCCCCAGGTACTCAACGAAATGGGTCGGGCACTGTCTAAAAGGTTGCGGTATGGAAAAAAAGGAGATTCAGTACCGCAGAAAAGTCATACACTATTTGGTCGTAATTGGTTTTATTCTCACGTCTGGCAGCTGCATATACAAATATAGTCTACATGTATTCTACCAGCCAATCTCGTAGCTTTGATAATCCATTTTCACTGTTAAGGTCATCGCCTCCAGGACGAACATATGTGCTAATGAAAGACATTTCACCACCTTCCCAATCATCGAACTTGAAATTCTCTGTTCCGTTCCCACATTCCAATCCACCTAGTTCGCCTTTCTCTTCCCCGAGACTCTCTACTGTAACATCTCTAATCCGAGAAGCTCGCCGTTTCTCCAGTTCTCTTTCCAGTATTGATTTAACCCTGTTAACAGCAAGCGAGTCTTGCAATGCAGACGTGCCTGATTTGAGTAAGTCAGCTTTGTGAGCTATAATCAAGACGAATGGAGGGTTCTGCGAAGGAGGAAGAGATGTCACTGAATGGAGGACAGTATGAAGGTGTCTGGAGATGAGTGATTAAGTGACTACATCAATAAATGCATAAGATAGAAACGCACTCAGCGACAGCAGCACTATTCCGAGAAATGGTGCTAGCGTCGACTACAAATGCAATGGCTTTGGCATTCAGCAAGTGTTCCTGAAACTGGTTCCGAATGCGAGGGTGCCCAGGGACATCAATGACGCGGAATGTTCTGTTCGAATTGAAAGAGTAGACTGAAGAGTTGGTCTGCATTGACGTGTGCGTAGGCATACTTTGGCCATAGACAAGCTGTCATTACAGGATTAGAAAGGTAGACAAGCCATATGACAACTCACAGAGGTCATGAGAGAAGTCTTTCCAGCATCAGGAGCACCAAGAAGAAGCAGGTCAGTTCCCTTCGATCGTCGGCTTCGTTTGTTGAGGAAGAAAACAACTATGTTCAATTAAGCGTGGCGTCCAACAGTGCAATGATATGCCTACTTGCTACCACTAGCAAAGCAATCAAGAAAGGACCAAACAACATCTGTTTTGCGTATGCAAAACCCGGCGACAAGGCTTCTGGCATCTCGTGAAAGACGGTGAGGAGGAACACCTGAATCTGATGGCAGAGATTCGGCCATCATCTCGGATAGTTCCGGGTGATCCGGAAAAAAATGCTGAGTTATAGGTAGTATCACGACGGAAACTATGGAAAACGAAGAGATGGAGATTGACATCGCAGGTCCCCCTCCTCGGAAACGTCAGCGACAAGAAGGAACCATATCTAGTCGCAAGTCCTCAGAGCCGAGACTTTTTGCGCCTTTCAGAGTTCTTGGTCTCATTACAAATCATGTTCCATTCGTTTTGCAAACGAGGTCTTTCAAAGGTGCTACTGATGGACCCAGAATCCATATTTTGACATGCTTAGGAAAGGCCTGGGCGTTGTGGGAGGGAGGAAAAATGACTTTACTTTTTGTGGGTGCGTGTATTCTTGTGTTCCCTTATGATTATTGATCGAAATTGTTTCGCAGGACCTGATGCCCAAGAACCGATATCAAGTCTTTCCCTCGATGGTGATGCGGTATGGGCAGCATCTGGCACTCATGCAATAAAATATCTGCGGGGAAAACCAGTGTGTTTCTTTCTGCCTTTGACCGACTCTTCACATTCAACAGATGTAAGGTTGCAAATCTCACAAATCCTCTGGATACCCCTCTATCATTTATCACAATATTTGGCTTGTCTCTCCTTGCGCTGACAGAAGATGGGCAACGGATGCTGATTTGGAATACCGTGGACGGAGGTGGGTCATCCGATCCATTTCATTTGCAGTCCTTAATGAGGGACAGAGATGGAGTCTATCGTCCTCTTTGATCGGGATTTTACTGCAACATCTATTCTTCATCCTGCAACTTACATCAATAAGGTGCTTGTTGCAAGCAGTCAAGGTGCTTTGCAGCTCTGGAATATCAAAACAAGGCAGGAATTTCGCGTTGATTGAATTTCTTCAAATGACCCGATTATTCTAGGACTTGCATATACAAGTTCTCCCCATCGCAATTAACGTCTTTCGCAAACCCTCACCTGGGGTGCGCCGTCACTGCTCTCGTACAATCACCAGCAATTGATGTGGTTGGCATTGGTTTTGCTTCTGGAGAAATATCAGTATACGATGTACGACTTAATGAGCGATTGATGAGAATGTTCATGGACGGTGGGATTCGGGCCCTCGGGTTCAGAAGTGGTATGTGTCTTCCAACGCCTACTTATTCATGCTTATTTTTCTAGACGGACAACCAATCCTTGCCTCGGCGTCCTCTGCAGGTCATGTAGCGCTGTGGGACCTTAACGATGGTGGTCGATTGCTGCACTTGGTACGCGGAGCACACGACGGGGCTGTGACTGCAGTTGAGTGGGTTCCCGGTCAACCCGTTCTGGTGACGTCAGGAGAAGATAATAGTGTCAAGGTTGGTTTTCAGTTGAACTGTGGCCCCCTCCTGACATATTAACCCAGCAATGGCTTTTTGATTCTCCTACGTCTTCCCCGAGACTTCTGAAGTTTCGCTCCGGTCATCATGCACCTCCCCATCTTATTCGTTATTACGGTGATGACGGGAAGCAACTCTTGACGGCCTCAAGGGACCGAAGCCTGAGGTGTACTTCTGTCGTACGAGATTCGAGGTCATTCGAACTCTCGCAAGGCAAGCTTTCGACTCCAGATGCTTTTTGAAGCTGACAAGGGGGGTCAGGTTCCTTGGCTAGAAAGGCGACTTCTCTTTCAATACCGATCGCTTCGCTCAAATTCCCTCCAGTGCATTCGATATCATATTCAACCACTCGATATAAAGATTGGGACGATATCCTTACTTCGCACACAGACGAAGCCTTGGTACGGTCCTGGACGATGCTTAACAAACGGCTCGGCAAACACGCTTTTGAATTTGCAGACTCAGCTAGGAGCGTAGGCAAGAAGCGTAGTCCCGTGGGTTCAGTTAAGGTAGTGCTGCTCTGTGTGATTTGAAGGAAATTCGAATTAATTCTGCCTAACAGGATGTTTGTGTAACTGCATGTGGTAATTTTGGTCTTGCTGGGTCATCCACCGGTCAACTTTACATGTGGAACATGCAGTCTGGCATCAAGCGCAAATCCTACGATGTTGGTGTATGCCCATCAGAAGCAGCAACAAGACTACGGGACGGAGCCAAAAAGAGGGAACGCGTTATCACCAGCATTGCTACTGATTCCTTGAATCGGGTAGTTATCGCCACTACCCTGGATGGGACGCTCAATGTCAGTAATCAATTATATCGTTTTTCCTCTCTAACTCACAAAACACATCACTGAAACTCAGTTCTTCGATTTCCAAACAACAAAATTAGAATATACTCTTATATTTCCAGCCGCGATAGCCTCATCTCAACTGCATCGAGATAGTGGGTTATTGGCCACTATCTGTGATGATCTGGTTATTCGGGTAGTCGATATCGAGACACGACGAATTGTTAGAGAGTTAGGTGGTTTCCGGGAGCGAGTTTTGGACATGGTAAGACTTGTCTTTTGTATGCTAGGATAACATTTTTAGGTCACAAAGGCCTTTTCTCCAGACGCTCGGTGGCTGATTGCAGCCTCGTTGGATTCTGTCATTCGAACATTTGATCTCCCGACTGGGCAGCTCATCGATGCTTTCAGAACGCCAAGCATTGCAACAAGCTTGACATTTTCTCCCACAGGTGACTTCTTGGCAACTGCGCATGTAGACAGTGTTGGAATCTTCCTCTGGTATGTGTTTCAAATATGCTGAAATCCGTTGCGACTCATGGGGACGCTCCAGGGCGAATCGAGCGCAATATGCAAATGTATCTTTCCAGGGAATAACCGAAGGAGATGTTCAGAACCTCGCATTACCATCTACGCAGGGCACTGCTGAGGACAATGGTGGGTACTTTGCATTCCCATGGGCTGGTCACTAACTTTTCTACCCAGCTCTTGAAGCTCTCTCATCTTTGAGTGTACAAGACGCACCTTCTGATGTTTTTTCTACTCCGCCACAGCTGGACGGAGAGCTCATTACATTAACACTCCTACCAAGATCAAGGTGGCAAACTCTCTTGAATCTAGAGGTTATTCAACAAAGGAACAAACCGAAGGAACCACCCAAACCTGTTGAGAAGGCACCTTTCTTTTTGCCAACATTGCCTGGGGTAGAGACAAGATTTACTTATGCCGAGAAAGAACCAAAAGAAACCAAGTCGACACATAGACTAAAAAAGACTACTTTGGATACAGAGAGCGCGTGTATCAAAATAATGATGGAGGAAGAACCTGAGGGTGACTGTAAGTGTTGAATTTCTAAATTTTTCTACTGCTGTTCAATTCAAGGTCATAGATGAGGGATTCTTCCATCAAGTCAAAATACTACAACCTGTGGCACTGGAGCTTGAACTACGATCTTTGACGTCGCTACAGAGTCTGAAAGTGTTCATGCATGCACTTGTTCAAAGGCTTAAGACGCGCCGCGATTTTGAGGCGATTGAGGCCGTCATGAGTGTATTTCTGCGATTACATGCAGACGTTCTGATCACCAACAAGGAGCTGAAGGAGAGTCTGGAGGAGTTAGAAGAAGTACAGAGAACACAGAGCCAGCGGTTGTCGGATCTGATCTCATCCTCGCTAGGTACATTAAATTTTGTTAGGGATATACTGTAGCTATACGCATCTTGTAATCAATAATCCCAGTGCTCTTTTTCGCTCTTTTTCACAGTCGAGAGAGAGACGTGCAGCTTGCTCGGCATCACTGAAATGATTGCCGAAATTTGTCCCATGATCAAACATGTCTTCCGACCAGACGATACCGGTCGCGCCTCATCCAGAGGTATCATTCAATTTGCTCCGTTCGTTAACTACACCCAGCACCTGGCAGTTTACTGCCCTCACTTTTGGTCATGCTGGACATCTGTACGCTGGTTCAGGTACGATGATAATTTTTTTCATCTTTACCTTTGTGAATATTCCAAAATAGACAATGGCGATCTAAGGGTATATGACCTCTCTTCATTCAAAGTTCTCAGAGCTGTGAAGGGTAATGGCAATATGATCTCTTCTATCGTTTGCGTCAAACGATCGGGATCGGATTTCCGAGACGCATGGGTTGCATCTGGCAAACAGGTGTGTACATGCTTTTCTTCTCAGTCAATTTTCGGGCGTGATTCGTTTCCATCAGATCTTTCACTTTCAACTGGATACACAAAAAGTGATACAGACTTATGACGATGCCCTTGAATCTATTGATGCCATCCCAGCTGACGAAAGCGAAAATGAAATACAAGATGTGCGTCATCTTCCGCAGCTATTTTGTCAGAAGACTGAAAAATCTCAGATAGCTGACTATCAATTGCGAGAAATCCCATCTTGCTTTTGGTACTGATTCGGGCTACATTGGGATTGTTGATTTGAGCACAAAGACGGTCACGAAACTCGGAACAAAACATGATGTCGTATGTCTCTATGTTGATTATATGTTATCAAGGCTTTGCAACTCTTTTGATATAGATGTGTGGGTCTGTTGAATGGTTACCGGAACGTCCACGAGAGCTTGTAAGCGGAGGATGCGATGCTACGCTGCTACACATAGATGTCACACGAGATGAAATACTCTCAAAACAAAATCTGGGTTCGTCTCCGAACTCTTCATTCTGCGTCATTCGTAGCTGAGCAAGTACTGAGAAACAGCTGGAGCCTCGGTTCAAGATGGAAAATTATCTATGTCTCCTCCCTTCATCATGTCTCTTTCTGTCGCTTCCAATGGATCTGTGGCTGCGGGAACCGCAAATGGAAAGCTGTGGCTTGGTTATGGTAGTGAAGGAACAAAAAGCAAAAAGAAAGCAAAGTGGGGAAGTTTTGACCCTGCCCAAGCTTGTATGGTCTCGATAGCTGAGGCGCCCATCGTAGCGGTGTGAGTAGATGCTGAGTACTCTCGCTTACAGTCTATACTGAACATAACGATGATCTATTCAGTGCTTTCCATAGCCCCACCCGACTGACAGTCTCAACTATGAAAGGGTCTCTCACGCATTATAACTTGATTTACAGTGGTAAGACTGGATCAATCATTTATCAAGTCCTCGGACAGCATCAGTGCAAAACGATGATCAAAGTAAACGCACTGGCTGTTGATGAAAAGCGTATCATAGTAGGAGGATTTGATGAAACAGGAAGGGGTGTGATTGAGATCTGGAAACTTGGGTGATTTCTAAAAGAGATGCAGTAGTAATTCGAGCAGCCCATAACCTAGATACATGAGGCGCTCTAAACTGGCGAATAAGGATATATTAATTGCTACTTATATTGGATTGCTTTTCCTCTTCTTCAAGCTTTCGCTCAAGTTTTGCTATCTGCAGCAGGTAATGATCTCTTTGGATTTTCAACCGCTGTAGATATTCATCTTCGGTCAGTCTCTGGACACCAAGAAGAGATAGGACCCTTGTTTTCAACGACATTGTTTCATGCTGCTCAAGTTCCGAAAATACCGACGCAGGCCTAGGATGGGAATCAACAGGAACTGAGCCATCCCCGGGAACTGAACCATCTTTAGACGAACGTTGGTGAACAATCAACTTGAGGCGTTGGACGTTAAATTCGTTGTATCCCAATTGTAAAAGTGTGGCAGCCACACCAACGGTGATTGCTCCAGGAATGACCGCTCGCAGACCAGCTTTTCATGATTCAGTCCTTGATCGTGACAAAGTATGAAGATGGACATACACTTCAGCCCACGTAACAGACCACCTGTGGCCATTCCACTCAGAGCACTGTCTAAGGTTTTTTGACTCCTTATCGAGGAGAATTGTGAGCCGGAAGAGTATGTGATTGAATTTTTTGTTTCTGATGAGTTCTGACCGATTCCGAGTTGATGTCTCCGTCGCTGATACTGTTCCGAAGGCATTGTGTGGACAAGAATAGGACTAACAATGTACTCGCGTAATACTTGAGAGAGAGTCAGGAAGGAACGCATTCTTACAGAAATCACGAACAAAAAAACGTTGTAGCTGTTATGCCACTATTCAGCGCAGCAGTACTAGCAAGAAAACCAGGGTGCTCATGGCCTTTAAAGATTGCTCGAAGACCGACTACAGTAGCACTGAGTGTGGCTGTCATTGAGTCAGTTTGAGCTCAAAATTAGTGGTTTCAAGAAAGACGGACTTGCATATTGAGAGTGTGCCTTGGAGAATAGTCCATGGTGCAGATTTATCCATGATATGTACGTCGAACAAGTGTGATAGAAATCTGGAATGCTCTCACCAAATAAGGACAAAGCAGCTGAATTACCTTTCTTTCTTTCATGCCGCCAATGTAGTGAGTCTTTCTTTTTGGGCCATAGTCCTTATTAATCAACTACTTCAGACGTGATAAATTTACCATACATTCGAAAGCTGTAGTCTGTCAAGATGTCGAACTCAAAGGAGACATTACAATTGGTTCGGGTGTGTGATGGCTCGATATTATGCTAACATATATTTACATATGACAGGAACTATAATACATCCAAAGGCCACAATTTTTGCCATTGCAGGACCTATCATCATCGGTTCAGGTTGTATAATTGAAGAAGCCGTAATTATCGTGAACCGGTTAGTAACATAATCTCACTTCCTATTTCAACAGTTTCACTTGATTAAACTCGTAGGAAGAAGGAATTAATGCGTGTAGGTGACGATAATCTTTTCGAGATTGGTTGTCGTAAGTTCTTACTATGACCATCTAGTCCTGGCTAACGCACTTCCAGGTATCGAATGTCCCTCAATCGGAAATGCCAATACCATTTCCACCCGTGCTCGTGTCCACCATACAGTTAGTATTGGCTCTTACTGTGTGATTGGTGCCGCATGCCTCCTTGCTCCTACGGAAGATGAAATTCTTCCAGATTACACGGTCATTTACGGTCCCTTTGCGGAGAGACGTACATGGAGTGGAAGAGGAAAAATTCAAGAGGCTGATCTGCGCAGGAAACACGCCGATTATTTGAAAGAGACCTTGCCAAAATTCAATCGCCTCAGGCGTGGGGACGGGACGTAGACAGTTGCCTGAGTGTGTTCGCCTTCGAGTCAATTTCCTGTTCGATGATAGGCTTGCGCAAACAATAGGTATCCAGAGAGGTGATTTATTCTTCCCATCGTGAATCTGATGAGCGCCTTGATAGTGGGTTGGTCAGTGGTCGCAATTCCACGAGAATTCTTCCCTTGACGATGCCTATACACCTAATCGTGTCTTTCTGAGTAGAATGATGTACCTTGCCTCTGCACCCTCACAACCACAGACAGGACTAGGCGCAAGCACGGGGCCTACTCTAGAAAATTTTTGAACTGCCAAGGAGCATGCTGGCGTGCTCTCGAGGGCTGAACTGGTCTCTTGGCAGCGAGGGTTGAGGATGAACCTTTGATGGTTCCTATCTTATTTTTGATGATATCGCAGGTCCCTTGAAAAATCGGTTTTTATCATTGGAGTATCCCAATGTGATACAACCATGCGTAGACAGACTATTTAAGCTTGCTAAGAAGGTCCTTCAACGTCAGTTCCGTAGCTGCCAGTGCTACGCCCGCAGCCTCTTTTTCTAAAGTTCTGCTCTGTTTTTCAATATTTGCGATAGTCCGTTCCATCCTTGCGGGAGCTTCGTTCAACATCTCGAGGACGGGTTTGACTGTATGAGTGGGAAAAATGGGTCAGCCAGATGTGGGATACTAAATATACCAAGAGCAGCAAAAGTACTTAGTTCATCCATAGCGTTTTCAAAATCAACCCAAAGCTGGTTACGGTGTGCATATTCTTCTTCTAATTGCTCAAGAAACTCAGTAACATGAGCCTACTTCACATTGAACATTTCTTTCCGCAGATGGTGAGATCACTCACGGTGTGCTCGGCCCGCTGTTTTTGCACCAACTCACATTGGTTGCCAATGGAGCCCTCTGATTGGCGACAAGCATCGTTGAAAGCCAAGATTCCCGCGCCAGAAGAGATGTCCCCAGTCCGTTCGAGAGTAAAGAAGGCCTTCTTTATCTTGTTCACGACAGGCACAAAAGTATGAGCAATGGTTCTCTTTAGTTGACGAGACTCCTCGTCAAAGGGTTTCTGAAGAGATTCTGCCAATTCAACCAAATCGACATCCCTTAATTCCGGTGCACTGATAGGTAAAGGTAACAATTCAGTCTGGGTATTGATGGTCAGACTAGTGATGTTGCCAGAGCGTACGCTTCCTCTAGCAGATCTGACAATAGCGTTTCCTCCTCGTCCCAATGGAAGTAGGCATCGTTGTCAGAGCCGGCATCAGTCTGGTGACAGTCATCACCTTGATTGATGAGTGTCTGATCTTTGTCAACACGGGAAGGCGAATAGCCTAGAGTTGAGCTCGAAGTCTGCAGATGGTTGTGAATAGGAATTTTTGCACTAGAATATCGCCTTTTGTCATGTTGTGATTGTCGTTCAGGTACAAGAGGGCTCAGCATTGTAATGACTTTGCAATGGTTGTGGATTAAGTGTCATTCAAACTCCGTCGGTAGGTGCCTGAGACCGGCTGACTTCTTTTGAATACGCTCGACGTCTACAAAAAACCTATCTTTCTTTTCTAGACCAGTCGCTCCCTCTCACAGCTAGTATTGACTCCGATATGAACGCCAGAACGCACGAGGTAGGGTCACATTAATAGCCATGATTTGTTTGATCCCACATGGACTTAAAATTTTTTGTTCGGGCGCTCTCTTAACCAAATTTGATGCTGGTACACGAAATGACATTCGGTGATGGGTTTGAAAGCAGTCTGTGTCAGAGTTGAGGTATATGCGGCTGAATGAGTCCAATAACAGGTTGAAGGAGGACCTTGCACGGCCGTCCCTGACCGTAAGCCAAGCAAGTGCAAGGTGTGTGCTACTACTTCATTTCGTGCGAAGAAAACGCGTTCAATATGCTGTAGTCTGATCCAGTACTGCAACCAGACAACAGACTATATGGTATTGGTCTATCTTATCATGTCACAGGACTTGCTCAGTCTATGTCTAGATTCCTTCTATCTGGGGTTCAGTAGATACGTCAGAGAATCCCTTCGCACCATCTCCAAAGGCATGCAAATGTACAATAATGTGACGACTCAGATATATTCATTTTGACTCATCAGAATCGTGTGAGAGTCCATATGAATAAGGAAATTACTTCGCATGGCATCTGTGCACCAGCTGTAGATTTCTCTCACCACATCAACCACCACCGTTGACCACAATGAGCGCTAGAGGCGGCGGCAGACAATCCATGTCAGAACTTAAGCACAGACGTCTAGTGGAACATAACCAGCGCCTCAAAGAAGACCTCGCCAGACCCAGACTCAAAGTCTCCGAAGCCAGTGCCAGGTAAGCTGTCTCTTCCGCCTGCCGCTTTCTTTCTGGTCTTGTGCTCACTCCTCGTGTACATCTATTAGCCTGATTCGGTACTGCAAGACTACGAAAGATCATCTTGTAGGCCCTCATATCATCCTCTTCTTTTTCCATGCTCAACTACTTTCAGGTACCTTCAGTATGGGGTCCTGTGGGGCGAGCAGAAGATCCATACAATAACCAAGGCACAGGTGGCCTCAAGTGTTGTATTCTGCAGTAGCTCTCTCACTTTCTAGAATATAACCCGACCCGCCCAGTCACGATCGACAACCTTTCCCATCACCACCATCTGTAGCTGATCGCCATTCGGTCGTACAGCCCATAGGTCCTAGACATGCTTTTCCAACATCTCATCCCCTCGCTATGCTCGCTGGAGCGCTCTCGACACCCTCTGGTTCTTTTGTTCAATCACGAACCCGCTCTCGTCCCCTTTTTTTTTACTCATTCATCCTTTTCTTGCTATCAAATGGTTTCTTTTTCTTTGGAACTTCTTCATTCTAGATCATCTATGAATACGTGCCATTCATGATGCATCCATTCGTATATCTCAATTGTCTCTTTTTCCCGTATCTGTTTCTTGCAACTCACAGCCACTCATGAGATTGCTGAAACTCGAATTACCTTATTTCCTTTGATACCTTCTCTTGATATCATTCACCGCTCACATATGTAACATATGTTCAACATCTAATGATTTCTTGCCCTCTGACGACTAGACAGGCAGTTGATAATGGAGACCCAAGTCAGTTACTTCTACACGTCGTCAAGGATCCGTTTAACCTGTGCCTCAGGCAGTGCTCCTTTGAAGTGGGTCACAGCTTCACCATTCTTGTACACAAAAACGGTCGGTAGAGCATGCACCTAAAACAGATGATAAGAATATGCCAACAGGCGAAGTTAATTAGGAATGGTTAGATGAATGAAGTTGGCCATTTCAACAGAGATGGAAAAAGAGCTCAATTGGAGGCAATCTAGAACCAACTCACTTTATGTTCCTGGGCCAGGACTTGACCGTCGTCTGATTCAGTGTCAATTTTGATGAGGTCAACGGGTACGCCATTGGCGGATGTATTGTCTCCCGAGGAGTATTTTTCAAGGATGGGGGATAGCGCGTGGCATGGACGACACCAACTTGAAAGGACAAATGTATTAAGTTTCGTATAAGAGTGGAAGGTGATTCAAACTACTAACTTGGCATAAAAATCGACCAGAACTACACGACCTGATGATTCCCTTAGGACTTTATCGAGCGTCTATTTAAACCAATCATTTTTGAGCCAGGATTATGTGCCCAGTAGTTGGACCCTGCCTTAGGGAAATATCAGGAGTTTGCCAACGGGATCAAAATCGGAGACCGACCTTTCTGTCAGCATTCGGGAACACAGTGGCAGTCGGATGAGAGTTGTGGAATGACCGACGCAGTGTACCCTTGTGTGCAGATTGTGCAATGACGCGTAGTAGGCCCAAAGCAGTTCCAGTCGATGGCATTGTGTGCAAGAACTCAACCGTTTATAGTGCATACCCTTGTGATGGAAACTGATGGGAAACACACGTGATGTGATACCTGGCAGCTGCGGCTATGCGGTGTCCGGGGTCAGGGCGCATGCCAAGTGATGGGAACAAAGTGCTACCGTGTCAGCGGCAATATACCAAACATGGCATCCATGACATACAACCCGCAGAATGGACTCTGAAATCCGGTGCCGGCAGAACCATTGTCTCTCATCAACCATCGGATACTGGTCCAATTGCCAGTTTGGGATATTCTTTCCGGTCCTCTAAGGTCTCAAAACTCGAGTTCAGAAGTGCACGAGCACTTGGGCCTAAATGGATGACTAATCTCCAGAGGGAGTTTTCCAGACACCAGTTCACTTATGTAGATAGTCAATATCCTTGCCAGCAGTTGGACTGATAACACAGTGCCGAAGATGTCTGTAGATAGTCATTGGGTCTTGGTTTCGTTTGGGGCTGATAAATACTGAGTACAACAACAACAATGTTAGACATGTTTGATATTGTATGATCCTAGCATCACATCGTATTCCAAACTCAGATTCTTTGTGCCAATCATCTTCTCATTGGTCATTAGAGGACGTAGCGAACACTATATGATGATGAGGATTCAGGCCGCCATGTCAAAACAAAAATAGACGTCCTTCTCAAGATCACTTGACAACTACGATTGTGCTCCATGTCAACCGATGATTAACTGTTCCGACCAGTCGTGAACAATGAGCCAATGAGCAAGATATGAATAGACCATGGTTTCATGAAGAATGTTTCGAGTCGCTATGGATACCCTCGTCCAACCTGGAATATAAGTTATAACAGTTGTTGGTTGTCGTCTGGACTGCCCCTTGATTTCTCTCTCCATTTCCCATCTTTCTTTGATTTTTTTCTCATTTCGACGAGCAGAGTAAGCCTATTTAGCCGTTCTTGTTGGATACTAGAGCCCGCTAAACCCATCACTTTTTAGGCTCGATAGCATTTTCACGTCAATACACCAATTCAGCCACATTATTATGTTGTCTATTACTGTCTTCACTCTTGTTTCCGCCCTCGCTGCCTCTGCGGCTGATATCCAAGTCAACGTTGGTGCCAACAACCAGGTAAGCTTGATTTGAGTTCGAAAGTTTATACAGAAGGGCCTCAGCTCACCGCTTGCATAGTTGATCTTCGATCCTTCTCAGGTCACTGCTCAACCCGGTGACAACATCCACTTTCAGTTGTGCGTCCCCTTCTCATCTATTGATTGTATAATGCTGAGCTTCACTCACCAGCCAAAACAAGAACCATTCCGTGACCCAGTCTACCTTTGCTGCTCCCTGTGTACGATCGCCCACTGGTATCGATTCGGGCTTCCAACCTGTCAATGCCACCGACACAGCACTGCCTGTATGGACATTCCAAGTCACTGACACCACGCCCTTGTGGTTCTTCTGCGCTCAAACTGTGCCTGCCGTCCACTGCACTGCTGGAATGGTGTTTGCTGTGAACCCCACAGCTGACAAAACCTTCGAACAATTCCAGGCTGCTGCCATGGGCGGCACTGCATCTGCTTCCAACACTTCTTCGACTGGTAGCGTTGCAGGCGTTGCTCCTGTCACCGATTCTTTACCAGGTGTTGCTTCCGCTACAAGCTCTTTGCCGGGTGTAGCTGGATCCGTAACTTCTGCTCCCTCTCAGAGTGGATTCGTAACAGTTGCAGCAACAGGAACAGGGACTGTTGCCTCTGCTCCTGCTGCCTCTTCGAGCACAACCGCGAATGGTGCTGTTGGATTGAGTTCGGTCGGTAGTGCATTCAGCCTTGTTTCAATATTTGCTGCTGTGGCCGGATTTATGCTATGATTCATCTAGTGGCTCTGAGAGCTGATGAATGAATTTTGAGACACATAAATTATGTAGTTGAGTGTATTGGTCTGATGAACAAAGTGTCTGTCTTTTTAGAGCCAAACAAAAAGTCTAAGAATGCGTCATATTCGCTGCATATCTCAACAACGCTTTTTCCCCGATGCTGAGAGATATCCATCATGTCCCATTCAGAGCGTTGGATATAGCTGAGTTAAAACTAGATCGCGGTAAATGCGCACCGGTCATGTATCAATTCGGTACTGTATATATAGTAGTTACAGTACAATAGCTACAATGTCCATTGTTCAACACAGAGGAGCCAGGACAAACTTCTCATAGGGTTTCCTCGAAGCCTATCTCCAGCAGGTTTCAGTATAATTTGTTGAAAGTCTTCCAGATCACTTTGTATTCCTGTTCGTGATCTAATCCTAGGTTATAGTTTAGATTACTTCATCCAGCTCCTTTTCTGCAGCCAAATGCTACCCCTGCTCAGAGTTCTCATCCCATATGTGTTAATTTCCATCCGACCTTGTATTAGGGCTTAAGTTAGAATTCACATTACCTTTTTCTCAGTATTCAAGGGATGGATCTTAAAATAATATCTATTGAATCCCTTTGGTATAAGAGACAACCTGTAGTTACTTGATATCTATTCATAATTCATAACGCGGTGTTCGAACACAGCCCATGGCCTCATATCTGTGTTTCTCGACCTAGTTATCATCATTCACAATACCATCCCATGTAATATACTTGGTTGATAATGCCTCCCTTTCTACAGAGAAGAATTTGCACTGTAAGGGGTTCCGCAAATTTCAAGAGAAAACAAAATTGGCTGGACTTTTGGGAATAGTTCGATGCATTGATCCGAAGTATCAAGACTGACCTTAATGGGTTCGAGATCTAGAACTTGATTGTAAGACAGCCATATCATGCTGAACTATTGTTCCAAGTGACCCTTGCTGTGGTCTGTACGATGACTACGTTTTCAATTAAGAAAGGAAACAACTAAATTGATGCGTTTATGCTTTAACATACACTATGCTCGCTGACATTCGGCATATAAGACTGAGTTTCCGTCACCGATGGGCTCCTAATAATAGACTGGCCACAAACAGTCGCAAAGACCTAACCAGCTGCGCTCCCATATATTCGTGCCCCTTACCCCTATGCCTCAATGGATTCTATCAGAGTTCCCAAGGTTTGGAGGGTTATTATATTCCCAAAATCCTTTAACGGGTATATAATTTTCAGGTTGAACAAGTCGTGATTAGAAAGGGAGGGGTGATTTCCTCAGGAACAGTCCACCTGACAGCCCACCATCTTATCTTTCATTATGAAGACATTCAGCTTGAAGAGATGTGGGTAAGTCAGGGACGTAGAACAAAATGGTGTTGAACTGTCTGGCTGATTACGGGACTCAGGTACCTTACCCCTTGATATCATTAGTCCAACGACAGCCACAGACACTGAATGGACGATCCCCATTGAACTTTAATACCCGCACATTCGAGGCTTTCACGCTTTCGTTTCTCAAAGACACTGAAGCAACAGACGTATTTGAAAGTGTAAAGGAGTTAACGGTCACAAGTACGCTCATTTGAATCCCGGTGATTATACCATCGGATCATAAATCTGTACAGGCTCAGTCACGCAGCTATACGCGTTCTTCTATAGGCCGAATCCTCCTTTGTCATGTCGTGATGGATGGTATATGTATTCTCCAAGAGAGGACTTCGGTAGAATGGGTCTGGGGACGAGAACCAAGACGTGGAGGTTCACTGATATCAACAAAGATTACACTGTAAGTACTGCCCTTTTTATCTGAGCAGAATATCAATACGTCTTAGTGATAACAAATTTCCTAGTTTTGTCCCACCTATCCAGCCAAACTTGTTGTGCCTACGAGAATAAGCGATACAACGCTGCAGTATGCTTCAAAGTATCGCAGCAAGTGTCGAATACCTGTACTGACATATCTGCATTGGGCGAACTACGTATGTCCTATGTTCTTGCCGATTATCGTAGGGGATAACACATTTTTGTAGGGAAGCATAACTCGATCCAGCCAGCCTATGGTCGGGATCACCCAAAATCGATCGATACAGGACGAGAAACTTATTGAAGCCATTTTCCAAACCCACGTTTCGCCCAATAGTCATGCTCAGAGTGGGCCTATCTATGGGTCCACCCTGACAAATCTCATTATTGATGCAAGGCCTACGGCAAACGCTGTTGCTAATACTGCCAAAGGTGCAGGCACAGAGAACATGGATCACTACAAGAATGCGAAGAAGGCCTACCTCGGAATCGATCATATTCACACTATGCGCGAATCACTCGCTAAAGTGGTGGATGCGCTGCGCGAAGCAGATGCCATGCTTGCGAGTATAAACAATGACTTGTCTGACCACGTCTTGGGGATTTCTATGTTGGACCGTCAAGCACTACGGAGGTCAGGCTGGCTTCGGCATACCCAAGCAATCATAGAGGGAACACTCCTTATCATTCGAAACATTCACATCAGCTCTTCGCATGTTCTAATCCATTGTTCAGACGGCTGGGATCGTACATCTCAGCTGTCGTCATTGTCTCAACTATGCCTTGACCCTTTCTATCGTACTATCCGTGGTTTTGAGATCCTGATAGAGAAGGACTGGCTCTCGTATGGTCATAAATTCCTTGACAGATGTGGACATCTCTCTTCTGAGAAGTTTTTCATCTCTGCCCCACCCTCTGAAAACGCTGGTTCAGGTGGAGGAGCAGATGCTGCGCAAGCATTCCTGGCCTCTGTTCAAAATCGTTTCACATCCCAACAGCATATCAAGGAGACGAGTCCCATCTTTCATCAATTTCTCGAGTCTGTTCGGCAAATACAAAGACAATTTCCCAAAAGATTTGAATTTAACGAACGTTTCCTTCGACAAGTCTACTATCATCTTTACTCCTGTCAGTTCGGGACGTTCTTATTCAATAACGAGAAGGAGAGGAGAGTGGGTAATGACGGAGCACCTTGCGAAAGGACGATCAGTGCTTGGGATTTCTTCAACTCCGGCACTGAGCTGGAAAAAAATAGGAACATAGACTATGATCCTCTCTTAGATAATCCTACGGATCGCTCTCCTGGCGCAGATATGGGTGTCCTTTTTCCTAACCCGAAAGATATCCGATTCTGGAATGAACTCTATGGGAGGACAGACGAAGAGATGAATGGGAGAGTTCCACAACCAGCAGCACAGAACGTTGAATTTGTTGGCCCTCTTGAAAGCATTGGCGATAACCATGTTTTGACTTGCGCAAAGATGCCTTCAAGTATTCAGTCTCGTCCTTCACCAAGTCCATCACCAGGTCCAACAGACAGTTCCCTTAGTACAGGTCCAGGTCAAACTGCTTCCATCGAGAGGGGCCTCGAAGTGCCGCCCACTTCCTTACTAGGGTCGTCACCATATGCTGATTATCAAACTGGTCATTCTTCGTCTACACCACCTTTGACGTCAATGGTTCCTGACTGGTTTTCGTCATCTCGGCAAGCATCCCAACGTCGGCCAAAGCAACCAGAGTTCCTCGCTAACGCCGGAACTGGAGTTCGGTCTATGTGGGGAAAGCTATCATCAAACGCTTCTACCGCTTTCTCTGTTGTACAGGAAGCATATTCTGGCGTGGCGAAGGACCTAGGCAGACAGATTGGTAGAAATGACGATCATCCTTCCGGGACTGCCAAGCTTCACGATCAGATGCTTGGCACATGGGATGAGGAATCCACAGTACCTTCCACAGTTCCTCAAGTCACCTCATCATTCTCATCTTTAGCTGTTGGAACAAATCCCTGGGCGTCAGAATGTATCGATCCTTCTTCGTGGGACGAAAATCCCTGGGATAACATTTCGGCAACGTCCCAACGAGTGACATCTGTTGATTCGTCGGATCCGCTTTCACTCAATTCAGCTGCCACGTCGTTGTGCAGGGTGACAACACCGCCGACAGCGCGTGCAGAGCCACAATCCCCAGCAGGCCTATCTTCGAAGCTAGAAGGGACAGATCCTTTAGGAGTCGGACCCATTTGAATATCGATTGCTATCTGATGAAGTGTATGTATGGTTAGAAACATGCTGTCCCTCTCTTACTATTACCTATAAGTTGAACAGTCTAATATCAGTATTTCTCAACGAGACGAGAAATGGCGTGATAATCTATGACCTGCTGACTAATCGGAGGACCTACATAAATTTCACGAAGGCTCTCTTTCACCGCAAGCTGGTTGCAACCTTCGTTAGACCCCCCCTCCAATCTTCCACTTAGAAAATGATGACCGTCAATGGATCTGCTGCCTACGGCAACTTGAAACCCGGCCATTTTCTGTTCACATCTGAGTCTGTTGGTGAGGGGCATCCCGGTATGTTGAAATCGTCGTCTGTCGTTCACTATGATAATTTATCTTGGATCAGATAAAATTTGTGATCAGATTTCGGACGCTATTGTGAGTGTTTGTTATGCTTCTCGAACAACACTGTCTGATCATTGTATTTAGCTCGACGCCTGTCTAGCTGAGGATCCTTCTTCTAAGGTTGCTTGTGAGACTGCCTCGAAGACTGGCATGATCATGGTTTTCGGTGAAATCACCACTAAGGCTCAGGTTGACTACCAAAAAGTCATCCGCAACACTATCAAGCATATCGGATATGACGACTCGTCCAAAGGTTTTGACTACAAAACCTGCAACATCCTCGTTGCAATCGAGCAGCAATCCCCTGATATTGCTCAGGGTTTGGATCATGGTTCTCTTGAAAATCACGGCGCTGGTGATCAGGGGATTATGTTTGGTTACGCTACCGATGAGACTGAGGAGTACATGCCTCTGACCATCATGCTTGCGCACAAGTTGAATGCTGCAATGGCCGCTGCTCGTCGTAGTGGTGAGCTCGCGTGGCTCCGACCAGACTCGAAGACTCAAGTCACAGTCGAGTACAAGAAAGACGGCGGTGCCACTATACCTCTTCGCGTCGACACCATCGTAATCTCTACCCAGCATGCGGAGGAAATCTCTACTGAGGATCTCCGAAACGAGATCAAGGCTAAAATCATCAAGAAGGTCATACCATCCAACCTTCTGGATGACCGTACCGTCTATCATGTGAGTATCTCATGGTTCCTGCAAGAAGTTTAGCATCTGAAGGTGGCTGGATGTAGATCCAACCATCTGGCCGTTTCGTCATTGGCGGCCCTCAGGGAGATGCTGGTTTAACGGGTCGTAAAATTATCGTCGACACTTACGGTGGATGGGGTGCACATGGTGGTGGTGCATTCTCAGGTAAAGATTTCTCGAAGGTTGACCGTTCTGCGGCTTATACCGCGCGCTGGATTGGTATGTTTGATTTTGTGATTCGCTGTTGGATATTTTTGTAATCTGCCTACCTTAGCTAAGTCTCTGGTTGCTGCCGGTCTTGCCAGACGTGCTCTTGTCCAGCTTTCTTACGCTATCGGTGTTGCAGAACCTCTGTCGATCTATGTCGATACCTATGGTACTGGTAAGAAGACCGATGAGGAGCTCGTACAGATCATTCGCAAGAACTGGGACCTCCGACCTGGTGTTATAGGTAACCATGCATTCTAGCTTCCTCTCGCATTGCTAAAGTCCCCTCTCAGTTCGTGAACTCGATCTACAGAAGCCCCAATACCTCAAGACTGCCTCGTACGGCCACTTTGGCAACCCAGATTATGCTTGGGAGAAGCCCAAGCAGCTCATCCTCTGAGGCGCTGGTTAATACATTGGTATAATATCTTATCTTACACTCTTTTGGTTTCCTTTGCTGTCTTGCATTGGAAGTTCATCCTTCCATTATTGCTCCTGCATCGTTTAGATTTCATGATACCACTCACGCCTTTTCCCCTTCCTCTGCTTTCACTCATGGATTGTAGACTAGTTACGTTGTATAGTCCGTAATCAACTGCTAAATAGAACGCGTTCAACCGCAATACAAAGTCAAACTCCGGAAAAAGTCTTACACGTGTGCCTGGATCACAGCTCAATTTTAAGATGTCGATACTGCAATTCACACGTTCACCACATTTATCTCTTCGAATTTCCTGACTAGTACGTTACCTCCATCCTTTCCTCTGTTGTACGCTGAACTGTCAGCAGTGTGTGGAATACTAGGTCTCCTTCTCCATGATATTACAACCGATGCTGCCTCGGAACTTGCTGAGGGTCTCTCTCTCCTGCAACATAGGGGCCAAGATGCTTGTGGCATTATCACCTGTGGTCCCAAAGGCCGCTTCTACCAGCGTAAAGCCAATGGAATGGTTCGGGATGTATTTGATACCAGTTCCATCTCCAAACTAATCGGCGGTATGGGCGTTGGACATGGTATGTACCCTTGCTCCGAGTGATTCTCGTTTTTAGTTTTTTTCAATAGTTCGATACCCGACCGCTGGAAGCTTCAACCATGCCGAGGCTCAGCCGTTCTACGTAAACTCGCCTTACGGAATTGTCTTTGCCCATGTAATGTCACGTTGTGTCTGTTTAACTATCAACATCTAATTGTGTTTTTCAGAATGGTAACCTGATTAACACCTCGTCTCTTATGCAGTATATGGATCAGGTTGCCCATCGTCACATCAACACAGCGTCTGATTCTGAGTTGCTTCTCAATATCTTCGCGAACAATCTGCAGCAGACAGGCAAGTTTCGAATCAATGAAGAAGATATTTTTACTGCGATTGGAGGTGTTGTGGCACAGTGCAAGGGTGCCTATGCATGTATTGCAATGCTCGCAGGCTTCGGGATCATCGCATTTCGTGATCCGAATGGTATCAGACCTATTGGTATGGCTTCACGCAAGGCTGCCAGTGGCGGTGAGGGCCTGGATTACATATTTTCAAGTGAAAGCGTCGTAGCCGATGCTTGTGGATTCATAGGTTGGCAAGATGTTAAGCCTGGTATGCCATACTTTCAATCTCTTTGGTGTAGACTTATCATGGTCTATCTAGGTGAGGCGGTGATTATCACCCGGAGTGGCGTTTCACGCCGACAGGTTGCACCTCCTGCCCTCTTTGCACCAGATATCTTCGAATTCGTGTATTTTGCAAGGCCAGACTCAGTTCTCGATGGTGTGAGTGTATATCGGAGTCGTATGGCTATGGGCGATGCGCTTGCAGAGAAAGTGCAGCAGGTCCTTACTGAGAATAACTTCACGGTGGATGTTGTCATTCCGGCAAGCAAAAATTATTTGAATCAGGCCATGTATTGAACCTGCATAGGTCCCGGATACATCGCGGGTCGCAGCATTGAACCTTGCACAGAAGCTTGCATTGCCATATCGTGAAGGTTTTGTCAAAAATCGTTATGTGGGTAGGACCTTCATCATGCCTGGCCAGCAAACGAGGAAGAAGAATGTACGCAAGAAGCTGAATGCTATGGCGTTAGAATTTGCCAACAAGAACGTTTTGCTTGTCGATGGTGACAGATCCCAAGGTGCTCTCGAGATAATGCTAACTTAATGGTTCAGACTCCATCGTCAGAGGCACGACCTCCAGGGAAATAGTTCAAATGGCGAAAGATGTCGGTGCGAAGAAGGTCATTGTCGCAAGTTGCGCGCCGCCTATCAGGTGTGTCACAGTATTCGCTTTTCCAAGTTGAGCTTACCTTCTCAAGATACCCTAATGTTTACGGCATTGATATGCCATCTCGCAAGGAGCTTGTTGCGCATGGGAGAGACGAGGCATCAATAGCGAAAGCGATTGGTGCCGACTTTGTGATTTTCCAGACTCTTCCGGATCTCGTGGAATCTGTCCGACGCCTCAACACTAATATCACAACGTTTGACTGTTCTGTTTTCACCGGTGATTATGTGACAGGCGGAGTTGACAAGAATTACCTTGAGAAAATTGAGAGTCTGCGCTCTGATAACAATTGGTTCAAGTCAGATACCAATGGACTCCAAAGCACGAGACACACAGATAACAACACAGCGATCTATGGCTCCGATGACACCATAGGACTACACAACTCTTGGAAATACAGCTAATATTCCTTTTCCACTGAAGGAGGACACAGATCTAAACATTCCACCGAAAGTTTATTGATATTGTACATTTGTATGATACGTATTGTCTCTTAATGTACTGTTATCATTTCACTATCATTGGGCTGTGTATCACAAATGAGATTCTCTTTGCCACCCTGTTGTCTTACTCTATGTCAATATATTGTCCTGTTGTCGTCTATTTGCCCTTGGATTAATACCCGCCCACCATTTCTTGCTCCTGGGTAGCTCCTGGGTCGATATTCTACTCCGCCCTAATGGCCCACTTACGTTCTTTCTTTAGAGAATATCTCGCGCTTTTTCTCGTTGCAGGCAGCGTCAATGCGCAACGAAACGCCTGGATGCGTCATCCACCAGTAAAATTCATGGAAAGCTCTGATAATATGTTCCCCTTGGTCTCTTTTGGATCGGAAATCCATGACTATGACTCTCCGAATCTTCGTTATGAAGGAAAGTGGTCCACGTTGCGGTCTGATCTCTACTTCTCTGGTTCTTCACGCAAAACAAGGGAACGCGGCGCATCCTTCTCGTTGTCTTTCTCTGGTACCGGAATAGAGTGGTTGGGCGAATGCGACAGGTTTCATGGGCACGCACAAATAAATTTAGATGGAGAAGAGGAAGAGGTGAATCTATTCTGTGATACGGCAATTTCAAGAAAGCAGCAAAGGCTTTTCTTTCGGTCAGATCTCGAAGACGGGAAACATATAATTAAGATCGTTAATCTTGGTCAACTACCTGCCCACAAGCTCACCACTAGCACTCTGGACATAGATGCACTCGTGGTCACTCTTGGATATAACTTGTCAACACCGAATATTCAGAAACCTCTCATGGGACTTAATCGGAATCTGGAGCGAAGACGTAGAGGACTGTTTCCGACTGGTGGAGGCTCTTCGCGCCCACGATGGAACCTAGTACAGCGCGGAACGACTGGAGTAAATGCCATGCAGTTAGCAGTTGTGTCCTCAACTCATGCCATCATCATCGACAAGGTGGAACACAACCCTCTCAATATTTCTGGACATGGTGCCTGGGGAGCTCTCTATGATCTCAATACAGATGAAGTCCAACCTCTCGAAATGAAGAGCAATTCGTTCTGTGCAGGCGGCACATTTTTGTCGAACGGTACTCTACTTAACATTGGAGGAAATGGTGTTGACAAATCTGGCTTTGGCGATTCTAATGGACTGCAAGCTATCCGTCTATTTCAACCCTGTGATTCAGAGAGTGGAAGAAAATGTGAGATCTATGAGAATCCATCGAGAATTCACATAGCAAGCCCAAGGTGGTATCCAACAGCTGTCAGGCTTGATGATGGAAGTGCAATCATCATTGGTGGTTCAACGCGAGGTGATTACATCAACAATCCAGACATGAACAACCCCACATATGAATTTTGGCCACCCAAGGCCATTCACGGGTCTAATGGTATGCCGATACCTATGCAGTTTCTTAGGGATACCCTTAATGCGAATCTATTCCCCATGGCATTCTTGTTACCTGATGGCAAGCTTTTCATTGCTGCTAACACTGAAGCTATGATCTACAACTGGAGGGAAAATACTGAACAGAGGCTACCCTCTCTTCCCAATGGTGCCCGCGTCACATATCCTATGACTGGGGTTGGTCTTCTACTCCCATTGTCTCCTGAAAATGGCTATACTCCCGAGGTCTTGATTTGTGGTGGCTCTACTTTGGACGATAAAGCACCGCCCCAGCAGCTCTCATCGCAAGATTCCGCTTCAGCTCAGTGTGCTCGGATGGTTTTGACAGAACAGGGGATTTCTCGAGGCTGGCAAGTTGAACAGATGCCTGAACCACGAGTGATGCCGGATGCGGTGATCCTACCAACTGGTGAGATTGTCATTGTCAATGGAGCAAAGAGCGGCGTCGCAGGATACCAAAATGTCAACCAACAAGTTGGACACTCTAATGCAGATAACCCAGTTTTCACACCAGTCGTCTATGACCCTCATGCACCAGACGGAAAGCGGTTTTACCGTGGTGACTATATGCCTACTAGTTCAATTCCAAGACTATACCATAGCGTGGCAACATTAACGCCGAGGGGTGATATCATGATTGCTGGAAGCAATCCTAATTTCGACCGGAGTGAGGTTAAGTATGCCACAGAATATCGAGTTGAGTGGTTGAGCCCGCCATACATGCAGCTAGATAGGCCGGTCATTCAAAAGGCGCCTCACAGCATAAAGTTTGGAGACGAATTCATTATCAGGTTGGACGGACCGGTGAAAGAAGGTCAACAGGTCAAAGGTATGCGTGGATGACTTTTTTTGTGTTGTATTGAATTTCTTGGGTTCTTGCAGTTGCTCTTATGGACTTTGGTTTTGTCTCGCACAGTGTACACATGAACTCGAGACTTGTATGGTTGGTAGTGGGCATGGAAGGGGATGTCCAGGAACTCCGTGTAACCTCACCACCAAATGAGCAGATTTATCCTCCAGGACCAGGGTGGTTCTTTATACTCATAAATGGTGTCCCAAGTGAAGGTCTCAAGGTTATGGTTGGACCTAGAGAGCCGCCTGTAGATCAGGTTGCGATTGATAAGTGAGTTCATGACGGACAAGTTCATCTCTGGTATGTACTGATAAATGAACCAGCATCATTAATCATACATAGACTGAGTATAGACTGAGTCAGCCTTTCCCTATTCCTAACTCTAGTGGTCCTTCCTATCCAATACCATTCGTAGACCAATCAAATTTTGACATTAATGTACAACTGTTAGAGTGCTCTTTGTCTCATGCGGCTACTAATTGTCCGCAATCCAGCGTAGACCTTGCCTGGTGGAGACCCTAGAATGAGAGAAACGATTGCATCTCGAGCAATTTTGATATTTTGGAAGGAGCCCATGATGTGTATTTTACTGGAAGGATATGATAATCAATGCATGAACAAGCGACCAAGGGCCATCAGCTCACGAGTCTGCAAGGACGATACGCGTCCGGCTGGCATTCTCAATGGTGAACTTTGTTTTGCCGTCTTTGCCGGCGATACGACCGATAGCTCGAGAGAGATGGTCACCCTGGAGAGATTTGACATCTTTGATTTCAAAGGAGTCGAGATATAGATCATCCATGCGCAGGAGGGCGATAGCATCCTATTGATAGAACCGAATTGGTTAATGATGTAGGAACAATAAGTCAATTGGCTTAACAGACGTTGACATCGAAACCAAGTGCATATGCTTTGACAAAATCAGCACCTTTCTGAATCGCTCCGATGTCTTTGGTAAACTTTGAAGTCTAACTCGTCCGTATGTGTAAGGATGCTCGACGAAAAAAATACAAAAGCGAGCATTACACACCCTAATCTCGACGCATCTCTTTTGCACATTCATCCGCACTTGCAATCCCAAGATCTCTGTTAGAGGCCCGAAGATGTTTACCCAATCCTTTTTGAGAGGGGACATGCGATGGGGAGGCATTGGGACTCTACGGGATTCAGGAGCTAGAAGGACCTTGCTTTTGCTTTTTGAAGGTGCAGCTGGAGGAAAAATGGGAGCAGCAGAAGGGGCAGTAAAAGTGGGTACGGAGGCATCGATCATGAGCTCATCATCGTCATTCGCATTCTTGGAAGGCGGCTGTTTCGATGGAGCAAACAGCGAGGAAGTGTCGATGGGTTGGGAGAGTGTTTCGGTAATGTCTGCGAGCTCTAAATCTGAAGGTTCGGTGTGTGAGGAAGAAACGGGAGCTATGACACCTGGCTTTTTATGTAGCTTTCTACGATTTTTTCGTTTGACAGATGGTTGGGAGGCTTGCGGTGAACATGCTACGACCATTTTTCAAAGCCACTGGAAGAAAAGTATTTTATTGATTCGTGTCACTTGTGTGACACCAGACTGTTGTCTCGCCCTTGTAATTGGTAACATGATGAATAGAGCCTGGAAAAATCTAGTTGATACAGAAAGGCACTATAGATACAGGGGTATCGAAAGAACAAAAGACCCAGCGAGTGCGGCGTGGGGTATACATCACCCTAAAATAATGGGAATAAAATCAAGTGGATCCCAAGAAGCTTTGAAACACCAGGAAGTTCAAGCACAGATCTTGAGCTCAAACAGTGTTCCTTCGCACTCGGCAAAGAAAACGATTACGAGCTTCTTTAAGTTGCCACACTGGGGGGTTATCGAAAGTGTAAGGCGCAAGGTTGAACCTCCCGTGCCGAAGAATCTCCACGATAAGGAAAGACACTGATGGAAGATATTTGAGAACAAATCCAGGGTGCGAGGGCTGAAAGGAAACTCACGAATAATTTCGCCATTGTTTGTCTTCGGATGTGTCGTAAATTCAAGGAAGTTTGAGCCAAGGCCAGGGATAGAGACGAACACGGATTGCATCGGCGCTTCTTTGAAGATTGTCTTCGGTGTCGGTGGGGGTGATGAAGACAACGAGAAGATGCGTGATGGAGATTTAGAGAGTGACTTTGATGAAAGGAGATCAGAGCCAGATTGAAGAAGAGTCGGCGTTTGTACGCCTACAGAAAGTCGATGCTGGAGAGCTTTGTAAGAACAGGGGAGTCGGAGGACATTTTGATGGAAGGTCCCCTTGACTTCATTGGTGGCATAATCCACTAACTGAGGTTGGTAAGAACAGGCAGAAGAGTCAGAAGCTATGGTGTGGCTTACTTTCAGGGAGTTCGGTGCTGCAGTCCAAATGTAATTTGGGTCGTATTTAGTAGGGATGGCAAGTATCTTAGGCCTGATGTCGATTGAGAAGGGAGACCATTTTAACAAAACAGAGCTCACATAAAGCGGGCGCTTGAAGTACCGAACAAATCTTGCAACCCCCCTATTTTCTGGCCGTCGATCGTAAAATGTGGACAGCGTCCTTCCCACTGAATTTCAGCGACAATAATCCCGGCGGTATCTCGGATTTGGGTTTGGCGGAAGACAACATTTGGGTCGGCTGACTCTGGAACAACATGATAGTGTTTTACAGAAGAAAATTCTTGAGATGGTGCAGCAGTATCAGAAGATGATAAAGGTTCTGAAAAAGGTTTCGGTTTCGCGGGTGGACTGGGAACAGAGACAGTATTGATTTCGTATGCACGCTCGCCGGTGGCGACGTCAATGAGAAAAGTGTTGAACATATTTGTTGTTGTGAACTTGAGGAGCATAATGAGCGCTCAGAAGAGGGAAGCAAAACCATGATTTGTACCCGGGAATGGTCGAATTTGGCGGTCACCTTATGATTTCCAATCTCGGCATTTCATTTATCTAGATGGCAATCACCGGTAGTGTCATGTGACTTTGTTATGTCATGTGACTGTGTGTACCGGGCTCTGTTTGACAACGGTATGATGAACAAACTCAAAAGTGAACTTGGAACAAGCACTGACAAACTCGCTGTTTGGAACCACATCCCCGACTCATTTCACCCCAACACTTTTTTCGGGCCCACCGAATAGGCCAGCACCAAGTAGGACCTAAGCTCTCCTCTTTGCGTCCATCTGGCTCGAGGAAGTTGCCTTCCCATGGCTTATACACGAAGTTCAGCCCATCATAGAAGTTTACCATCGCCGGGCTCACCTGCAGTCTCCCGTAAAAGGTACTTGTTCAGGCGTTCCATAGCTCGGAGATCTCTCCACGTTCCGAGTCTTTCATCTCCTACAAACCAGGATCATCGACCCGTCCTTGTACTTCTCCATCCCAACCTGCACTCCAGAGATTCTGTTTGCAAAGCATCTGACAGAAATATGGTCACGCGGGACAGTGATCAGGTGACCCGTGCTGGAGCTAAACGAAAACGGAGCAGTAATGAGAACGTGCTGGTCAGTGACCAGGGTATTTCCAGGCAGAAAAGGCTCAGAACGACAACGAGAAATTACTTTTCTGACGAAACCGATATAGATTTAGACACCCTCGTCTCTTCATCTTTCACGGCAGGAGACGAAATAGAGGAGAACGAGGGGGAAGAGGGGGAAAGTGAGTCGTCAAGTATGTGTCTCAAAACTGATATTGTATCTTGTTTATCCACGAACTCTATTGTATTCATGTAGGCGATGATCACCTCCTTCAATTTGCCACACCTGGACAACTAGGTCGACTCAGAAAACCTGACCTGATGCGACTATACACCATTGCTGGGCTTGCTGATGATGCAGAACTTTTCACAAAACATGAAATTATCGACAGCTTGATCTTGGCACGGGAGGACGCTGCATTTTTTGCATCTTTTGTAGTTGATCCATCTTTGTCACCTGTCGATCGTAGTGACGATAGTTCCTCTGGTTCCTTGACTAACGACGGAAACATAACTGGTGGTGAAGAGACCGATGCAGCAGCCAATGGTTATAAGGGTTTAAACGGGACTCTACGGCGACGAGCGACGTTGCAAGATTTTGGGACCGGAATTGGGCATATCCCGAAAGGTCATAGCATGTCCGAAGGTAATCTCATTGGTCGTGATACCATCGGTGTCAGCCATACCCGCACAAACAATTCTGTTGAAGAGTCGAACAGAAGAAGGTGAATTATCCTGTAACTTGATCCTGCTCTTTTTGATTGTATCTTTCAGGAGGCGTACCTCAGCTCGATTCTCTCCATACCCTCCAGTGTCAACAAACACACGTCAGTCGCCTACTGTGACTCGCCTTCGCAGATGTAAAATGTCCTGTGCGGCTTCCATTGCCAGTGCCACTTCCTCTTCTGCATCCGGCAGTAAGATTAAATTCAAAGAAGTTGATTTCATTGAGCAAATAGTCAAGTCGAAAGCACCTACCAAACGTCGACAAAATCGAATGGATGAACAGGAAGCTGAAGTCAAGGTTCCGGAGAGTGACCTGGTAGATATCGATGAAGTAGAAGAATCTTTGAATGATGTCTCAGATGGCAGTCTATCACAACCAAGTCCTCAGCGATTACGAAACAAAGCAGCGTGTAACCAGGGAAAGGAGAAAACTCCTATTGTGAATGTGGAAGCGAGATCGCAGAGAATAATAACACGCTCACAGACGAGGGTCAACGTTTCCAGAAATGTAAAGAGAGCCACCCATACACTTTCAAAAAGAGGTGTCTGGGAATCGAGCGGTCAGGTGCAGAGAAAAGTCAGTCTGGAGGAAGAGGCAAATACATTAGAAAGAAGAGGGGATGATGGGGGTGAAGAGGGTGAGAAGAAAGAGGAAAGGAAAGAGGCTGGGGAAGAGACTGGAGAAGAGGATGGAAAAGAAGATGGAGATAGGGTCGAAAATGATGCGGAGGAAGCAAATGTGGTAGATGAAGATGAGGATGAAGATGAAGAAGAAGTCAATATAAGTATACTGCAGGTGGAAGATGAGGCTGATGAACTTGTATCCTCTGCCTCAACCACTTTGCTTATGTCTCAAAGGCGTTCGACACCTTTGAGAGAGCGTTTGCGCCCTAGAATCAAAAATGGGACTCTAACCCTAGATGATAGCGATGTTGAGGATGGGGGTGAAGAAGACGAAGGCGAGACGACGTGTAGTGAAGAACGCGAAGTAGCAGACGAGGTCTGGGTCAATGGAGAAGAAAGTATGGATGTAGACGAGACTACTGCTGCTAAGCCTCGGAAGCTGAAGACTGACAGGATTGTTGATGAGAATGAAACAGCAGAGGAAGATATTGGGGAGGAAGATAGTGAAACAGAGGAGGAAGAAGAGGTTGGAGGTGATACCGACTCAGAAATCGATGTAGATGCGGATGGCGAGACCAATAAAGCTATGGAGGGGGAAGGTGTGTATGCTTTTGGCGCATCATCTTTTGCATGTGAGTTAATGTCCGTCCAAGTTGACCTCGCTGTCGCCACTGCCAAGACCCTTTGTCGTCTCCGCCGTGATGACCTGGTACGCCTTTGCGAGATGAGGAATCTCAAACCTATGGGTACGAAACATCAACTCGCTCAAGCATTGTTACAATGGCAAGATCGCCAGGCCAATGAGCCTTCATCTATTCCAATCATCGGCACTGTTCAACCACCTTCATCCACAAGAAGACGCAGGTGCAAGGCTACTAATTCAATTATAGAGACCGCTACAGCTGTGCTTCTGCGATCCGAGCATACCCATCAAGATGAGCCTCGGACACCAGTGCCCAACGGAGACAAAGAAACAGATCCTGACTTAGAGCTTGATCTTGAGAGTTTAGGCCTTGAGAATCGCGAGATACCGCTGGAGAAACTCGTGAAGCTGGAGAAGATTGGTAGTGGAGGGTTTAAAGATGTGTTCATTGGTAAATTCAGAGGTAGAAGAGTGGCGATTTCAGAGTTCAGAGGTACTTTAAGTGCTAGTGAGTTGGCCACCTTCTTAGCTGTAGGACGCATTTGAACGTTCTTGCAGTGGATATCAAAGAACTCAAACTTTTAGGTGGTTTTGATCATCCAAATGTCGTGCGATTTGTGAGTAACTGCCCTTTTTGTTCGTGATTTGCTAATTCCCTTTCAATAGCTTGGCGTAAGTATACCTGAGAACACGAAGAAGACGCCAGTCAAGATCGTCAGTGAGCTATGCTCCAATGGTGATCTCTTTGATTATATCCGCAACACCAAATCCCCCTCCCTACACAAAATTGTGAGTTATCTTCGGGTCAAATATTGTGTTCCTCTTCCATTAATCGTATCCTCAGTTGCACATGATGTTAGACATTGCTCGTGGTCTTGAATACCTGCATGCTTGCAAACCGTCTGTCATACATCGCGACTGCAAATCTTCCAACATATTGATCACTGCAAGGGGAACTGCAAAGATTGCTGATTTTGGACTGGCAAAAGTTAAACAGTCAACGCGTTCTATGATCAGGAGTGTTGTTGGCACTGTTAACTGGCAAGCTCCAGAACTCTGGACGGCTCATCCAGAATATAATCATAAGGTGGATGTCTTCTCTTGTGCATTGGTTTTTTGGGAGATGCTGCAATGGCATCTGCCTACTAGAAAGCATCCATGGGAGGGGATGAATGAACATGCTATATACGACCTTGTCGGTGCTAAGCGTCAGCGGTGAGTCTTGATCATGCTCGTTATAAATGTACTGTTGAACAGGCTTTTTCTTTAGACCAAGTGTTTCTGGCCTTCGTAAGCAGTGGTGTCCGGAAATTGTAGACCTCATAGAACGCATGTGGGCGCAAGAACACCAAGACCGACCGACTATGTCAGAGGTCGTCCGGGAGCTCGAGAAGATTGTCGCTCATAAATAAGAATACTTGGAAGCCTGTGCTGGTTTTCTTCCCCCTCTTCCGTTTGGCTATCTCATCGAACATTCATCAGTTTGCTTGTCATGACTCCCAAGCCATTGACCTCCTATTTTACCTTAATTTTTCTTGCTTTGGTATCTGTCATTGGCATTGTATTCAATAATTGCTCGTTTAATTTCCACGCAACAAGCATTGTATTCTAGATAGCACATTAAAATATATCGCCTAAACAAGGGGTACCAAAAAATGTTGATGTAAAGAAACTTGGTTGCGCGTGACAATCGCGACATTTACTCCAGTCACAATTTTCTCGAATATCAATATCTTCTCTACAATCTATCGATTTTTTTGAATTGACAACAACTCACATATATTGTGCCTAAACACCATGCCTAAACCCAGCAAAGGGGCCAGAGACTTCTGGTCTCATGTATTCGGCAATCAAGAACCCGAGCAGCTTGAACAAGGGTTGGAAATTATAGATGAACAATCAGTTGAAACGCGTCGTGAGGGCAAGCAATTCAACCGCCCCTCTCTGTATGTGAGGGTATTTGAGGGTAAGGGTGCAGATCTTTTACACCACATAGATCTCTCGCTGAATCTTGGAGATAGATATGGTGAATATTGTCATGGAGAAAGAGGCTCATTTACTTAGTGATGCAGAATGGGATGTGTTGAAAGTGTATCGCAGACTTGACTGTATGTGATGTAGCATCAGCCATTTCCTTGGTTTTCTGCAATTGTTTCTCTGATCTCTTGGCCATTATAGACCGTACGCGATATCTTCTGGTCCGTCTGGTCTTTCGGCAACCGGACTGGCATGCCCTCTCATCTATGGGTAAATACTCGACAGAGATAGGGGAGGAAGGACTAGCAGATGCTCTCAAAGCACTTTGTGTGCCTATCAAAGATATGAAATTCGATCTCTCCTCACCATCTTCTCCCAGACAAGATACTACACCGGGAGCAATTGTGAAGGCAGAGGAAGCCTCAGATGATGAGGAATTTCCGAATCCTCCCTTACGTTTAAGTGCGACACAGATGCAGTCTTTCATTCAGAAGCCATCAATAAAAACTTCAGATGTTGAGATCGAGGAGCCTGTCGTTGATCCTTCGAATCTAAGGTTTGATTATCTCTTTAGAGATCAGACTACGATGACGGTTCGAGAGGCACTTACCCGGCTGACCATTCCTGAACTTCAAGAAATATCAAGATCAATGAAAATTGGCATGAAGATGAAAGTCAGGAGTATAGCATGTCAATATCTCGTGCCACGTTCTTACATTTTCCTTTTTTTCAGAAAGAGGCCCTCATAAACGCAATGATCAACCACGCGACTGGGCAACGAACTTTGCCCAGCAAGTCGAACAAGAAACCAATGCGCAGAGATGATGGGATGATGCAGTCCCAATTATCGTTTGGTCAGAAACCAAAGTGTATGTCCCAAATTAAATGGCTCCGTGAAATGGTCATGGAAAAACTCGGTAGGCTGTTGATTCTCTACTGTCTGCTTGACAAAACACTCACCTCCTTAGGTCCATGTGTTAAGATTAATCCCAATCTCTATTGGCTTGTTGGCCGACTCCATATTATTGCTTATCGCGGAACCGAGAAACCTACTAGGTTCTGTCTGCCTGCACTTCTAGCTGGGTTCAAGAAGTGGGATTTTCCAGAATATCGGTACGAACGAACTGCTTTTATCTGGCCGACTCGAGACGATCTATTAGAATATGAGGAAGCTTTGTATCTAGATGTGGAAATGGACAACCTGCCAGGAGACACGACCAAATCAGACAACCTAGCTTCTGAGACGGAGTCCAAGACACCAGTGGAGATATCAAATGACGGCGAGGAGTTTGAGGGCAGTGTATCAAAGTCAATCCAGGGCGCGAGACATGTCACTACTCTCTACAAAGAATGTATTGAAAGAAAGTGGAAAGCGCTGCTGGCAAGGAAGAACACGGGGAAAGGGAAGACGGCGATGCGTGCTCCAGGTCTCGAACGATTTGAAGCTGGCAAGTGGTATGATATTTGGTCCTCAAGTGCAGTCATCTCAACATATTTTAGGTTATGTGTTCACAAAGATGGTACACAAAGCTGCTACTGCCTACGCCACTCTGAAAGAACACCACAGAGAACTTTCTATCGTCGAAGATCTTCTGGGACAAATATATTGGCGAAAAGGAAAAAGAGCCGCCTGGTATGAGCGGCGTGCTCTCATATTGGAGAAATACATATCTTCTGATTATGAACTAATAAAAGATGGCATCCTCCAAGCCTTGGCAGACAATCTCATTAGAGTTGGTATGTTTTCATACCTTTTACATCAACTTGTCCTTTTACCACGTTTTACAGTTAGTCGACCCAGCTTAGTGCGTCGACTGGACCGGATACAAAGGAAGATGAAGTTACACCCTGAGAAATGGATCAAATGCGATGTTGCTCTGAAGTCTCCAAGCACAATCGAATTCACAGCCAAACGAAGTGACCTGAGGCCGGGAGTAAAGCTTAATCAAAATTTGCGACCTATGATGGCTAATGTGCCACTTCTAACTGACTACTTTCAACTAGTCAAACCTCCAGAAGAAGAGGTGGAGATGCCAGATTCTAAAGACCCCAACGTCAAAGTTGTTCAGCTAGTGAGCAACCTCAACAAAGATCTTGTACATACTGAGCAATGTTAGGTTTCTCGGAAAACATCGCCGAAATGGACTGGGAAATCGTCTTGGGTAGGCTTCAGTGATGAGTCTGTCAATGTCGAGACCTATGCATTGCAGCGGTATGAAATGGACGGATACGTTGGGTACGTTGTTTAGAATTTCTTCAGAAGCCTGAGATAGGCGCCGACCAGATTTCTCAGATTCCATTCAGAAACCCGTATCTTGACGACAATTTTTGCACTGGTATTTTGGGATATCATATTTACCTCCATACCGGGATCATTTGAAACTCAGTTTCAAGCAGGACCATTGGACATGTTCGAAGAATCGTTCTACTTTGCGCGACAAGAATTGTTTGAGGCACGGTTGAGAGAGATTGAAGATGGAAAAGCTGGTGAATATTTAAATTGGCATGATGATCGATATCGACCGAAACAAACATGGTGCATTGGATTGAGTTGGAATGTGTGTGAGAAGAAACAGTTGTTGGAGATCGTCAAGGTCCGTTTTTTTACTACTTGAGCCAGTGGCCCGAAATGGAGCCCTGATACTTGCTTCTAGTGCCTCGGTCCGAAGACATTGGCAATGGTCTGTAAATTATTTTGTGAAGACTATGCTGGACGAGCAAGCGGGGTCCCTGATTTAATCATATGGAAGGTGGATGAAGGCATCTGTAAGTTCGTTGAAGTGAAAGGACCTGGGGACTCGCCACGACCGAACCAAAAGGTGCTACCCTACTGCATCAGTGGCTGATTAAGCTAACGACCAAGCATAGCTTTGGTTTGATTCATTGATGCGCGCGGGCGCGCACGTCGAGATATGCCGAATCATTCATGAAGACGCATCCAAGCAACAGAAGAGAAAGCGCGCTGTAACGCCGTCTTTGAAAAAAGGACGAAAGAAGGAAGAGAAGTGTTTTGCACGTGCTTATGACCAAGTTGATCCGGACGACGACAGTGATCACCTTGTGGAGTCACAACCAAAACAGCAGAACTTGGACACGGATGAGAATGAACACAGGCTTAGACTCACGCCAACCATATATGCGCCGCCTAGTTCATCATTATCATTTCGACTCGATCGGACTGTTTCACTTGACTGCTCCTGCTCTGCTCCATGACTATTTTTGTCCGATCTATCAGTTTTTGATACTTGTATCTACCTCGATATCGACTACGAGCTGTTTAAGTTGGACTTGGCCTCAGGCAGGCCATTGCAGATCATGATTTCTAGCACTATTTTCGTCTCCAATGAGTTCACATAGGGCACAGCCATGTCAGTCATACATGCTTTCTCCATGTGGACCCGGGTTACATCAGCCGCCTTACTCATTTGTGTTGAATCAAATCAACATGACGCGAATTTGATTTCCTCTAGGCAGTGGGATAAGCATTCCGAAAAAAGCGCCAATCGGAATGGATTATCCCACTATCTCTCCGGACAGGCCTTTCTCGGTTCCCGTCATTTTCTCTTCACTACATCCAGCGGGCTGCGGTCCTCCCCATGTCAGTTCTTTCTTCAAAGCAGTCCTCAGGCTGGTACAATCGCCTTGCAGCCTTCAACGTTGAGGATCTCTTTACTAGCAAGCGGGAACCCGGCCCGCCACGTAAGGTCTTTGTCAATCAGGGCCTTCCCCAAGACTATTATGATCATCGCAGCCGACTCAAGAAGGAGGTGATCTACACGTCCAACCAGGTCATTACGTCCAAGTATACAATTGTTACGTTCGTCCCTAGAAATCTCTTGGAACAGTTCAGGCGAATAGCAAATATGTGAGTGCTCAGTCCGTGTTTTGTCATCCAGCAGATATAATATTTCGTAGCTTTTTCCTTGGTGTAGCCATTCTTCAGTTCTTCCCGAAATTCTCGACTATCAGTGGTGGAGTCGTGATCTTACCGCTACTTATTATTCTGGCAATAACGGGGGCTAAGGATGGCTATGAGGATTTCAAGAGGCATCAATCAGACAGAAAGGTCAA
>Ga0153934_1000009_pt1 | contig 44621 bp, 48 predicted proteins | sample TSNJ018MetaG_FD_104708 | JGI IMG/M metagenome (GOLD analysis project Ga0153934, IMG submission 104708) | Attine ant fungus gardens microbial communities from New Jersey, USA - TSNJ018 MetaG | ecosystem: Host-associated > Fungi > Mycelium > Unclassified | place: USA: New Jersey, Wharton State...
ATTGATCCGGTCACTCCGCCTTTCTCATTCGTTATGCCATAAAAGTGTCCTCAAGTTCCTCCATGTTTCTGAATCACGATAAAGGTATTTCATGGAGTTGAACATGCCAGGCTGGATGGTCTCTCCTCTATTTTGGAAAAGCCACATGACGGAACCCCATGTGAGAGCAGCAAAGAGGGAAAAGTAATGCGAATCAGGTGGAACGGGCTTCACAGGTGAGCTGGCCAACGAAGATCGGGAGGATGTATTGTATGGTGAGGAAGCTCGAGGTATGAAGGACGAGACAACGCGTGACACTACATAAAGAACTATCTATGTTTGCTTTTGAGTAAGGTTGCACTCTTGCAGATTTTTTGGTGATGGCACGGACCTGTTCATTGACGGCGTTTCGTTCGCCGAAGACAATATAGCCACCAAGGAGACCCGCAATGAATGTGTCGCTATTTCTTGGCTTCCCGTTATTTGCCTTCTTTTGGATCAATAGGAAGACTTTGTATAATGCTACAAATTTGGCAAGGTTGAAGGCATGTTGCTTGGTCGCCTTGAAAATAATTCTGGCACGGTCTTTCCAGCTGAAAGGAGAACATTATAAGTTTCAGAGAAGTTTGTGAACCGGTAACCGATGAAATCAGCTTGTAGGGCTCCACAAAAGTAAAAAGGACAAACCTTCCATGACCGAAAAGGATAGACATTACCAGAGCATGGGGAAACCTGACTTTGACACCGTACACGAAACCATTACGCGCTCCCTTCAATATTGCGAGGTAGTCGTGGTAGGCCTCGTTCATAATAAGACCATTGTGTAAGGTGGTCATCATGAAAGGAGGACGAGTTAGAGCGTTGCAATCACATGTCAGCGTGTACTGTTATACCTCAAGGCCAAATGACAACCTCGGGTATCGTGCAGACCAGGTATGCCACATTCTGTACATGGACGTGTGCGGTTCACTTGATATGGGGCGTCCATAGGCGTAACCACAACTCATTGGACATCCGGTAGTCGTAACGAAAGTCCACGATGAATAAGCTTCCACTTTTGGATTGCCTGATGTGTCACATTTTGAGAGACGATACACGATCGCGTGAGAGTAGATTTTGAGGCGGATGTAATTTTGATTCTTTCTTCATGTATCGATGAACGAAATGACAGCGCAAGGCATTCAGGTCAACCTGGTCAAGGACTTTTCGGGATAACAAAGCTCATTATTTTTTTCGGCCAGGAAGGACATGACAATTGGCGGTCTGAAATGAAACTCCGCGATCTGTTTTTAACTTCAATATCTAGATTGGCTAACATTGAGGCAGCCGTTATCAGCCCTGGAATCACAACCAAAGTTGAGTTTTGTCAATAACACTTTTGATGATGCCTTCTGCCTCGTGTCGCGGTCAAGATTGTGATCGCCAGATGTTCTCAACATATGTTCCAACATTCTTGGAGGCGTTCTCTTCACCCCAAAGTTTTGCATCAAGATCAACATATTTACCATTATTATGAAGGCACATGCTATTCAGTTTGTCCGCAGGAATACTGTGATATCAGTGTTGACCATATATTGTGCTTTTGTCCACAGTAGCAAGACGTGCATTGTCATGGAACGGATCCGTGGAGAAATGATAGCGAAAAAGTAGGCCTTTCGTTCCGAAAAAAAATCGAAGGAGATGATTTTCTCTCAGCTAAAAAAGATGGTCGAAGAGTTAAGGACAAAAGGCGTCGGTATCTGTAATGCAGCTAGGTGATTCTTCGTTGTAGGTTCCCACACATTATCGGGGGCCTTTCAAGACTTTTGACAGTTTTCACCGACAACCACGAAATGGTGTAGAAGTCTGTCACTTGGTTATCACTACTGCATACCCTGATATTCGGAAGCTCATCGCACTTCAGGCCCTGGTCTGTCTTCATGGATGACGATTTGAACAGGCACGCCAGGACGATGTGGTTGGGATTATTGATTGGTAAACTGCAGGATGGTTTCTGCGGCATCGTACGTTGACCCACAATACTAGTTTTGGGGAAAAGAAATTGACGAATTCTTGACTTCAATGTCTATGAACTGAAAATGGAGAATATTCAACAGCAATATCTTGGAGATGATTGAGCGGCGCGACTCGAAATCGTATTAAATGACTATCAACTGATTGATTTCAAGATGTGAGCGATTGTTGGATACAGGCAAACGGCATTAAATAGGACTGATCGTTAGTATTCCATTGTCATATCTCAAGGGATCAACTCTTGTCTGGTCAGAAGGTCCCATGTAGCGGTCTTGCTCTGGTCGTAGGTCCCTTGACCATCGAATCGATGCTCTTTTTGTTTCTTATTGGCATACCACATGGCGGTGTTGCGCACCAATCCCCAATCGATCGTTGACGATTGTAATGCTTCACCATCGCATCGAGCCAATTCTAAAGCCTCCTTCACCCATTCAACGCAGTTCCAATCTTCATAACCAGGCTGGCCAGCACGAATAGGCGTGCTTTGAAAAATGTTGATGAGTCGGTCCATGTTTCTTATCCTGCTGATTATGATTCGGACAAGAAGCATCTTGGTTGGTTTTAATGGGATGGAAGTTGCCTCGTACTGCCACGCCACTCCCATCGATGTCATAGTCTTTTTTGCATGAAAGCGCAACCCATTCTCCTCGGTATTGGATCCGATTATGAGGCTCCAGTGGTATCTGCGAAGCGGTTGATTAGCGATTTTTTGGATAAAACGGCCTTGTTGAGCCCCGTTAGATATTCCAGACTGTCTCTTACGTATCTTCCAATCCTGGCATTTTTGGTCGTCCGCCTCGGGCGTAAAATGCGACGTAGAGGAGTTCCTCGTTGACAGACATAATGTGGCGACGGTGAGTACGATTTAGATGAGAACGATCGTCAAGTAAGCTCAGAGCGTTGATTGTTTTTCTTTCGAGAATGGGGGTAACCTAGTAAAGAGCATGACGGATGATGTATCCTTTTATGCCAGGTGCAGTTGACTGAACATTGTAGAAAATTATGTAACAAGGAGTTCATAGAATCACACAGAAAGCTGAAGTTTGAGATGCCGACCACGTTCTAGTTCTGGTGAATGTGATAGGCTAGAGATCATCCTGAGTCATGAGACAACTTCCGTAGCTTATCGCTGGTCATCCTGACGCTTTGCTGTACTGTGCACCTGAGATCATCAATGTTTTGTCTGAACCAAGAAACAGTTCTGCCTAATCTAGTTTCTTAGATATAATAAAGAGTTTTATGTGTTTTTTTTTCTAAATCATCAATTATAACGGCAATTACTCTAGATACAAATGAGCAGGGGGCAATTGGGGATGCAGTAGCAGACCCTGTGGCATGTGTTATAAGCATGCCTCCTGAGTACTAACTAGCCCAGGTGTTGAAGTATAGTCCATTTGCACCTCATCATCCTCATTCTCCTCAACGTCATCTATTATTATAATGATTATCTTTATTCTTACTATGACAGCTCCAGAGACATTTACATGGTTACTTCCATTTCTACATAGCTTTAAGTTTGGTACTTAAAGCTCTAGTTAGCCTATCCTGGGACTAACCTTCTCTTCTTGGTCCTAGTTTTTAGGAAGTGCACAGTCTAATTGATTACAGAAAACGGAGTTCGTCTTGGTAGTACAAAAGAAGGTACAGTACTCTACCTATTTATGCTGAAGGAATGTCTCAGATGTGGTAAGTTGGCATATGATACATGACGAAAATAAAAACACCATGGTAGAACATGACTTCGTGTCGAGTGAGCCAACACCAGTGACTGGCTTAATATATTGTCCCTTATTTGTTGAAGGTGGACGAGCACACTTAGGATTGGAATCACAGATATTAGTCAGCTTTCCTGCTCGAAAAGCCATGTTTTCTAGTAGTATAAATACCTAGAGTTCATGTAATCACACCTCAGTTGTTACCACTCTGGTCAATGTCTGAGGTATGTCTTCTCGTCTCTTTCCTTGTGGTCTATTGTTCATGCAGTTCACACAGATTGTATTATCATAGTTGTTACCACTCTAGTCAATGTCTGAGATTGTGTTATATTGATCCAGAGTCACCTGTGCACCTGTAAGTACAACCAGAATTTACTAGGCTTGCTGCTTCCTGGGCCAAAACCCAAGTTAAACCTGAGAATAAGAATGACTTACTTGGAGGAATTGCTAGTTGAGAACAAACTGGAGATTTCCTACAGATTTAGCTACTTATACATAGTAGAGGTAAAAATCTGCACCGGATTGCCTTGTAATAAATACTGAGGGTTTCCTCAGCTTGTTCTCAACATAGCACAACTTGTAAATTGCTTCTCTATTCAATTCTAAAACTGTCTCCCTCAATTCTGAGTAAACTGGGCCAAGGGAGTGCTCAAGCTGGAATTTCCTGGTGTTTACAGGCTGGACCACCTTGTCTTTGTTGTCTAGGGATTTGCTTGATAGGTAGAACCTGCTTCTGAAGTCTGTCAGTGGTGGGTGTCTGCAGGGCATAACACAGTGTGGGGGTAGTTCTCGACTTCAACCTATATGTTGAAATATAATTGAGGGGAGGGTAAAATTGGATAGCGAATACAAACAACTAGGCTACTTATATACCTACCTAAAACAATAGAATATCGATAAAAAATCACATGCATCATGCTCGCATGAAATCCAAAATCCAACACTATCTTTCCAACTACTGGATTTAGAGATCAGACACAATTCATTCTCTCTATAAGTATATTGTAAGAGTACATTGTTCCCACGTGGCCTGTACAGCTCACACTTCACAGAACTAGACCACCACCCTTCTCGAGAAAGAGAACGTCATCAGCACCACCCTTCTTTTCAATTCCAAACAACCGCAAACCACACACACAAACTGTCAGTCCATGGCGAAATACCAAGAAGCGCTTCGACTCCTCGACGATCTCGAATCCTCTTCTCCAGATTCTTCAGTGGGTATAGGTGTTAGTGGTAGTGATAGCGCTGGTCCAAACGCTCCAACCCCTTCCTCTTCTTCCTCTTCTTCCTCCTCTTCCTCTCGTACAACTCGCCGTCTAGGAGCAGGAGCGGGAGCAGGAGAAGCATCCGCATATCTCGATGAACTCCAACTAAAAGCAGCCGAACCCACAAGCAGACCATCATCTATCGTGCACACCACACCCATCTCTCGTTCCTGCACTCCCACAATGAGGAAGAGCACGGAAAGAGTCAAATTGGGAAGCGGCGGCGGTGGTGGATCGTCTATTCCACTGCAGAAACAGTTATCGTTATCGTCGTCTTCGTCTTCTGGGGTTGATAATCCAAACACCAAGGGCATCGTTCCTTCTTTGACGGCTGCTGCTGCTGATAGTACCACTTCAAGTGGAGGTGGTGGTGGTGGTGGATGGGGATGGACAACATCAGCTTGGGGCGCCGCATCCTCCATGTTCCACCAAGCAAAAACCGTAGTCGACGAACAAGTCAAACATCTACCAACAAGAAACGAACAAGCAAGAAAATGGGGCGAAGGCATGCTCGAATACGCAAAGAACACACAATTGGATAAACTCGGTACGTTCTTTCCAATCCAAAATTCTCCTCTTCTTTCATCTGGCACAAAAATGACCGAGGATTGGATGCATTGTGTTGGGTGTATACGCGCGCGCGTGTGTGCGGTTCAGGTCAAGATTTCAAACGTGTGGGATTATCAACGTTGTCGGATATCCTGAACGTGGTTGCACCTCCTATATCCGAACATGAAGTTATTCAAGTCTGGTTGAGCCATGATATGCAAGGCTATGATGGGATCGAATCCTTGACTTATCGTTCTCTCGCAAGAGTGAGTGAAAACAGCTCTGAATAAATACCTAAAACGTGACCAAGAAATACAGATCATGGAACAAGTCGAAGGCGGCGATCTCATCGTGAACAGAGGCAACGAATCCAAACCCAAAGAATCCTCATATCGGGATTTAAACGCTGCAGACGACTACGAAATGGCGATCAAACTCTGTCAAGCCAACATTGACCAACTCGTGAAATCAAACGGGAAATCTCAACCTCAAATCGTTGATAAACCTACATCACCAGAGTCATCAGTGACGACACCAACAACTTATTCTCATGTTTATCTTCGTATCCAACCTTTCTTCACCACCCTCCTTGCTCCTTCTACCTCTGATGTTCAACGACAGTTCTCGTTCCTTGTTTACCTCTCTGATCCCGAACACCAGTTGACCCGAATGACAATGACACAGATTGTGCCATGTCAGTGGTTGGAGATATTTGATGACTTTGAGTGGGTAGAGGAGTTGATTGCAGAAGTGTTGAGGGTTGGTGTAGAAGTGATTGGACAAGAATATATCGTTGCTAGGATGGGATGGGCGGGGAAGGGTCAACCGATGAAAGAAGTTGGGAATAGTTGAGTATAATTGCAGTGTATTACAGCTTTAGTGACAAAATATGCTACTGTTTCTTGGGCTCTTCTGGCTTGGGAGGAGGTAAATGCTTGAGGTTGTCAGGCCTGGGAGTGGTGGTGCCCTCACCGACCTGCTCCCAAGGTGATAGAGATTCAAAGTTGCTGAAAGGAGCAAATGGATAAAGTAAGGGAGACAAGAGAATGAATGCACACACCGGAATGCCTGAGTGAGTTGAAGAGGTTCGTAGACAACGCGTTTGCGTTCTTCGTCATAGCGTACTTCAGTATATCCCTGTGACGGAAATCAGATGAGTTTGATAGAAGGAAGGATAGTTACAGTGAGAGGAAAGTCTTTGCGCAAGGGGTGACCTTCGAAACCATAGTCGGTGAGGATGCGACGGCTTTTGTCATCAACGAACGGGTCGATCATACCAGGACTCAAAGACTCACAGATCGGGATGGCCAGTGAATATGATTCCAAAGAGATCCCAAGCTTCGCGCTCATACCTGATACAGGGTTAGCTGGTACAAGGCTGGGACTAAAAGAGAGATACCAATCAGCACCACGGAAAACCTCGATGGCGCTAGGGACGGGGTCTGCCTCTCCAGCATAGGTCTTAACCCTGATGCGACCGCCGTACCTGACGCTCAGTAGATGGTAAACGACTTCGAAGCGTTTCTCGCGCTCGGGATAGTCTACACCGCTGATATCCATGACACTCTTAAACTGACACTGACTGTGGTCGCGGAGAAAGGTGAGAACGGGGACGACAGCAGAGGGGGGGATGTAGAGGGTGAGCTCGTCATTGAGGACAGAGAACTGGTGGATGAATTTTGGGAGACATTGGGTGAGGTAGGAGGCGTAGGTGTGGAGGGACTCTGATGTTTGAGCGTGTTTTGTGAGGGCGATGTTGGGGGAGGTGGGCTCGGTGAAGGGGGCTGGAGGGGGTGATGAGGGTGGGTGGACAAGAGGTGGACAAGGCGTACCGTGAGTAGAGGCGAGGCGGTGCTTGTTGAGGGCAGGGCGGGGGAGTGAGCAGCGCACGGACCTTACAGCGGCGCGAAGAGACATGGGGGATGGCAACTTGTGTATGTGCGCGTTTTCCACTCGGCAACTCCCGGAGGAAGCTCGGCCGATCTCGGCGGCAAGTTGCGGCATTGGCATGGCTTACCACCACCTGGACTCGCTGCCCTATTACGACTCTGATCTGACTACCTTTCCGTTTCTCAGAGACAGGGCACTTGACGAGATTACTCGGGAGCTGGGCACGGTGCCCACGCAGCTGCACCCCGGTGTGCCCCCCGATGTCGAACTTTTTGAGGTGCGCAGTGTACGCGACTGGGGGAGAGACGCTGACATGAGATTAGAACCATCCGATGCTCAGAGCTGAGATAGCGCGTGTAGAAGCAAAGGAAAAATTTCCTTCGCTGGATACGTTGAGGTACCAGCTGCCGGCGCCGACATCAGGGACTGCCACGGATGAGGACTGGAAGGCAGCGTTGGACAACGCGGGGGCACAGCTGGAGCACCAGAGAATACGGTATGCATGAATGATTTGGGCACTGGGTGAGTATTGACTGGGGGCAAGGCACACGAATATGGCATTGCTGCAAAAGTATGGGGGGAATGCGTGGCGAATCCACAACTATGAGTTGGAGCAGGAGGCCAAGAACATGGAGAAGCGACTGGAGGAGGTCAGGGGGCAGACGGTGGAGGTGAACCGGGAGCGCAAGAACACGCAGGAGGAGATTGGGCGGGAGTTGACGGGGCTCGAGACGCGGTGGACTGAGCTGGTGTCGAATGTGCTGCAGATCAGGATGGCGAACGGGGCGCTGGAGGAGGAGGTGGAGAGACTGAAGAATGTTACGTAACTTATGATTAGCTAATGAGTTAAGGAATGGAATATACAAAGGACAAGACATGGCACCTACAGCGAAACAATTCAAGGCGGTGGACATCAACCGCCGATTTCTCGCGAAAAACACAAGTGGAAACGCGGCGAAACTGAGCGCAGCGACTGCTCCCTGCCAGCCAGCGCACGCGCACTCGCGGCTCGTCTCCACAAAGCTCACCCGCAGCCCTGCCCCTGTCCCCCACGGCTGGTCCACCACTCCCTCCTCGCCCCTCCCCTCCGCTCCCCCTCTTCCCCAGCCACCAAAGCCAGCATGGCGTCTTCTCGCTCCAGCCCCTCTCCCTCCCAAACCCCACTCCCACGAGGCAGACACCTTTCGCGGCCTCCATCTCGATCCAAACGCACACCACTGGGATGAGGTACGCTCCCCTTTCTCCCAGTAGCCATTTCCTTCATTTTCTCCACAGATGGAGGAGGACAGCGACGACTTTCTCGGCGGTGTCATCGAATTCGGCGATGGCAAGCAGTACAAAGTAGAAGCCGCCCTCCCCTCCGACCAGCCCGTCGCCAAGCAGGACCGTTTTGTCGACGACTTTGACCGCAGCTGGCCAAAATCCAAACCCTCCCCAACTTCTTCTCCGCCACAGCGCACCAGCCCCGCTCTCTCAACATCCACTCCCCATCCTCAATTGTTCAACGAGCGTTCAAACAAGCTGGAACCCTACAATCACCGTCCCCCTTCTCCACGTCCTCCCAAATCCGTTCAGCTCCTCCACAAGTCTGAATCGTCTTTCAGGACTGGCGCTCCTAGACGCTCTGATATGGGCCCACCACCGCGTCGCCCCTCACAAGATACCCCCAGTCTACGTCCGCCCCCCAGAACACCCACATCTCCCATTCACCCATCCCCTCAGCCGCCACCTCTGCCAGCAGCACCAAGTCAAGCTCCCCCTTCTCCCCCCCTCTCACACACATCCTCTGTCTTGTCACCTCATTCTGCAATAGCGGCCCTACCCGCCACCACAGATCTGAACGAGGTCACAAAAGACTTGATGCAGAGCGCTGCACAGAGAGCAAAGGTAAGGAAGATCGAGGAGGAGAAGGAGAGAGAGGCCCAGAAGGAACGAGCCAGGCGCAAGGCTCTACAGCTGGAAGAGAAGATGAAGGGCGAGAAAGACAGCGACGCAAGACAACTCAAGGTCTGCTTTCTCATTCTAGTTGTCTGCCCCGTCTTGATCTCATTATCAGGACCGGGAGAAAGAAGCCGTCTCTTTTATCGAGGACGTTCTAGATACCACCAATGCTCTATCGCTATCTAAAAATATCCCTCGTCGGCCACCATCCCTTTCTGATCAACAGCAGCGAGTATCACCAGAGGTGTCTCCGATCCAAGGTCCAGGAATGCGACGAACTTCTTTTGGTATCGGCACACGCCCCGAGGTGCCGTCCCTCGCTTCACAAGCGGAATCATGGAGAACAAAAGGGTATCCTTTGCCTGAGAAGCATACGCACTTTCGTCCAGCTCGGCCACCCCAACAGCAGCAACCAGAACCTCAAACAACTCTGGCTACATTGGTTGGAGCTCCTCTGGCATTGGACCATGTCGCCGATATCGTAGAGGGACCCATGACTGATCTTCAAGTCGTAGATTTCTTGAATATGGCTGACTTGGTTCGTGAGGATGACGAGAACAAGGAGAGCGAGTCTCAAAAGCAGCAGATCGACGGCGAAAAACAGGCACTCTTGAGTACGATCAAGATTCGACCCATAGCTAGTGATTTCTTTGACGACAAGTCAAAAACCACTGTATCTCCTGTCCAAGCTGAGAACAATGTGTGGAAGAGAAAGACGAGCGTAAATGTCTCCGTCCAGGCTGATGAAAAAGACAAGGTAGTGCCTGTCAAGGATGAGCAAACGTCAAGTAACTCGCCTGTCGTGTCGACAGTGTCTGCGTCACCCCATCCTCGTTCACGGTCGCATGCAGAGGCGTCAATGTCAGCCCTTGATGATGCTATGTCAAGAATCAAGGGTGCACTTGATGGGATGCAAGCAAATGGAGCTGCAAGCAAAGAGAACAGGCCACACGCAGGTACATCAGAAACAGAGCAACACCATCATCCTCCTGTTCCTCGGACTTCCTGCCCACAACCACTGTCATCGTCATCTGTGGCAGCGAAACATGTTCCCCGAGAACGATGGCAACCTGCACCTTTGGCTCAGCAAGTCAATGAAGAAAAACTCGAAGCGCTTCGAGAATCTCCAAGTACCTCAACGGATCCATTGTGTTCACCACCGCTATCAGATGCATCGTCCACCTCTGTCCCTGCCGTCCACTTGCCAAACATCTCACACAAGATTGTACCTGTATCTCCAAAACAACAAAATGCGTTTTCTCGGGCTCCGCCCCAGCCGAGATATGATTGTCTGTCATTTGATCCTCCTGTGCTTGGCATGAAGAAGAGAGAATTTACCGTGGATTCTGTGTTGTTCAAACCACCTTATGGCAGTGGGTTCAAGTCGAACAGAATCAGGGTATCGTTGCCTGCTGGGACCAAAAATAATGGGTTGCATGTAGGTCCGAGGACGGTCAGTCTTGCGCCGAAGTATACCGGAGGAGGGAATGGGAGTGTAGGTGGAGGGTTCGGGAAGGCGGACGGAGCGATCAGTTGGCGGAAGGGTGGTACCACTCATTCTCCCGCTGGCGCTGTTACAAAGGCGGAGGAGGACAAGAGGAAAAAGAAGAAGGATCCTGTGCCTGTGGGGAGACAGAAGAGTGAAGGAGAAAGTGTGTCGGATGTGAGTGTGGAGAAGGTTGCGATGGAGAAACAGGTCCAAGATGATCTTGTGACGAGCCCGCAAGTGGTGACGCGGATAACAAGACAACGACCCAAGATGCCAGCTGGTTCTGTAGTGGCGTTCATCCGTGATTCGAGGATAGATGCTGTGGAAGCTGATCCTAAACCTCTTGTGAATTTTATCGTGACGAGTGAATTGGATGAGCCAATTGTCGAGGCGTTTTCTGGTGGTTTGACAGAAGTGGAGAAGAAGGGCTTGATCATCAAGGATGAGGATGCGAGTGTGAGTTGTGTGCCTTTCAATAATCTAGTTGGGTCGTCGTCCTCGGCGGATGGGGCGAAGATAGGGACAGAGGCTTCCGGTCTGACGACAACGTCTTTGTCTTCGCCTTCTGCTTCCGCGATCGGTCAGCTCCAGGCACCCGAGACGAAAGCTATGGAAGTATCTGTGAGTGCAACTTGTTGCTGGATAAGAGCTGCAATTGATTTTTTCATACAGGCTACGATAAGTAGTATTTCTTCTGCTTCTTCGCCTGGCTATCCGTCTACGACTTCGTCCTGGGGAAGGTCATCTTTAAATGTTCCTATCAAGGACGCGGGAAGTGTTCGAGTACCCGATCCAGAACACCTGAAAGCTGTATGGTCGCAGCCCAACAAAGCTGCTGGGAATTCTGTCAATTCTTTACAAGACATTGTGGATGATTTGGCTACGGTGAATTTTTCTATCCAAGATGTTAAATCTGAAGATGGAGAGACGCCTCCCTCTACGCTACCGACGACTGCGTCGCGCATGTCGTTACATGAGGTGACCAAGGCTTTCCAAAAGGTACCTTCGTCTTCTCCTCCCTCCAATTCGTCAACGACTCTGAATAGAAATCCGACTTTGATGTCTCCACCATTGAGCAGTGATACGCCTTGTACACGATCGCCGTATTCTTATTCCCCCATGTCACCTACGAATGCGATGAGAGTGCCGCAGCCTTTGTATGATTATTCTTCCCAGCCGCCTAGCCAGGCTGTGATTTATTCTCATCAAGTCAGTTCTAGTCCTGTTGCGAGTCGTTTGGGGGTGAATGGGCATGGACCGCCTTCGATGCGGGTGTACTCGGGGCCTCCGTTATGGATACCGCCGGGTCCTTCTGGACCTGGGAATCCTGGTGCTGTTATGAGGCCTGTTTTATCGCCTTATCCGACTCATATGGTACCTTTTGCGACGCCGAGTTATGGACATCCTATGGGAGGGATGGGGACGGGACAACCGCAACCTGCGGTTGGGACGAATGGTGGTGGTGGTGGTGGGAGGGGACGAGGTGTGCCTATGCATTTGAGTCCTGCCATGCCTCATGCTCATGCCCAGGCTCATCCTGGAGCGGCAATGTATGTGACTAGTCCTGCGATGATGCCTATGCAGCCTGTACCGCAGCAAAATCATGCTGCTGCTACTGCGTATATGGGTGTTCCTCCGCCTCCAATACCACCTTCTGCTGCTGTTGTTGGGACGCCTGGGAGAGGACAGTCGAGAATAGATATACCACCTTGTGTGAATGCATTAGAAGGACAATCACTTCAGCTACATCAACATCAACATCAACATCAACATCAGCCACAGCTTCAACTTCAACTTCAACAACATACGACGGTGACGTATAATCCTGCTAGTTATGTTAGGTCACCATGGTGAAACTCTTGTGTTTTTGGGGTTTTTTTTTTCGTTCTTGTGGTTTGTCCTCGTTTTTGGTGCATCGAGTTATTTTATCAGATGTGTGTTTTTGAGTTTTTGTTTTGAGAAGAGAAAAGAAGTTTTTTCTTTTTTTTTTTTGGTCCTATTACTCTTTCTTTCTTTCTTTCTTTCTCCTCCCCTTCTTTTCCTCCTACAATACCCGCCGTTGTCGTTGTTTGCTGTTGTATCTATTGCAGTACACAAAAAAAAAAGAGAGAGAGAGAAAAGTCCTGTTGTGTGAATTTTGTTGCGTTATAAGAGGAATGAGATGTGGAAGGAAGTTGGGCATGACCGTCTTTCCCCTCCCCTTCTCTCTCTTTCTTCCTATACCAAGACCGAATTGTTCTTGTGAAGGAATGGGAAAAGAAACAATGCGAAGCATTTTTTTAGAACGAAATTAAGTATATTTCATACAAAAGGGGAATATAATAACTGGATGATGTTCAAACGGAAAAAAAATGAAATGATCTATTCGGATGAAAAAAAAAAAGGTGCTTCAAGTCAATCTATACGGCGAGTTTGACAGCTTCGGCAGCTGCATCGTCTAAACTGTCAAATGCAACGATCTTGAGACCAGATTCCCTAATCATCCTATTTGAAAGGAATGTAGAACGTCAGGTGCTCCCCTTGTCGTTTCAAAAAAAAGAGACTTACTGTTTCGCTTCCTCCTCTTTTGTACCCTTTAGTCTGACGATGAGAGGGATGTCGAGACCGAGTTCTCTGGTGGCTTTGATGACGCCCTCAGCGATGTAATCACAACGCATGATACCACCGAAAATGTTGATAAAGATGCTCTTGACGCCCGAATCGGCGAGGAGAATTTCGAATGCTTTCTTGACGGTCTCGGGAGTAGCACCTCTTAAAAAATTGAACAATGAGAAACGCGAAATATTTTTTATTTTTTTATTCAAAACTCAAAATCGAGACTGACCCTCCGACATCAAGGAAATTGGCGGGGTTGCCACCGTGCAATGAGAGGACGTCCATCGTAGCCATGGCAAGACCAGCACCGTTTACCAAACAACCAATGCTACCGTCGAGCTTGATGAAATTGAGGTTGGCTCGTTGTGCCTCGACTTCGGATGGTTCCTCTTGTGAGATATCACGGAGTGCGAAAATGTCTTTTTGACGGAACTCTGCGTTGTCGTCAAAACCAAATTTGGCGTCCATGCTGAAAAAAAAAAGGTACTTGGTTAGTGACAAAGGCGTGTTGAGTGAGTTTTTTTTGTGAGCTTCACCAGAGAACTTGGCCGTCTTTGGCAAGAGCCATAGGGTTGATTTCTATCTGCGTGGCGTCCTTGGCCTTGAAGATATTATAAAGCTTGATAAAGATGTCTGCTGCCTGGTTTTGAGTGTCAGTGTCACTGAGGCCGAGCTTCTTGGCAACCTCGATCGCTTTGGGCTTGCTGAGCCCTTTCTCAAAGTCGATGGGAGTGGTGATGATGGCACTAGGGTCCTTAGCGGCGACCTCTTCGATGTTCATACCGCCCTGTGCAGAAGTGACGAGAACGACACCTTGAGACTTGCGATCATTCAAAACCGCGACATAATATTCATGCGCCGGTTCACGACGTTCGGCAAGCATGACCTATAAATTATGAAGATATGAGGTCAGGGCCACAAGAAACTTATTCTTTGAAACCTTGCACACACACCGCATTGCAGATGCGACCTGCAGCTCCCGTTTGTTTTGTGACCAATTTTGACCCGATCATCTGCGCTGCAGGGTCTTTGGCTTGTTGAGGGCTGATTTTTTTTAAATCAAAGGCGCATGGAGTTAGCTTGTGATGACGTTCCATGCTGCCCTAGAAAAGAATACCTACTTCTCAACCATCTGGACACCTCCCTGTAAACCAGTGTTGAATTTGCCCTTGCCACGACCACCTGCAAGGACTTGAGCTTTGATAACAAGTTTACTCGTGCCTATTGCAAGGAAAATTAGGAAGAAACCCGATAACAGGTTATGATTCTCCCAAAGCTAACCAAAGTTGTTGGCGACATCGAAAGCCTCTTGGGGTGTTTTAGCAGCAACACTCTTTGGCGTTGGTATTCCAAACTAGATTTTTTCCTGCAAGATCAGGTCTGCGAATTCAGAAAGTGGCGAAGCTGGCTCACGGAATTCAAAAGGTTCATTGATTGGTATTCATGGATGGAGAGGAACCGCCTCTGACCTACACCTGCAGCCTGAAGTTCCGTCAAAAATTGCTGACTTGATAAATATAGAAAACGTACGCGTGAAAGGACACCAGCTGTTCGGAGAGTCGAGAACATATTAACGGAGAGAGAGATTAGTAGGACCAGGCGTGAACGATGGTGGGTAGATACTTCTGTGATGGTCCTTAGTCAGCAGAGAGTTACCCCAGGCAGCACAACTTTTTTTTTCATCAAGTTCCAAAGTGATGATGACGGTTGCTCCCTGTTTTCGCTTCCTGTCTCTCATTCGACGAACTCTTGCAGATCGCCGCAGGTCAGGCTTTGGAAGAATGAATCCGATTCTCACCTTGAGTTCGGACAAGCTCTTTTGTTTTGTGGGCTGTTCGAAATTTGGTTGAGGAATAGTTGTATACATTGTTTTTAACAAGCGAATGGCAACAATTTTTATCCTGATGTTCTAGACTGGAACAAGAAAGGAAGGAACTTCTATGCGTTGGGGGAGGGTGTCATCTGGCTCCAATGCTTATGCGAAACTAAGTTGCTTCTCTCCCACTCACCCATGCCAGCTTCGAATACTTTTGACTCTTGCCTGAATGACCATGACGATTCTCTACAGCAGCAGCTGTCAGTTGCGAGGACCGTTTTACTCCAAGCAGTCCATCTTTTAGATAATTATTTGACCTCCGATGACCAGTTGTCGGTGAGCTCTCAATATCTCTCTGGCTCTACTATCGGTGCGCATCAGCCGAGATGCGTCGAAAATTACCAAATCTCATGTCTGCCAGGTAAACACTTGCGCCATGCCAGGGATCACTTTGTCCTACTGGTGGCTTGTATGTCGCAGCCTCCCCCGCATATTCTATCATATGATACTCGCATCCGGAATACTCCAATGGAAACTAGCCGTGCAAGCGCGAAGGAAGCCCTACTCGACGCAATAAGTCAGCTTGAAGAATTGGTTTTAACCGCAGATATGAAGGCACCCATCACATTACATGCAGTGACACCCTATGCGCAGGAGTTCCAATCTACTTTCGGACGCGAGGTGCGATTCAGGCCCGCGCTTCAAATGATACCACTGATTACTGGCTTGCCTAGCTGTGGTTTGCTAGCCTACATTGTGTGCATCATTGGTCGATGGTAGATAATCAGATATGCCATTATGAATGCAGCTCACACAATTCCAGGTCCGAGTGCTTGCTGGGGAAATGGTGAGAGATCAATACTGCTATCCGAATGCAGACTCACTGGATAGCTGAGATAGAATATCAAGCTCACAGAAGATTTCGGATATGCTCCCTCTACCTTGGTGCATCAGGGTGAATCATCTCCGTTGCTCCTGACCTATGATTTAGCTTAACATCATTCAGATCGCATGGCGCCTTTAGGAAAGGCAAAAATTTGATTCCTCGTGTCTCCTAATATATTTTTAATCTTGTCTGTAATTTCTATTTCTCTTCACGTCAATATCAGTGCGTGGATAGTGTTTGTACTCTTTAAGCCAAGTGTCTCTTGGAGGCACGTGCACATTTGCTGTTTGCGCTAAATTTGTCCAACTGTCCTTTTGGATAGAAATAAATACAGTCATCTAACCTTTCACATCTTCCAACCATGTCAGAGCGTATGATTCCTATTGCGGGAGAGCAAAAGAAACGTGTTGTGAGCCCCGCTCATTTTATGCCCTGCAACGTCAAGCTCATTGACCCGCTCACACCTATCCTAGTGTTACTTTTTCGACTCTGACATCGGTGGTTTTCATTATGGACCAGGGCACCCGTAAGATGTGCTCTGCATCATTTCTAGACGACTTCTATAATTATTTTGGTGGTGATCGCCATAGGATGAAGCCTACGCGCATACGTATGTGCCATTCTCTCGTGATGAACTACGGGCTTTACGAGAAGATGGAAATATTTGTAGGTCATTACTGATCTCATGCATGTCACTCTAACTCACGATAGTATCATCCCTTCACGGATATCTTGATTGATGTTTGAAAAGCGTGCAAAACCTGCAACAAAACGAGAAATGACCCAATTCCACTCAGATGACTACGTTGAATTCCTCAGCAAAATCACACCCTCAAATATGAACTCTTTTGTGAGGGAGCAGCACAAATGTACGCTCATATCTCCATGTTAAGGATTGCGTTGACCATTTCTGCTCTTCCAATTTAGATAATGTTGGAGACGATTGTCCTGTTTTCGATGGCCTCTTTGACTATTGCTCCATCTCAGCTGGTGGGTCTATGGGTGAGCTGGATTTCCAACCTTTCTTTTTCCCTTCTCCAATGCATCCTTTTAGAGGGAGCTGCTAGACTGAGTCGCGACAAATGTGATATTGCGATCAACTGGGCTGGTGGGTTGCATCACGCGAAAAAAAGTGAGGCAAGTGGATTCTGCTATGTGAATGGTAGGTTGCCGTTTTTCTCATCCCTCTACTACGTGCTTGTTCTTGATTCACTCCTCAAACTAGACATTGTATTGGGAATCCTCGAGCTATTACGGTATGTGCGCTAGCCCATCGATGACTCATGAATATTCTCTGAAACAGTTTTGGTTAGGTATCATAACCGTGTCCTGTACATTGACATCGATGTCCATCATGGGGATGGTGTTGAGGAAGCTTTCTATACCACTGACCGCGTAATGACCGTGAGCTTCCATAAGTATGGCGAGTATTTCCCAGGTACAGGTGAACTACGAGTGAGTAATCTTAATAAGGTGTTGTCCCTGATCGACCTTAATTTGCCGTCAGGACGTTGGTGTGATGAAGGGCAAGTACTATGCGTTGAACTTCCCTCTTCGTGATGGTATCTCGGATGAGAACTACAAATCTGTGTTTGAGCCTGTGCGCACTTTCACTGTTCTTCTAATATCACCATTGACCAATCATCAGGTCATCCGACTAGTGATGGAGTCCTACGATCCATCAGCCATCGTCCTACAGTGTGGGACCGACTCGCTTTCCGGAGACAAGCTTGGCTGCCTCAACCTTTCGATGCGAGGTCAAATCGTTTTCCTGAAAAAAAACTTCTCTTCTGATTACAGAGAACAGGTCACGCAAATTGTGTGCGATTTGTGAAATCGTTCAACAAACCATTATTGTTGCTTGGAGGTGGAGGTTATACGATGCGAAATGTAAGCCGTGCTTGGGCTTACGAAACTGGTCTTGCTGCAGGCTTCGAACTCGCACCAGGTGAGATTTAGCTGCCCATACTTATCACCGTATTGAATCATGCCCAATTCCAGACATTCCTGTAAATGAATATTATGAGTACTTTGGTCCAGACTATAAACTAGATGTCAAGTCCTCGAACATGGATGATTTGAACACCCCTCCCTATCTCGAGCGAGTAAAACGAATTGTGATCGAAAACTTGAGGCATGCTGGTGGTCCTCCGAGTGTACAAATGCAACGTATGGTTCTTATTCTCAGCCTAATATGATTTTGATTACAACCTACAGACCGACCCAACTTGCCCATTGATGATCTTCTGAACGATGAGAACCAAGAAGAGGATGAAGATGATCCAAATGAACGGCGGCCGCGCCGGCTACTTGACTCACGAAGACAAGCTGACGGCGAACTTTCGGATTCAGATGATGAGGGCGGTGGTCGACACGATCATATGAGTCACCGCAGACGTGGCCGTGGCGAGAGCAGTGATAGTGACAGTAAGCTCAAATATGGGATTAACATTGGCATTCTTGCATCAGGTTCAGCACCTACTCATGGTGCAGGTCCCAGTGGTCACACTACCACTGTGCGCATATTCTCATCAAACATTACAGCCGATGAAGAAGCATCGACGGATACTCCAGAAGATATGTATATGGATTTGGATGATACGCCGCCGGTTGAGGAAAATGGCACAAAAACACGTTTGGTGAATGGGGTTTCTCGTATGACATCTACATTCTCTTCACCGAAGGAAGCCAAAGAGTGGGAGGCAGGAATGGGTGATATGAACGTAGATAATATTCTTGCTGATGAGTCGGCTCCCTCAAAATCTTCGCCTATCACAACTTTCGCCAGCTGATTAGATGTATATACACCTGGGTTTGCCTGTTTTATGGTTTTGTTTGCATACCTTGTACACTATGCTTCACTATTAACTATATATTATTAGCACGTGATACTCGTTATGATTTGCATTCCAATGATTTCAAGGTTCTATCACAGGTTATATCACAATGTCGGAAGCTCAGCGACCATCACCGCCTATAACACAAACACAAACACAGTCTTCACCTGATCAAGCACGATATATTGAAATCAATAGATTGCGAGGTCATTCCCCTTTCCTTCATCTGGTTCATTCAACACTAATGCACAGGTATAGCGAAGGCTGCACAGCGACTGAAAGAATCAGAACGGTCACCGTCTGATAAAGTCAATGCGTATAACAAGCGGCCGTTTGATGCCACTACACCACAAATCGGACCCTCAAAGTCTCAGCCCCTCAAGCGTGATTCGAGGCTTGGGACTTACTTTGAATATGACTTATCCAAGATGGTCAACTCAAAAGGAGGTTTTCTTGTCGAGGACGGGAAAGAAGTTGATGAAGAGCGTATTCGGAAGGAAAAGCAGAGGGAAAGGGAAAGAGCCAGGCAGGATCAAGAGCCTCGTATGTTTTGACCCTGGTTTACAAATCTAGCCCTGACCATTGTATAATAGCTATTGTTTTAGATTCCATGCAATCTCTGAAATGTAGGGATTGTGGTTCACTGGATATTGACCATCAGTTCCGAAAAGTTTTCAGATGTTTGGTCTGTAAGAAATGCCAGAATGAGAAACCGGAGACTTATAGCTTGTTGACAAAGACCGAGTGTAAAGAGGTGAGTATTTTGGTTTTTTGACTGATTATTGCTGACGGCGATGTAGGACTATCTCTTGACAGACCCCGAGATGCGAGACGAGGAAGCATTGCCACATTTATTGAAAGCCAACCCGCATAAGTCGACATACGCAAATATGCTGTTGTACTTACGATATCAAGTCGAGGAGTTCGCCTGGAAGAAGTGGGGGTCTCCTGAAGGACTCGACGCAGAGTATGAGCGACGACTGTCCGAGAAGAGAAAGAAAAAGAATAAGAAATTCGAACAGAGTTTACGAGAGCTGCGGAGAAAGACGAAGGAGAGCGTTTGGCAACGCAAGAAAGATGAAGAGCACAAACATTCATTTGGTCCTAGTGAGAAAGGTGACACCGGTGTTTCTTTACAGATATGTCATACATGCGGATTTACTCTGGAATTTGAGGAGCTCTAGACCTCACTCCTTGCATTGTTTAGTTTATCCGAACCGAATTCTTCGGACTCTAGGCAGGTACGTCATTGCCACCTGAGTTATTTTCCATGAGATCAGGTGATAAAACCAGTGCTGACACTTGCAAATGTATGAGCGCTCATGGAGGATTGTTATTTATTGTTTCCATTGCCCAGTCAATCCGCATTTCATGGTCGACCCTTGAGTTAACCAAATTGGAATTGACATGTCCGACCTGCAACCGCGGGTGAAACGATGTGAGACATGTATCATTAGCTGATGAAGTTCCGACCCCTGCTTAGAACATAGGGATATGTTTTAATTCTCATAACGAATGAAACGCCGAGAACCCTATAGGATCTAAGAACGTGGTTCCGATATTTTATCCGTAGAAATTTGTAGAGACTTCGAGAATCGCGGATATAATGCAGTGTAGATGCGGTGCCTTTAAATTAGTGTTTGGATGATACTTCAATCTTTGGAAGTCATCCAACAGGGTAGCTCCCGGCCATGACATTACCATATCATGGTGGGATGATTCTCCGACCATCATCGTGAGGATGGGACGGTTGTGCCGCTACGGTGCTCTTCAGGTACCGAAAACTACGACGGGAATTGCTTTCAGATCTTTATGACAGCCGACCATTGCAGTAACTGTGAAAAATCCAGGATGATCATGCAGAATGTTGGTGTGCATTCTAAGAATAAATCCTTCTACTAATGCCCCATGATATCCGGCATCTCGGCACAGACTTTAGCCAACTAGCCAACTCTCCGCCTCCGCTCAACCTCTAGCCGACTTTTGCCCTCAAGAGGTTCATACTCCCTCACCTCAGGCAACATCCGCTAAGGTACGCTGGTTAGAAATTCGTTGTATGCCAAATTTTACCAGTTCATGATTGAAGTGACATAGTGAATCAGGAAATGTCAAGCGAAGTGAATCAAATAGAACACCGACACATCTCAAGGTCTTTGGAAGTTGAGAGGATCGAGACCAATATCTACCGGTCCAAATCGCTTTGGGTACCTCTACGGGCTCGAGGAGTTTTTGGCGGGTTAGTCTTGATATATTTTGGTATCGAAGTCCATCTTAGTCCACATCTTGGAACCAGCCAGGTAATCAGTCAAGCGTTAGTGTCGGTGACGAATGCTATAGACCCGCAGTATTCTCTTCATGTGAGCATTTTGAAATTTACCTCTTGCATCTTCACTAAATGTGGCCTCTAGTCCCTTCACGTATGACTCAGTCCAGAGATATTTTGGCAATGACTAATAGATGATACTGGCGGCCTACACCAGTGTTATTTTTTGACTAGTGCTTCTTGGGCTGTCCCTATTCTTTACGAAATTGACCGCGTTCGGAATGGACGAACATATGTTACTCGAGTCGTCAAAGCTATTCAAAACGGTCGTGTGATTTTTGTCATGCTCTGCTCGTTCAAGAAACCAGAGCCTTGGCAGCCTGGACATCAATCCCCAATGCCTTCTGTTCGACCACCAGAAGAATGCGAGCTGGATGAAGATAGACTTCTGAGGTCAGCTAAGCAGGAGAGCCTAGATCTGAGGGCTAAAGAAATCTATAAGCAATTGGCTGAGGTGTGTTATCAGGAAGATAATTTTCAGAATCAACGTTTGCTGAAATGACTTGTCCTACAGGAACAAGCTCGGGGTCCTTTGGCTATTAAACTTGCCGCCGAATACCAAGAGGGACCGGATGGAACGATCCTGATAATGTATTGGATAAAGGCAAAGGATATACCACATTATGACGTTCCTTTCCAGAAAGTAAGTTTGCTTCGTTTTCAGGTCTAGACAATACAATATCGGCATCAATTAGTGCATTCTCGGGTATATCTCCGACATGCGTCTGTAAGTCTGGTAGTAATCTTGATTTGTTTAACTCTCATTAAATCAATACAGCATCGACACAGCTGTGAAAAGTCTTGGTCTTCAACGAGGTGGTCGAGGGCCCACAGCCCTCAACATGAAAGTGGGTATCCATGATCACCAACACCCTGCCGTTTCGTAAGCTGAACACTGCATCATATCAGTCATCGTTAGATCATGCTATTTGGTACTATAGGTTAATATGCACTCTTGTTCTGTAAAAAGCTGTGCTAAACTGACTCAATTGTAGCGACGACTTCCACTGCGGGGATTGGCTTCTTTACGTCGTAAGTGATAATTATATATGCAAAGTTTTCACTGACACTTCGCGTTTTCTTCACTCATCTGCACGTGTCCATTCCTTGTATGTACATCATGAACAGATGACTTCCCCACGAACAGGGGGTGGCCGTGGAGTTACTCATGGGAAAGTTCGTTACCCTGATACCGCATTAAACAAAGAAAGACTAACAACCCTACTTTACACATAAAACTTGAAAATTCGTCGCTTTCCTGTCAATTTTCGTGCCGACTGGGAATGCCATTGTATGCATGGATATGCTCGGTGTGTGGCATTATCTCATTGTCACCATGGGATTGTATTACATCGCTCCTTGTGTGTGTGTGTGTGGATCAGATCTATACCCAAGACGGGAGGCTCATAGCGGTAACGTCACAAGAAGGTGTTGTACGTGCAGACGCTCGAGAACCTCAGAGGCAACCGGTCTCGGATATAGGCATGCCTATCTCGAATTCGTTTGCGAAGCTTTGAATTTGGAATATATCGATGCATCGTCAAATGCTGGCATGTTCGAGGAATCAATTATTGGGGTAGAATGGTTCATTCTATGACACGTGCTAGAAAGGAACAAAGTGCCTAGAAGAATTGAACCCTGACACCCACGAAATTCTAGCTGATATAATGGGCGTATCTAGTTTTGTTTGTAGCATTGCTGGGAGTGTTAACTAAAGATAGAACATCCATTTATGGAAGAATCTATTGTCTACTATTTCATGGGGCTTGGCACATGAAGGGAAAGGATCAGGAAGTCAATAGCATTGCCATGACACTCAGTAAATGAAAGAACAATAAGCATAAGCAATTTCAACATAGTTACAGCAACATTGGCATCCACCTTCAAATAGAGCGACAACTAGAAGGTGCTCACGAACGATAATCAATGATCGTTACCAGTTTGTCACACGACCTACTTCATACAGATACCCTTTAATGACAGTGACTGTTCCCTAGACAGGTTACAAGAACAGGAATCACAGTGTGACAGTGCCAATGGAAGAAGGAAGATATGATTAGACTAAGGGAGAAGGACAAGGCAATGATTTTGGTGGTGGTCGGGATTCACAAGGGATCAGAAACCTCAAAACAATACGGAAAGAAAACTCAGGGTCTTTAGTTCTTTCTACGGAATGAGCAACCTGAGTAAAATGGAGATTCAGAGTGAACAATCATAGATCATTTGAGTGGGTTACAATCGCACCTTCAGTTAACCTTCCCTTACCACCAGTAGGTTGGCATAGGATTGTTGAGCAGGAAGAACAATGGATGACAGTGGAGGGATTTGAAAAGATGACATTGACATTCAAGCAGCCTGTGATAAGAACATGAGTCAAGGAAAGACAGAACAGTAGCAGGATCAACTCACCTGGACACTTAACATCCAAAAAGCAAGATTTCGGTTGCTGCACAAGACATTTCAACTTGTGCTGTTTTCTTTGGGATTCGAGAGAAGGATTAAGCAAATCAACAGCAAGAGGCTGGCGAAAGAGATGATGAGCGACAATCAAAGTCAACAAGCTCAAACATACCCACCATTGTGTATGTTTTGAGAAAATGGTGTTAAATGACAAATGCTTTCGTTCTCGAGCTGTGGCGAGCACACGAACAGCGAGGAAGTTCTGTGGATATATACAAATAAGGTTCGAGCGTCGGAGTTTCAATCTCGGTATTTGCCAAATGCTTGCCCTCGTAATCCTGAGCGACTAAGAATCAGTCAGCTGACGGATGTCACGTTCTGTCGAAACGGGTGTCGACCATAGGCAAACCGGGAAGCAAGAGGTAACTGTGCTGGGTAAGTGTGACGTTGACTGGCTGAAACCATCGCGTAAGGTAAGTACAATAAAACAATCCGAAACACGAAGGGGAACAGACCTTTTTGTATTGTTGACAGAAGGTAACAGGGAGCGCCGGATTTGGGATGATCTCAAGATTCGCCTTGTACTTTATTCTATAAAGAGACCGCCACAATGATTATGCAGGTTTCGGGTCCCTCCTATTGAATATTCACCCGTGGTGAGTTTGTCGGCCTCGTTCCAAACCCGCTCTGACTCGTGCCCCCTGTGCCTTGGCTTGCGCAGTCACTGGCAAGTCTTCTCGATCACCCACCCCGCGCTTCATAAAGCTGACCAAACTCTCCTTTATCCTCGTACAGTCTCCTACCTGCGATCATCGCTACTGCTTTCGATCCATCTCTATCGCCGGTCGATACATATATATACGTATCTTTATCTCACGATCTTTCTACCCATGACCTCTACCTCCGCAAACCTTTCTCAGACCGTCGCTTATGCCATTTCCTTCCTCACTCGTCCTCTTGTGGACTCGCTCTCCCCTTCCATCCTCACTAAGCTTCAGATGATTCTTGAGGCTAACCTCATTCCCTATTATGCTCCTTCCTGGGACGTTAAGGAGCCTCTTCATGGTTCCGGTCGTCGTTGCCTCACTCTGTCTCCTTCTGCCACGCCACCCCGACCCATCTATGCCACCTGTATCGCCGTCAACATCCAGTGGGACCAGTGGATGAATGCTCTTGGTGGACGCGAGTTTGACTTCATTGTCAATCCCGGTCGTGTCAGCCTCCGATTTGCATCTGCGCCTGGCTCCAAGTCCAAACTCATCACAGTCTGGGCTGGTGAGCTGTCCTCCCCCGCAATCTGTATTCCTAATCCTCGCTACCCTGCTCAATGTACTCTTCCCGAGAAGACCCTTTCTCAGCAACTTTCGGAGGCTGATGCAGAGGAAGACGAGCAACTCTTTGCCATGATCGCCGATCATGTCAGGGCACCCACCTGGCTCACTCCTGCAGTCGACAAATTTCCGCCTTCCTTTCGTGCGACTTCTCCGCTTTCCAGCGTGCTCCCCACCTCGCGTTGTAGCTCCCGATCATCGAACTCGAGTTCGGGGTTCTCATACGAAACTTCTAGCTCAGGGTTCTCGCAACCAAAATCGGTTCAGTACAAGCAGTCACGCAGAGAGCGCGCTAGGCAGTCCCGTGTCTATGTTGACATCACCAAGACCGAGGTAACGCCGTACGATGGTGGCAAAACGACTGTCCTCACCGGTGGTGTTATGCTCGGTGGCGGCCCCAAGGCGGCAAAGAAGGCCACGAAGCCGCAGCAACAAACTTCTATGACGACATGCAACAGCTGGGGTTCTGTCCATGTCTAGACGGTCATACCGATCATCGCACAACATGAGCTGTCTCAACTCACGTCTCTTCACGATCTTCAGTGATGATGTACAACCATCCATGTTTTCACGAAAGCCACATTTTTCATTTTTTCTCTTAATCTCCCTAAGGACTTGAGCAGTATCATTTACGGGCACTCTTTTTGAAGGCATTTTCTGCATCTTTTGACATTGCTGTACTTTGCATTTCCTTTCTCCAATATCCTGTGCTTGCTCCTGTGTGTATTAGCACATACTTCCCCTATATTTCTTGCTCCCAGCACTGTATTCCCCCACTATCCAGGGTCATTCAATATCTTATTCTTTTCCTTAATCATTTGCTTTTCTTTTTTCTCATCTGAAGCCTAATACGCACATTTTTTCACTTGATCGATTTCCTCCGCTTTTGCCTTCGGTGCTGTCATGACGCTCGTGCCCACTGACAGTTTCTCATTCGTTTCATTCATTTGTATTCGACCATAAACATGTATTTGGCATGATTCAGAAATTATCTTACATAGCATTTTTTGAACAGAGCTTTCATTCCGCGAGATTGTACTGCGAATGAGCCTACTTGGTGCTAAGGATTTGAACATCAGGTGGACTAATTTATGTGACGACATAAATGGTCAGAAAATTTGCTTCCTCGTGTCAGTATCAAATTGAGTCAGAAGGGTGACAGCTTCGACAGCTTCGATTCCCTGTTAAGAGTCGATTCCTGATTAGAAGCCTTTGCACGTATGAGCCTAGTTGAGTGTGATATGGCAAATTAGGCAAAGCAACCAGCACACTTTAGGATAGTAAGTACAACCCTATTTGGCATAGAACAAATGAGACACAAACGAGACTCCATTGGTATCCTCTCTGATTTTTAACTCTTGAGGACCCATTCCATGTTACCACCTGAGCAGACGGCACGACAGTGGCCGGTAATATCAGTGTCTGGCCACAAAACATATCCTGAGTCCTATCTGTCAAATAAATCGGGTTACATTTTAGAACTGCTCGATCTCCATACCCGGCAAAAGTGAAACACTGCGGGGATCCGTCGTCAATAGGAAGGGAGTCAGGTATACCCGGAAAAGCCAGGGGTGGAGCATTTCGCTCCAAGCAAACCATTGAGTGCAATTGAGTGTATGATGATAGACATTCTCCTAACAATTATCCGTGAAGCGGATAGAATGTAGAACACTGCCTCATAAACTCGGGATTATTTTTGCCGGTCATGTGAGCTGCGTAAACTTCGTGATGTAGATTATCTACATTGTCTCTTGTCTGTTCCATTCCCTGCCAATGTTGTTATTATCTGCCCGGATAGCCTGTCTCCAGTCACGCCGAACTTTGGCCACTCATGCTTTGGCTTCCTCTGAGCGCACCACAAAAATTACCCGGCATAATTGGAAGCGGAAGGAGATTACAGAGATTTATGATAGCCCACTGATGGATCTTGTCTTTCGTGCTGCCTCTGTTCATCGTCAACACCACGACCCAAAAAAAATCCAGCTTTGCACACTTATGAATATCAAGAGTACGTTATATCTTCCATTACAATGATGATCTAAATACGTCTAGGATAGCTGGAGGGTGCAGCGAAGATTGTAGGTTAGCTTACCAGCCGGCTTGGTATCATATTAAGCTTCGGCAGGCTCGTATTGCTCCCAGTCATCAAAGTACTCAACACCGACCCAGGCCTCGAAGCTTCTGGAAGTCGATCCTGTCATTCAAGCCGCGCGCAAAGCTAAAGAGAATGGTAGCACCAGATTTTGCATGGGTGCGGCTTGGCGGGACCTCTCTGGCCGTAAACGCGGATTTGAAAGAATATTAAAAATGGTGCACGAGGTTCGCGAGATGGGGATGGAAGTCTGTACTACTCTCGGAATGTTAACGTCAGAACAAGCAAGGCAACTGAAAGAGGCGTATGTTTCTGTATCTGTACTACTCCTGGTAGCTGATCTCAAAGGTAGTGGATTGACAGCCTATAATCACAATTTAGACACGTCTCGAGAATACTATCCAAAAGTGAGTGATGGAATGTAGATCCCAGCGGGGCTTCTATCGGATGATCTAGGTGATTACGACTCGCTCGTACGATGAAAGACTGAAGACCATCGATGCAGTTCGTGAAGCTGGTATTAGTGTTTGTTCTGGAGGAATATTAGGTCTTGGAGAAACTGATGCTGATCGTGTTGGTTTAATATGGGAAGTTTCCTGGTAAACTCGAGTTCTTCTGAATTGAAATGAATATTCATGTCATGGTGTTCAGCATGCCGGAACATCCGGAATCGTTTCCTGTGAACGCACTTGTTCCCATTCCTGGGACACCACTGGGGGACAATGAGGTCGGGGTTATTAAGATGCGTTGACTCTCCTGAAAATGACATTACATCTAGCCTGTCCCTCATACCACTCTCGTTCGCACAATTGCAACGGCTCGCATTGTACTACCTACAACAATCATTCGCCTTGCTGCTGGACGGAACACCCTTTCTGAAGCTGAACAAGCTATCTGCTTCTTGGCCGGGGCAAACGCTGTATTTACTGGTGAACAGATGCTTACCACGCCCTGTTCACCTTGGGACGAGGTCAGATATTCTGTATTGGTTGCAGGAAGCTAAGTTCACATTCAAAATAGGATAAGGCTATGATGGGTAGATGGGGCCTTGAAGGTATGGCTAGCTTTGAACAAATAAGCGTTGCGAGGGAGGAAGACGATAAACTTGAACGAACCCCTTGTGGACATTCTTCTAATCCTGCGGAAACATCATCAGGTCTTTAACATAGAACTGTGGGCTGGTAGTGATTTTTTGTTATTGTCACCCTAATTTGACAAAGGTTTCGATTCTCGGGTATCCCGACATAGTTTATATCCACATGTATCTCTGTCCTCAGTCTAAATAAAACAAGGGATTATCCAGATTCAGGGAGATGATCCGAAATTTGACGAGCATTGGTAAAGAGATGACTTGTTGTGGGCAAATAACCGGTCCACTAGCCGCAATAAATGACTGTAACCTCCTACAGGCGACCTGGGAAACTCTTGGGGTCCAGATTCTGTAAGAAAAGTGCCCGGGACATGAATTTGAAAAGGTATCCTGCTAGATGACCTTCCTTTTCTTCCAGGGTTGCTACAAAGTTTCTGGTCGAAGTAGTTTCCAGCATCGTATCCCTGAAGGGCATAGTGTAGACAACCTAATGAGCATGTCACGGCTGGAATGTTATTTGCAGGTCATGATTTCGTAGAAGGATATCCAGTGACATTATTCCATGTCTATCTTGGCTAGTCTCTGCGTGATGAAGGGAGCTGATCGAGAATCCATCAAATTGGTGTACTCCGGAAAATGCCGAGCACCTCGGCCTTTCATGTTGGCATTCCTTACTTCTTCATCTTTCTAAGATCTCATTAGTTGTATTATCATCGCTGCGCACGAGAAATGAGCAACCAAAAGCGTCGCTATGGGCAGCTAGAAGGTACTGAGTATGTCTACAGTTTGTATCCCCCTTGCTTAGCTGACTTGGAAGTAGGATGGATGACCTGCCCTCTGTTCCTTTGAGCGATCATAACATGTGGTATTATCCCTCCCATGGTCATGATTCCGATGAGGATAATCTCATTATTGGGTCTAAAACCGGGAACTGGGGTTGTAAGGCTGCCAAAGGAGCGCGGTGGGTAAGAAGAGGAAAAATCACGCCCTGGGGACCCAGTATGGAGGACTGGGAGGTTTGTTCAGTCTTGTCTAGTGAAATACTAGTCTGAGGAACGAATTAGTCTGAGGAACGTGCTCGAAAACGCTTGAAGATGCTCCTTCCGCAAGAACGGCGATCGCCATCCCCGCCAACCCTTCCTCACTTATTACGGTCCCCTTCTCCGCCGCTGATGTCTCCCTATTCTCCTCCTACATCCGTTCACCTTGGTTACTCATCTTTGGTACTCGACAAATCTGTCATATTTACATTTCGATCAAAACTCCTCAACGAACTCGAGCACGCGACGAATGGTCTAATTGAGGGTGAGGCGACGCTTCGACACGCACTGGGAAGGCTCTGGCAAGTCATGAGCGAAGATCCAGATCAAAAGGAGACTTGGGCTCATATTATCACAAAAGTGGAAGATGACGAAGACGCGGGGGAGCAAAATGATCATATCAAGAGAATTGATCGCGCACCGGACCTCACACCGACAACGCATAAGATATTTATCAACAATGCCAGCGATTTGACCGCTCATGGATCACACTTGAATCAACCCGAGACACAGCTCGAAAGTTTGCAAAAATCAATTCTCCTCCTTCGGGAATTGCATGATAATGGGCGAGAATATGTTGAGCGGCTCCAAGAAATCAGGGAGGTGTTGGGAGACATCCGCGCTCAACGAAACACTATGTGGAACACTGTTCGGGAACGGGCAGTAAAGGAACTGCAAGATGTCGCAGTAATGGCTGTAGGGGACAATAGGTAGCCGTACTCTGTAATATTCTTCATTCAATGTCTCAATCAGGCACGGCTGTTGGAGTGGAGATCAATCCACCTTCACCGACCCTGAGATACTTGTGGGTGCTTTCGTCAGCATCATATTTGTCTCAAAACCACCACCTTTGTCTTTATCTTTGCCATCTACGTCTTCTGCTTCAATCTATTCAGCATTGCATCTAAAATATCTGATATATCATTTGATTTACTTACGATATAATTCCCAGCTTATCATCTTCGAGTAAGATTCTTCAGATCTTATAGTTCGTCGTTTTCGTAACATCTTACCCTCAGGTTTTGTCATTAGGCGACTAAAAAGCTATGACCCTACCGGACATTGGCATAGTGCACATGAATGGCATATCCGAATCTTGGGATTCTACGTCCACTTCACACGATCAAGCTGAGACTAGAGGTACTGATGTGGAAATTGAAAAATTGAAGAATTTGGCACGCTTATTACCATATTCTGTCGAATCCCATTCACAAATGCAACAATTGCTCGATTTCATCATAAAGAGAATCTGTCAAGCTGTCGAGGCCCAGGATTATGACGTTGGATTTCTGCAGTGGGACACGATGTTGGCGTAGTCTGTAATGCTTCTTCCTTCCTGTCACTGATAAGCTGACGAATTTTCCAAGCTGGATCACTCTTAAATATCCTATTCCCAAAGACAAGCGAATTAAACTCGCGAAATTGTATTTCGAGCTCAGTATTGTTCCCGGGATGTCGATGCAGGTTGTGGCAAGCAGTGCTGATAGCTTCCGACTCTTGACGAAATCAAAGAAGCTTTTGACCTTAGAAGATATGAGATTGCCATGGAAGCCGATCTACGACATTCTCAGTCAAGATCTTTTCTTGACTCGAAGACAATTTGAATATACGTACGGAACACCTCTCGCATGGTCGTCAGCAACCAGCTAATCGCAATGTTCAGTCAGCTTTCGTGGTGTATGGGCTATATTGCTGATTATGCCCGCAAATTTTTCCATCCTGCTGCTATCAATGACATGCTCTCTACTTTCGTACCCTTGATTGATGGAACTAGCTTAGATGTGCGTGCGAATCTACCTTATATCTACTTTCACCCTGACTTGTTCCTCAGAGGATCCTATCTTCTCAATACTACTTCACGACTTTTCTGCCCCTCTCCCACCCTCAAAGCTATCTTCCAATGTTACTCCGTGTGTGGGAATCCGTGAACTCGTACAAGTACGATGAACGAATGCTGCATTTCCTCTCAGAGTTAACAGAGATGCATAATGATCCTGGGGTCAGCGATCCGGGAAAACTCTCTCAAATTCCTGATGATGCAATTTCAGAAGGGGAAACAAGACCCAATTGGTCCAGAAATGATAGCCAGAGAGTTGAATCGCAATGGCTTGGTTTGTACAAGGATGTTGGCATATTTTCCGAACACGAATGGAATTTGCTGATGTGCAAATGTCTGGCTTCAATGGGTAAGCGGTACTCTTTTCCCAAGTAGAGCATTGCTGAACATTAGTCAGAAATATCTCTTGCTGACGGTGGATCTTTGACCACTGGTCCATCGGCGGATAGTAGTGCCGGTTTCGAGATCGGGAGGCTTCCAAAGCCTCAGTGGCGTATCAGTACGTTCAGCCCAGTCTTCCAGTTCCGATTGTGCTCACCGCCTTGAATCAAGCTTCTTTAGCAAAAATAATTGTCTATTCGATGGCTCCTGATAGCATTCCAGTCCAAGCGTCTAATGCACAAACACCGATGTTCTCGCCTCTTCCATCAGGAACGTGCACACCAAATCTTCAGAGCAATGGTAGCCCTTCCGAGGATTATCTTGCGTCTTCCCTTCGGAAAAGGACGCACATTCCGCCGAGAACGTATCTTGCTGGCTCAAAGGCTCTTGACTCTTTCGCTCGACTGATTGCATCTACTGAGAGTTTTTTTCATCCTTCGAACTCCGGTTCCTGGACTGAAGATGTGAGCCTACCATTTGAACCGTAGATTCTGTGTTTTGATGTCACAACCAGCTCAGTGCTTTCATCAAGTGCATCGCATCTGAGTTCAATAAACGTCTGCATTTCGTTTCTAATCTGATGACTCGACTCATGGAATTGCAGGTTGGTTTGAAGAACAAGAACTCGATTGTAAAACTCCTATGGTAGGTCAATCTCAGATTTGACGGACCTGACCAAAAACAATTTCCCCAGAATCGGAGGTTGACATGGCAGATGAAACGAGAGCTTGTCAAGTCTATGCGGACTGTGGCGCTGCTGGCTATGTTTTCACAAGATTCGACAGTTGTGAATAATATTCAAGGGTGTTTGAAGTCAATGTGCGTGATGGAGCCCGATTTAATCCTCAATCCGATCTTGGAGCGTGCAGTACCTTCTCTAGAGGCTCTCACAGAGGTAAGCCTTTGTATCCTGTTCCACGAAAGACACTAGCTCAATCACATGCTAGACTCACCGCACGATTGCCGTTATCAAAGCACTAGGTGCAATAGCACCAGCCATTGTTTCTCGGCAGGTTCACTATGCTGGAGCCAAGCATCTTATTCCTATCCTTCAGTTGTTAATTCCCGGGATCGACCTCGTACGTTCATGGTGACTGTTCTAACGTCTTGCTCACCCATAACGTAGAATGACCCATCCAAAACGGTACAGATTTTCTTTCGCCTGTACAATTGTTCACCTTTTCATGTCAGAATTTAGTTATGTACCACGTCTTTTCTAGTTGAGATTTCGCAGTACATCACGATCGGTGATCTCACTGGGTTTGGTGATGCTGCACCTCGAAACGACCTCGAGGCGATCCTTCCACCAGAGACTCATCATACGTTACCTTCTCTAGCCGTCGACGGTACTGATGGATTTGTGGATCTCTCTCCGAAATTGACGTTTGATGAGGAGGACGCCCTATTAAAGGCACGAGTTCCCTCGGAATTTCGTTCGTATCCTTGCTGATGGGTCTGTAGGATTCAACGGGGGATTTTCCAGACTGGGTAGCCAATTTCATACGACGTGTGATTCAGCTACTAGAAAACTTACCTGAAGAGGGTCCAAACAGGTCGAGTGGAGGTGCAACAGAAGGTATGATGATCAACGTATCATAATCGGTGACTGGCTGAATCAATGCTTGAACTGCTCAAGTTCAAGTCGTCGATGCTGTTGCGCGCGCATGTAGTCAAATTTGCGTGCACTTGTCCGAGCCGCTCTTTGATATGGTGCTCAACATGGTCTTCAATTATGCTGGCACCAACATTCACACAAACGCTGTCCGGGCGATTCACCAATTAGTGGAGTGTGTTGCAAATGCTAATCCTGTGAAAACAATGGCCAAGTTCTTTTCTTTCTGTGCGGCCAACATTAAGATTGAGCTCGAAAACGGTGCTAGTTCCTTAAGAACAACTTCGGCATCTCTCCCGCTGCCATCTGACGCAACTTTACACTGGAACCTCGCTATCTTGCGAGGAGCTGTTTACAAGTTAGTTTGTCGTGAGTTTTTGAATAATCATCTGGCTTACATCTCCTTGTCATAACAGCGATGGAAGGGCGGTACGGTTGATTTCTCCTCTTTCAGCATCCAGCACTTAGGATTCTTCAGGCTTTGAAATATGAAAACGAGTTTATATCTCTGTTGCGTCTTCTCAGGGATAAAACATTTTCAAAACGGGGTTATTCTTGGACGGGGAAGCTGTTGTCAAGTCTTTTACTCACCCTTACCCACACCTATCCCTTGGAGAATAAATTCGTGAATCCTGCGGAATGGGACAGTCAAGGTCAGCATCTGCATCTTGTTCTGCTCATAGCTACATGATTCAAATATTTTCAGAGTTTTGTGAGAATCATCATCGTTACTGGGGCAAACGTTACCGCCCTGACGAAGTGCAGGTACTGTATAGCGATTTTCGACGGTGTAGCTTGATCTCAACCTCATAGATATGCTGGCATGTCCCTGGTGAAGATGAGATCCAGTTCGCGGTCCGGATTTTTAGAGAGCTCGTGGAACCCACCCTTGATCTTTTAGGAAAACTGATGAAGCCTAGTTCGTCCTGTTCTCTGTCCGAAGTGCTGTCTTCTCAATGCAGTTGAACTCATGCAGACGTACCAAGAGATGCTAGTTGGAGGAATGATTTTTGCAGGTGCGCAACCCTTTGTACTTCCTATGGTATGTTTGATCATGTTCAATAGGTATTTGACATTCGTCCGCAATGGATTCGCTGGTATTCCTACATTATGTGAGGAGAAAATGCCCCGAGAATACTATGCGGAACTGGCGAATACTAGCGATATTCTGTGAGTACATGCATTTTACGTTCTTGAATGTAAACTAAGATGTTTTCAGTGATGAGATTCCGGAGATGATTGCTCATGTCGACCCCGTTAACTCTTGTTTCTGTTTAAATGACGCTTCCAGACCTGATTACATATTCATCACAAATCTTCGCAAACGCTTTGGTCATTTCTTGCACTCAGCCTCAGTTTCTTTACGACAGCAGGGAGAAGAAAACACGGTTGATGCTGTCCAAACATTGGTGAGTAAGCTGCTGTCAATCAAAGATTGACTGATGTATTTCAAGGTGAGGTCTATGCGGACGTATTTCATCGAGTATGCGGACAGCCGTGACAGGTAGTATTTCCAGAACATCGGAAAACCATATATGTCTCATTTATGATTCAGCCCGCAGGTTAATGGTAGTAGCTATGTATCTGAAAAAAACGTGGCACGGTTATATATCGGGCAGAAGATGTGGCCCCGGGCAGTTTATGTCAGAAAAGCCAGGCTAGTCAAACTCTCATCTTGACACTTATTTGTCTTCTAATTTTTGACAGATATCACGCTTCTATCCGCCTCAAATGGAATTCTATTGAGCGTTGTCGCGGCGCCTTGGAAGACAACCTGATTGATGATCTTGTCGAGTGGTCTATCTGGCATTATCCCAGCATCCGACAGTAAGCAATAGATGTGCATTCAAGATACACTCAAAGTTCATATATCGCAGATCCGGCCAGGGAGTCCTAGAGGCAATTGCAGACGTACGTATGCAACAAGCTCAATTTAAAACAGAAGATAACGCTGGTAAAGATTTACGATGGCGTCCGACGTCGTGCCTTGCCCATCCTTCTCAAAGCCCTAGAACCAGGGGAAGATGACGATAGGATGAAGGGTGCTCTCTGGACAATCAATTATCCTGCTTTCGGAAAGTATGCTTTATCCGGTTCGTGTTTGTATCTCAGAAGCGTGCACCTGATTCAGAATTTTTTTCAGAGCCTAGCCTTGCACTGACAACTGTGCAACATCTCTTTGGTTGCCAACACAACGAAAAGCCTTCCTTGCAAAGTTGCTCATCAGTTGTGTTTGAGAACTGTAAGCTTGCGTCTTTGGAGTTTTTTCGCTCACACTAGAATACATCAGGCATTAATAATCTTTCTGAGCCTTGTCATCTTGTTTTTGACGTTGCTAAACCAAGGCTCGAGAACGCGGTAACTCAATTGAAAGCAACTTTGATAGTAACCGAAGAAGATCAAGAAGTCACTCGCCGATGTCTTGAACAGAGAAATCAAAGGATTCGGAAGACAGATGCTGTGGTACAGGAGATTGTACGTTTACATATACGTCAACCGTTTAAAACTATTGAAGTCCGCTATCAGACAAATTACATTTTGGGACTTTCAGATTCCGGGAAGTTACACTGGCGATACTCCCTCTATGCGATCCGCTGTCTTCGCACACTAGTGAGGCGTGATATACCTTTACAGGGTGCCCATATGCAATATTTCCTCAAGAAGGTTTGTGATGATCACCCCAGTATGGTAAGTTTTTTGTTTGTTTTCCACAACTAACACTGACTGGTAGGTCATCAGCGATACGTAAGTCCATGACCTCAGCGTGGAACCTGATCACATATCCATATTCTTCTGCAGTTTGCACAGAGGGCTATCATGAAGAGTGTTCGGTTCCTTAAACTACGAACATGTTGTGACAAGCCAGAAGACTTGGCACTCATGCGGAACCTCAACCCACTCAACCGCATAGTGTCCATGAAACCTCATCAAAAAGCTACACTCAACTTTTTGAACGCTTACAAAATTCCAGTCAATATGTCAATTGCTAGTGAAGAGCCGTGAGTGCATTTCTTGAGGGGAGATCGCTTTACTCAATCCATACTTAAGTTTGTTTTACGACAAAGATCCTCCAGGCTGGCTCACATGGGACAAAATCATCAAACTCTACATGCTTCCTCATTTGACAAAGTCTACGTTCTCTTCATGGGATCCCACAAGCCAGGAAATAATTCCTGTCGTGATCGAGACTACGACTCAACAGAAATTTTGGGAAAAGGTGTCTGCATACTACGCTGAAGAAAACCATGAGACCGTTATCGTTCAAGATAATGTGTCATGCGTAAAGACAATTTGTATGTTATCACTGCTCAGTGTCATGATTATGGCCCATCTCTGGTGCAGTTCAGCTCCTCGAGGATAAACCATTCAGTGTTTTCAGGCCAGTCGTCGAGAAGTTGATTATGAATAAGGACCAGAACAAGCAACGGGCTGCGGCAGAGCTCCTCGCGGGTGTACTAGGAGGTATAATATCGTATATTCTCAGAGTGACATTCTAATGCCAGTGAAATGTAGGCTCAAAGCATTGGCCTGCAAAGAAACAGGAGTCATTGTGGGCTTGGTTCACCCCACACATGAAAATTATCTTTTCTCAGAACATCAAGACAGACACGTTGCCTATTTGGTCGTCGTTCATGGAAGTACGCCTCGCCATTTACGTTCTCCGTTTACCGAGACTGAGAGGCTATGGCACAGTACATGTTTTACCATCGCGATCCACGAAGAATCCAGCCTTTAGTTGATTGCGTTGTTGATGCCTTCAGATCTCTGGACTATAATGCAGAAATAGCCTTCGACGCCGTCAAGGTTGCTGCACTTTATCGGGCGTTCTACGAGAGTCTTGGAAGAAAATTCGTGGTTTGGGCTGATGAAGCAGTTGAACAATCTTGGGCAGAAATTTCAAGTGAACACGATGATGTTCGTCTACCACCTTGACATGCATAGATAGATACTTATTGAGAGATTATTAGGTTCGCGCTTATATTGGAGATATATTGATGTTCACTGAGAATATGAAGGTGAGCTTTTTCGCCATGTCCTGTCAGTATAACGTTGACAGAACCTGCCATGCAGTGGCAACCCAAACCATCTTATCCAGAAACGGAGGCTTTCGTCAGAGAATGTCAGATTGTCCCGTCAGATTACGACATCATGGGGATGAGGGGGACTTACCATAGCACACGAGTACTTCAATTAGTTGATCGTTTCAGGGCCTGGCGCAAAGAGCGCCCTTCCGGAATCCGGGCGTTCCAATCAACATATGATCGGTATGTTAGGTCACTCTCAAGAAAGGATGATCGAATTGATTTGTCTTTCTCACAATACAAGAGTTGGAACGACAGTGTGCAAGTGGCTGTACCAGTCACTTCATGACATCCATGCCATCTCTGCTTTTGATTACATATTACCTTTGATGGTGAAAAGTCCTCGTTTATCTGTCTGTCTCGAGCTGATTGTATCCATCAGCCCGAAATCTTCAGGTTCACAGAACGTATGTGCACACTCTGTAACAAGAGCAAAACTTGACGTGCTGTAGTGAACGATAACAATGACCTTGCATCAAGTGCAAACCATTTACTGGTTCGGATGTTAGGCGTAACTCCTCCTGTGCCGTTGGTCAGTCCAATACTGGATGCGATCTTCCACACGATTCAGAACTCCCCTGTGAGTATTCCTTTAGGCAACCAAATAAGTTCACTTATATGGACGAAATCAGTCATGGAAAGTTCGACTTAAGGCTTTACCACTTGTACAAGGTTTGTGGCAATGATCGCTTCCGACCTCTCACTTTCTATGAACCAAGGAGATAAGGAGGGCTAGAGCATCCTTTTTGGCTCGTCCCTTCTATCCCTTGATATGCAGTTTTCTACTACAGAGTTTGATGAAAAGTGCTAATTACGACCAGTGTTCTATTTTCGACAGCTTCCCTTGATTCCAGACACTAAAATTGTTGAAATGTTGGAAGTAGGTCTTCATTCTCCCCAACGATTTCTCCTCTGTCGTATGAGTCTAGGATGGTAATCTGATTGTTCCCTCTGTTCAGGTGCTTTGTCGGTGTCTTGACGATGAGATCGTCGAAGTGCGAGAAATGGCGGCCGTGTAAGTGTTCGACTTTTGCGATTGACTGTCATGCGTGTTGCATTTGTTTCCCTTTGGCGTATCATTCGAACTCACATTCTTGTATATCTTGCTCACATTTCAGAACATTGTCCGGAATACTTCGTCTTTCCCCACGGCGTAGTGTTTTAACACTCAAAGTGAGCTTACATCCACTATATACTTTGTCCCGACTTATAGCAAATTTTCAGGACCGATTCATACGACTACTGAAGAAAAGCCATATCCCAGACCGCAATGATGTCAATTATAACAAGGGGATCCGGCAGAGGCACGCCGCGATCTTGGGTATATGCGCGTTGGTTGAGAGCTATCCATATACAGTTGAAAAATGGCTGCCTGAGCTGCTGACGGGTGTCTTGGCAGAGCATAGCTACGATCCCGTGGGACCCTTTCTCAAACATCTTAGATGCCCGACTCACTGGATTGGCTTCTCTAGATCCCAATTTCGAACACAGTGAGAAAATGCGCAAGTAACTTTAAGAGAACGCATCAAGACACCTGGCACGAGGACTCGAAGCGCTTTAACGAAGAACAACTCGCCGCGCTCTCGACTCTGTTGTCTGGTTCCTCCTACTGTGTGTTGCTACTTTGATCTGATCTGCGTTCTGAGCATGACTTGGTCTATAGATGCCTGAATACTTGGAAATGACCGTGGTTGAAATAGACAGGACTACAAGCACAAGTATGCGCTTGATTTTGTGATTACGGTGACATTGAATAGACTCTGCTAACAATGAGTACTTGTATTACAATAGAACATGCGGATGAATTATAGAATGTGAAGAGAGCGAGGAATTGATCCGGCTAAACCTGTAGATGGGGTATTTGGCTCTGAGGATCATTGGGTGAGGAAGTCCGGGGGAGGGAAAGAGGGGATGGCTCTCCCTCTTCTAGGGACTCGAGTTGGGTTGCTAGCCCTGTAATGGTGGTCTCAACTCCGTTTGCAGTCCCCGTCCGAGCACCTGCGCTGGGAACGAGGTCAATGGGAGCTTGGGTACGATTTTGGTGTCCTGATTTGACACGATTATTTGAGACTGTTTCTCTAAAGGAATACAATGGTTATTTTGAACACGTTTGGCATTGCGTAGGGGACGAACCTGATTTCAGCAGTAAGGTCGTCAATGGCGTACCAAGCTAATGGCCCATAAGCGACACTTCTCCACCACCCCATGAGATCTGCAGGTGCAATATAGGCATGTGCATGGAGGTGATCCGTCACGGGTATTTTGTAGTCCCAAAAGGGCGGAGTTATGAAGCCAATGTGAAAAGAAGGGTGGGCTTGCCGGGGTAACATCGAAGGAGACGTAGGTGTCGAATCCGGGAGAAGGGAAGTGAGAATGCGGGTTGCGAGACTGCGAAGATTGACAAGGAGTGGTAGGTCTGTCGAGGACTGAGTGACGATGAGCAGTCAGGAGCTACTACGGAGCCACTAGACATACAAGGGTGTATATTGACGGTACATGCAGACTGAAGCTCAAAGTCAGTAACAGTTACCCTTGGGAGAGGCTGGATACGCACTTGAAAGCGACGATTACATGTGCCTTTGAAGAGACTGGGTTTGTCTTTTCCTTGTAGACAGTAAAGTTATCGTCGCGCCACAAAACCTCCGGTTGTGTCGAGCCTGCGGACGGTGAGCCGGTGGTTACTGACGTCGTGTGAGAGGCAGAGGCAACGATGCCACACATTGGACAGCCGGGTTTCGGGGTGAAAGTCATGGTACAAGTCTGAGGAATCCTGCCTCTCAAGATTAACTCACACGTGACTATCATGTCTCCTCTCCGTCACCACCGCAGTGCTCTTCTCGTGCAATTTGAGTCTTTCAGAGTGACTATCGACGATCACAATGACACAAGAGAGCGTTTCATCAAGGTCTCTGAGCTTGCCTCTTTCTGTCCTTTCCGGCTTAGCACTTTGTCAGATGAGCCGTGACATCACCAATATGTCCAAGAAAGTCATTTTTCTCCTCCACCGCATTGCACTCGAGGACGATGATACCTCATACATTCGTGCTGCCAAGAGTGGACTCTCTAAGCTGCGCGAGGTGCAAGATATCTATGCCAGTCATACTTATCAACTCGCAGGTGCCCATTTCTGGAGATATCAGCGCCAGGTTTCTCCAGGCCTTCAAGAGTACATTGAAGCCCTTAGCTTTGTTCATTATCTGCAGTATGGTTCCTTGATACCATTTCAAACCGTACAACTTTCTCTCTCCTCTCCTGAAGGTGTCCCTGTATGTCATCTCAACATACGCGAGCCCTATTTTTTCTTTTATTTCAATCCCAGTATCTCCCTTTGACTGTGTCAGATTATCTGCTTGGCCTCTCAGATCTGACAGGGGAGCTCATGCGGCTTGCCATATCTGGCCTGTCATCTCACAAGAAAGGCCGAGCGAATGCAACACAGGTTTGCGCCTTTGTGAGGGCATGCAATGCAAGTATGTCGGGAACTTCCAGCCTGCCAATTGACTCCATATTCATGCCACATACTTTAAACTAGACTTTGAACAGTACACACCGCTAATTCCAGATCTGCGCAAAAAGCAAGCTGTTACCAACCAATCACTCGGAAAGATCGAGGATGGTCTGCTCCTGTTTGTTTCTCAGCATGTTTCCCCAATTGACAGATAGCCATCTTCTAGCTGTATACACACTGACTGTGCGTAGCTCGGAATATGACTTACCACCAGAGATCCTGGACGACATCGTCGTGCGATCGATCTCTCGGTTTTCAGACCCATCCCATAAACGCGTGTCAGGCTTTGAGGACGGCTCAGATCAGGATGAAGGGGGCTATTGACATAGACGTTACGAGTGTTACGTCGAGATCGTTGTCATTATTACGTACGAATATGAATATGCGGCCACTGAAGAAAGTACGACAAATAGAATGATGATTATTAGAAATGTAGCCTGCCATTTGACTTAATTCCCCTCAGATTCAATTAGATCCGATGATTCTCAGATACGGAGTACCTCAAGCCAAATCAGCTGCTGTAGCTCTTGCTGCTCGCTTCCTTACTCGCCATGATATCAGCTGCCCAATGGTACACAGCACATGCTCGACGAAATCGAATTCTATCTCTTCAACGCGCCGTAGATTTTCTACTTCTCCCGGAAGCCATTGTGTCGATATCATTGGCATACCCCTCCGCTGTTGCTTGATATGTCAGTCGTTTGGGCCTTAACCTCAGTATGGTACTGCAACTTTGAATCTTCAGAATTTCTGCCAGCATCGGACCTATAGATTATTTAGAGCCCCCAATTTCATGTTTTGATATGTACGTATCAAGAGTGGGTTTGATCTAGTTCTTTTGAATTATTCTGCTGCAGCCTTAATGTGGTTTCTGACCTCTTGGACCCTGCAGGTAATTTTTGAGGTCAAGGGTAGAATCAGGGGTAGACTGATAGTTGTCACCCTTGTTCTTGGTAATACCCTGTGAGCATATCATACCCCTAGTGGGCCCTAGGAATGGTTTGCTTTGTTTGAGGTAGGAAGAAATGTAATTTTGTGCATTCTAGTGCTCATTTGTGATACAGAAGCAGTGATGACAAGCATCTAAGCAGTGCTCCACAAGATACGAATGACAGCTGTGATCGTCCAGGCCCTCTGTACCTTAGTACTGGTTTGCTTGTCGCAGAATAGATATTCTGAATCAAAAGAAAGATGCTGTGACGCGCATGAAACGTGACTATTAGCTATCCCAAGTCAAACGGAGAAGATACTCAACAAGGAGAGGGTCAACCTTACGTAGATATCAAAACATAGTGGTTTTAGATACCGACTCGTTACCACCAGGCTAAGAAGTAAACATTTGAGGCCAAGTTCGGACTCCCACGTACACTCTTCAAGATAAATGGCACAAATACAAAGCCCAATTACGAGCAGATGTTACATGCAGCATATGAAGTAAGAAGATTTGGATGAAAGACGGTGGCATGCCCAGGAAAGGGTCTGCACTACTATTGGCAAGTATGATACAATCTGAATGAAGACAAGATTTAATATATGCATTTCGGTAGAAACTTGAGTCAAGCACGAAGCCAACACGTATGCCAATGTTAAGATAGCGACAAAAACCTAACCCCCTGCACCATAGTCAATCACAGTCATGAATACTTCCACTCATCTCTCTAGTTATCATCTGGTTTAGTCACCCTAGATGACAGTAAAGAATCTATTGCCATTGATTGGCGGGGGCACGGGGAGCATTCAGCAGAGTTGCTTCTGTTTGATGATGAGTAAGGCGAAGGTGGGAGCTGCTCGTGCTGCGAACCAGGATGAGAATCGTAGGCCCCAGCATGAAGTGGTGAATGGGAGCCACGATGACGTTTCGGGGGTGGCTCAAGATAGATTGGCACTTCTGAGCGAGGAACTATGTGAGAGTACGTCTGTGGAGGGGACCAGCTCCGCGAAGTTTCTCGATACTGACTTAATCGACTGTGCCGTGGTGGAATAGATTGGATGGAAGGAGTAGGATGGTTATAGTTGCCGTTTAGATGAGGTGGCTGTGATGGTTGAAATGACGCCTTATGTATGTCTAACATAGTGCGGTGGAGATTTGCCATCGCAGCTATACGCTACAACTGAATTAAATGACGTTACTGTGTTAGGAGAGGCAAACAAACCTGGTCCTCAGCAGCTTTTGCATTCAACATGGCAAGAAGCATATTGCGGTCTCCGTCCCCTTTTGTTCGATATGCGGAGAGGATCTCTTGCAAACTGGGTGGCGAGGGCTAGAGACTGTGAGATGTCTGACGATATACATGCAAACTGGCATACTTGTTCGAGGACTTGGAAGGAGGAGGCAACCATGCGCCTGAAGTCGGTATCGGACATGTTGCGTGGGTAGACTGAGGAGTCTGGGAGGGGATGAGTTGTATTCATGGTTGCGAGGAAAAACTACGGGGCCAAGAACAAGAGGGAACACTGGCTCTTATGCCTCGCCTGTAAGCTATTTTTGTTCTTGTACCAAGACTTTTTGCCAAGACTTTGTTGCGGCCACCTGTTCCCTGAACTATTTTCGAATGAGGAGATACTCAGAGCCAAGAATAGCCGGTGGCAATGACACATGCTTTTGGCTGCAGCGAGGGCCTGTGTGACCGTGCGCACGGCCGGGAGTCCTGTATTCCTGCTGCTCAAAGGTCAGCTAGGTCGTCTCCCCTTACGTGTGACGCCAGATTCATTTTTGAATGAAGCGGGTCCGCGGCTATAAATATCAGCCAATTAGTGGCTATCACGCAGGTTATATTCAGAATACTCCCACGGTGGATCGTACTTTGTCACGCAACGAGCAGTTTTGTAGCTGTGCTTGTTCAGCTCAAGGAGATATTCAGGGTTTAGTATCCATGAACTTACATTCTGCTACCCAATGTTCTCATTGTTATTGTCGAACAGGCATAAGACGCCTGCTTAATAAGCGTCAGATCCATTTATCATCGCGCCTTGACACGCCAGAATTCTTGCCCAGTCCTACCGTTTGCCAAGGACTACCACCATTTGCTCGCCTTTATGTGCGTATTTATAGATCTGACCGCTTTACCTGCGCTACCATTGATTGACTTGTGGGTGTTTTCAGTCTGCTCGTGTACGTATGGAATCTTCGTCCGCCTCCGCCCAGCCTGCCCCGCCACCTAAACCCTCCATTCCATACTCTTGGAGAGAGTTTCATCCAACGGCATGTGTCACTTATGTACGCGACCATCGACAGGCCAATGATCTCCTTCAACGACTGAATAAAGGCCCCTATGGATTCGACCTAGAGTGGAAGCCCACTTTTACCAAGGGCCAACCCCAAAACCGGGTTGCCTTGATCCAAATTGCAAATGATCAGACTATCCTTCTCCTCCAAGTTTCAGCAATGCAGCGTAAGCCTACTTGGTAAACGAGCCCGAAGCCCTAATTGATCAATTAGACAGAATTCCCGTCAAAATTGTATGACTGGCTACTCGATCCAAAAACTATCAAGGTCGGAGTAGGCATCCAAGGTCAAATGGCGGTACATTTATGCTGTATGCATCTGCTTACTCTTGCCACAGACGACGCAACAAAGCTTTATAGAGACTGGAATGCTGACCTGAAGAACTGTGTAGATCTTGCATTGCTGGCACGCACCGTAGACAACAAACAATGGAAAGGGAGATACACCAATCCTTTGGGTTTAGCACGTTTAGTCGCCACATATGAGTATCGTGACCTTGTAAAAGGCAAACTTACTCGAAGCAATTGGGAGTGCGTGCTCACTCGACCTCAGCAGACATGTTGGTACCTCAGTTGTTTTTCGTTGCCTACCAATTTCTGAGCTTTCATAACTAGATGCTGCCAACGATGCCCATGCAGGCTACGTGATCTATGTTAAACTGATGGCGATGTTGTCGAATGTCTTACCACCTCCACATGCCAGTTGGTATACGTTTGATACG